>Ga0316193_10001190_pt1 | contig 17281 bp, 12 predicted proteins | sample MerIslsedime2_MG_FD_207735 | JGI IMG/M metagenome (GOLD analysis project Ga0316193, IMG submission 207735) | Coastal sediment microbial communities from Maine, United States - Merrow Island sediment 2 | ecosystem: Environmental > Aquatic > Marine > Coastal > Sediment | place: USA: Maine... | reverse complement strand
GGCCACTGAGTTATTACAGACGGCCGCCAGCTGGGTACGTTCTCGCTTCGTTGCCGTTTGAAGATAGCGCCTGAGCTCCATGGCGCTAAACTTTAGCAGTGTAAAAACGCCTCAACAAGCAAATGCACCTTGAAAATATTTATCAGTCTGCTAAATTTGAGGTATCTAAATCACTTAGTTGTTCCTATGAAACGTCCACGTGAACAAACTCGCCTAAACAACCTGGAAATCCTGATCGCCGAGACAGGGTCAGCTGCCAAGGTTGCCCAATTGGCCAGCACCAGCGAGTCCTACCTCAGCCAGGTTCGACGCAAGATGCTCACCCAAAAAGGCACGCCGCGGGGACTGGGGGATGAACTGGCGGCGAGATTGGAAAAAGGGCTTGGAAAACCCCAGGGCTGGATGGATGAGCCGCATGACGATGAAACCGTTTCATCGGATACACACCAGTTAGTGCGTATGGGTAATCGTGTATTACAGGTTGGCGGTGAGAGGTTCACAGTACAAAGCACCGCCCAAGGCCAAAGATCACAAGAAACCGATGCTGCGGGACCCTCTGAAGATCAGATGGAATCATCAGAAACAAACGATCAAAAAGACGCGAGTAAAAAAGAAAATGCCAGGAAGCAGTCAAAATATTCTCGCCGTCTCGTCGCTGCCTATGCAAAGCAGAGAAAACAGGCTAATACCAGTACAAAAACTGGCGCGGAGATCATCACACTATGCCCATTGATCTCATGGGCGCAGGCTGGCACCTGGTCAGAGATCGTTAATGACTTTGATGTCAGACAAGCTGAGGATCTATTACCCTGCCCTGTTCGTTGCAGCCAACGCACCTTCATATTGTGTGTCAAAGGAGCCAGCATGGAGCCAAGGTTCCACAATGGTGATCTTGTCTTCGTGGACCCGGACGCGATGGCGGACAGTGGCAACTATGTCATAGTACAGCTTGAAGACTCTGATGAAGCCACCTTCCGAGAACTGATCGTCGAAGGAGGTCGTACCTACTTGAAAGCACTCAATCCAGATTGGCCCGATCGAATCATCGAGATTACCGAGAACGCCAAGATCTGCGGTGTTGTGGTATTCAAGGGTGAGATGGTCTAACCCTACTCACACCCCCGCAACACCCCTCGCACACGTCTACTCTTCTTCCCCAACCATCCCGGGACGCGCTGTGCCCGGCATCGTCCTGAAGTGTCGCTGACCCGTTATTTTTACCACCGTGCTAAACATTTAGTCTTTGCGCATCAAATTTGCCCCATGCTAATGTTTAAGCGTATATCAGTAATGCCCTCAAATAATCAATATCTGAGACTAATAGAGACGGACCGATGAACGACACACACCGCACCCTTGGCCTGAATGAAGCGGCTGAATTTCTGCATATGTCTCCTGCGGTGCTGCGCAAGAAGGCGTGTGCAGGATTTATCAAAGGCGCAAAACCTGGAAAACGATGGGTTTTCCTTGAATGTGACCTTGCTGACTACTTGCGCTCGCTTTACCCTACACATGGGCAAGCGCCGCAATGTGACAGGGAACAGGAGATTAAACCATGTCACTCTTTAAACGCGGCAACATCTGGTGGGTGCGATTCAGCACCCCCAACGGCCAGCAACTACGCAAGTCTGCTCAAACTGCCCACAAGCAGTTAGCGCAGGAATACCATGATCGGCTCAAGGCCGATTACTGGCGAGCCTCCAAGCTTGGAGAAAAACCTCGCCGAAAATGGGAGGAAGCCGTAGAACGCTGGTTGACTGAGAAACAGGGTGAGAAAGTTACCCTGGAAGATGATATCGGCCATCTGCGTAGGGTTCACTCCCACCTGTATGGTCGCTATCTGGATGATATTGACAGGGACATTCTGGATAGCCTGACCCGGTCAAGATTATCCGACGATGTTACGAATGCCACCGTCAATCGGATGCTTGAGGTTGTGCGTGCAATTCTTAACCAAGCTGAGCGTGACTGGGAATGGATTGAACGGGCACCACGAGTTCGAATGGTACCGGAAGCGAAACGTCGTGTTCGTTGGCTTACGAGAGAGCAAGCAGAGGTTTTGCTGTCGGAGCTTCCTGAACATCTGGCAGCCATGGCGCAATTTACGCTTGCGACCGGTTTGCGAGAATCCAACGTGGTAAAGCTCGAATGGTCACAGGTTGATTTAGATAGACGCTGTGCATGGATTCACGCTGACCAGGCCAAAGCTCGAAAAGCCATTCCGGTACCATTGAATGGTGAGGCTGTAATCGTGGTCAGGCGCCAAACAGGGAAGCACCTGGACAGGGTGTTTACCTATAAAGGAAGGCCGGTCACCAGAGCCAACAACCATGCCTGGCGAAAGGCACTTGTCAGAGCCGGGATAGAAAACTTTCGGTGGCACGATTTGCGGCACACGTGGGCAAGCTGGCACGTCCAGCAAGGAACGCCTCTACATGTGCTGCAAGAACTGGGGGGCTGGTCCGACTATGAAATGGTACGCCGATATGCTCATTTGTCTGTTGAGCATTTGGCAGAGTACGCGGACAGCCTCTCGAAAATCCAACTGGTTAGCACAAAATTAGCACAGTTGGAAAACGAGGCAGAAAAAAAGCGGATAGCATGACGGCTATCCACTTGTTTTCAATATGAAAAATGGCGCGCCCGGAAGGAGTCGAACCTCCGACCGCCTGGTTCGTAGCCAGGTACTCTATCCAGCTGAGCTACGGGCGCATGAAACGGGTGGCATTATACACAAAGTTGGCGGAGAGAGAGGGATTCGAACCCTCGATGGGCTTTTAACCCATACTCCCTTAGCAGGGGAGCGCCTTCAGCCACTCGGCCATCTCTCCGTAATCGTAAATATTAACTCAGAACAGATTATAACTAACTTACGTTCGGGATTACTCGGGGCTACGCCCCTCGCCCCTTCGGGGCCGCCGTCGCTTCTCGACGACGTTGTCTCGCACCTGCGGTGCTCGGCTCGAACCCTCGATGGGCTTTTAACCCATACTCCCTTAGCAGGGGAGCGCCTTCAGCCACTCGGCCATCTCTCCAAATAACTCTTTTTCAATTCAGCTCTATCTCATACACCGGTCGGGATTACTCGGGGCACTGTACTACTCGTGGCTTAAGCCCCGAGCCCATTCAGGCCACCGTCGCAGGCTCCGGCGTTCAACGCACCGCTCCACGGTGCTTTTGTCAGCCACTCGGCCATCTCTCCAGTAACGTTGAATATATACAGACAGAAGAACCTTAACGTTATCCCACTTCAGCCCGGGGCGTAGCATACCGTTGCGGTTATATCAGGTAAAGAATAGAACTCGATTTTTTGTTGCGCTAACTACCCTAGCCGGTACCGTTCTGCTGGTCCTGTTCGTTCTTGATGCGATCGTAGATTTCTTCCCTGTGAACGGAGACATCGCGCGGCGCATTCACACCGATCCTGACTTGATTCCCTTTCACACCGAGAACAGTGACAGTAATCTCGTCACCGATCATTAACGTCTCACCCACCCTTCTCGTTAGAATTAACATGTTATCCATCCCCTGTTCGGCGCTTTGTCCATTCCGGGTACCGTCTTGTAATTGTAGTAGACACCAAACATCTGTCGATGGTTCGAGTGCCTAATTTATATGTACACTTCACCCACACGCGGTCGAGTATACTTCAGAGCGTAATGAGAAGCACTACCAACAAAGTGCTAGATCATTGTTTATAAATGCAAGTATACAGCAGCATATTGTTACCTAGACCGCCTGCGGTTGCGCGAGATCGAATGCATCATGCAAGGAGCGCACCGCAAGCTCAAGATATTTCTCATCGACAACCACTGATATCTTGATTTCCGACGTTGAAATCATCCTGATATTGACCCCTTCTTTTGCAAGGGTTCCAAACATGGTGGAGGCGATACCGGCGTGCGAACGCATACCCACCCCGACCAGCGAGACCTTCACGATCTTGTCATCTCCACTGACCTCTCTTGCTCCCAGCTCAGTGGCAATTTGTGTAAGGATATCGAGCGCCCGCTTGTAGTCAGTGCGGTTGACGGTAAATGTGAAATCTGTCGTCGCGCTATCGGGCGCAATATTTTGCACAATCATGTCCACTTCGATATTCGCATTCGCGATCGGTCCCAGCAACTGGTGTGCCACGCCCGGGGTATCGGGTACACCCAGAATCGTTAACTTGGCCTCGTCCCGATTGAAGGCGATACCTGATATCAGCGCCTGTTCCATCTTTTCATCCTCATAGGTTATCAGTGTGCCCTCGCCCTCCTCGAATGACGACAGCACACGCAGCGGCACATTGTAGCGACCGGCAAAACTAACCGAGCGGATCTGCAGCACCTTGGATCCGAGGCTGGCCATCTCCAGCATTTCCTCGAAGGTTATACGATCGAGACGCCGCGCATCCGGCACCACGCGAGGATCAGTGGTGTAGACACCATCCACATCGGTATAGATCTGGCATTCATCTGCCTTCAGCGCAGCCGCCAGCGCGACAGCCGTGGTGTCAGAACCGCCACGACCCAGGGTGGTGATATTGCCCTCTTCATCGACCCCCTGGAACCCGGCCACCACCACCACACGTCCCGCGTCAAGGTCCGCATGCATCCGCTTGTCGTCGATCTCGCGAATACGTGCCTTGTTATGCGCACTGTCTGTACGAATGTGCACCTGGGCACCCGTGTAGGAGCGTGCCTCGCAGCCCCGGTGCTGCAGCGCCATGCTCAACAGCGCTATGGTCACCTGCTCACCGGTTGCCAGTAACACGTCGAGCTCCCGCGGCGACGGCTTGTCGCTGATTTCATCCGCAAGTGCCAGCAACCGATTGGTTTCTCCGCTCATCGCTGACACCACGACGACGACGCTGTTGCCCTGGTCACGGCTTGCAATAACCTTTTCGGCCACGGCCGCGATGCGTTCGGGTGTGCCCACGGAGGTACCGCCGTATTTTTGTACGATGATTGCCATGGCGTCTAGAACTTGTCCTCCACCCACGCAGCGACTGACTCCAGCGCGGCGTCAAGATGCTCCGGCTGGTTACCGCCGGCCTGTGCCATGTCCGGCCGGCCACCGCCCTTGCCACCAACCTGCGTGGCGACCTGGTTAACCAGTTCGCCGGCCTTGATGGTGGCCGTCTGGTCTTTAGTCACACCGGCAACCAGCGTGATCTTGTTGCCGTCAACCGCCCCCAGCACCACCGCGGCCGAACCCAGCTTGTTTTTCAACTGGTCCAGCGTGTCTCGCAGCGTTTTCGTATCGGCACCATCCATGCGAGCAGCCAGCACCTTGATACCGTTAACATCGACAGCCTGCGCAGCCAGGTCACTTCCCTGAGTACTGGCGAGCTTGCCTTTCAGCTGCTGCAGTTCCTTTTCCAGGGCGCGATTCTTTTCCTGCAACTGTGCGACCTTTTCAGCCACGTCATCGCGACTGCCTTTCACCAGCTCGGCGATGCGTTGCACACGCGCTTCATTGGCCGCGACCCACTGCAGTGCCGACTCTCCGGTCACCGCCTCGATGCGTCGCACACCGGACGCAATACCGGTTTCCGCGGTTATCTTCAGCAGGCCGATATCACCGGCGTGCTGTACGTGGGTACCGCCGCAAAGCTCAACCGAAAAGTCACCAATCGAGATTACTCGCACCTTGTCCCCGTACTTCTCGCCAAACAATGCCATGGCCCCCGACTGCATGGCATCATCCATGGACATGACCCGGGTCTCGGCGTGGGCGTTGGCCCGAATCTGTTCGTTCACGAGTTGTTCTATCGTTGCCAGCTGTTCTGCACTCAGCGGTTCATAATGGGCAAAGTCAAAACGCAGCCGCTCGGGTTCAACCAGCGACCCTTTCTGCTGCACATGATCACCCAGCACGGTGCGCAAGGCCGCATGCAACAGATGCGTGCCGGAGTGATTGAGAATGATGGACAGACGGCGCTCACTGTCAACATAGGCATTCACCGCATCATTCACGCGCAGTACACCTTCGGTCACATTTCCGATATGGGTAAAGACACTGCCCTGCTTCTGCGTGTCATGCACCTCAAAGCGGGCACTGCTGGATTCCAGTCGGCCACGGTCACCGACCTGGCCACCCGACTCCGCATAAAAGGGCGTCTGTTCCAGGATCACAAGGCCTGACTGCCCGGTCTGCAATTGTTCAACCGCGGTGCCCTCGTGAAACAGCGCGGTTATGCGTGAGCCTTCGCTGAGGTGCTCATAGCCGGTGAAGGTTGTCTCGCCCTCGAGCTGCATGTTACCCGAGTAATCACTGCCAAAATGACTCGCTTCGCGTGCACGCGTGCGTTGCGCGTTCATTGCGGTTTCAAAGCCCTCGCTGTCAATGCTAAGACCGCGCTCACGCGCAATGTCCGCCGTCAGGTCCATGGGAAAGCCGTAGGTATCGTAGAGCCTGAACACCGTATCACCGGCGATAACTGATCCTTGTAGCGTGGCAAGATCCTCTTCGAGGATTTTCATGCCCTGCTCCAGCGTTTCCGCAAAACGCTCCTCTTCAAGTTTCAGGATGCGTTCAACATGCTTCTGGCCTTGCATCAATTCCGGGTAGGCAGCACCCATTTCCGCGACCAGCGGTGCCACCAGTTTATAGAAGAACAGCTCCTTCACACCCAGCTGGTAGCCATGGCGTACCGCACGCCGGATGATGCGACGCAGCACGTAACCGCGGCCTTCGTTGGATGGCAGCACACCGTCGACAATCAGGAAGGCGCAGGAACGAATATGGTCCGCAAGCACCCGCAGGGAGTTATTGTTGAGGTCGTCCGTGGCCGTGATGGTCGCGGCTGACCTGATCAGTTGCTGGAACAGATCGATTTCGTAATTGGTATGCACCCCCTGCATGACGGCCGCCAGTCGTTCCAGCCCCATGCCGGTATCAACCGAGGGTTTTGGCAAGGCATGCAGTTCGCCGTCAGCATCGCGCTCATACTGCATGAACACCAGATTCCAGATCTCGACATAGCGGTCGCCGTCTTCATCCGGTGTCCCCGGCGGGCCGCCCGCAATATCCGGGCCGTGATCATAAAAGATTTCCGAGCAGGGGCCGCAGGGACCCGTTTCCCCCATGGACCAGAAATTATCCTTGGCACCGATGCGGCTGAAGTGCGCCGGATTCACCTTGATTTCATTCAGCCAGATATCCGCCGCCTCGTCATCTTCATCGAACACCGTCACCCACAACTTCTCGGGCGACAGCTTCAGCACACCCGTGAGAAATTCCCAGGCGTAGCCAATGGCCTCGCGCTTGAAGTAATCGCCAAAACTGAAATTACCCAGCATTTCAAAAAAGGTGTGGTGACGCGCGGTATAGCCGACGTTTTCCAGGTCATTGTGTTTGCCGCCGGCACGTACGCAGCGCTGACTGCTGGTGGCCCGCGGGCAGGCATGATGTTCCTTGCCGAGAAACACATCCTTGAACGGCACCATGCCGGCATTCACGAACAACAGCGTCGGGTCATCAGCCGGCACCAGTGAGGCGGACGCCACCACCTCGTGATCGTGCTCTTTGAAATAATCCAGAAAGGCCTGGCGAAGTTCTGCGCTGCTGGTCATGATGAGTAGTTATTCCGGGTTAAACGTAATGCCTGTAGCTGGTTGATATTCTCAGGCTTTTATTATTCAGGGATTGGCCGTGGAATGGAACACTTTTTATGGTTGGTGAATGAAATTGATCCCCTCTCCCTGGCCCTCTCCCGGAGGGAGAGGGAATGGTTCGTTTGACACATCAATTTCATGTGATTGGGTCCAAACCAACTGTTCAGCTACCGCCCCCTTCCGGCGGGTGAGGGAATGGTTTGTTTGACACATCAATTTCATGTGATTTAGTCCAAACCAACTGTTCAGCTACCCCCCCGGCGAAAGAGGGAATGGTTCGTTTGGCACTACAATTTCATCTAGTCTGTCCCAAACTAACTTGTTCCACTATCGCCCCCTCTCCCTGAGGGAGAGGGTTGGGGAGAGGGGGTGTTCATCAATTGTTTGTGAATATCTTCAAGTACAGAGTCAATATTCTGCAAGATATCGTGATTCCAGAATCTGATAACCCTGAATCCCTTTGACTCGAGCAACGCCGTCCGTCTTTTGTCATCAACTGCCTGCTCGACGTGCTGACCGCCGTCGGCCTCAATTACCAGTCGCGCTTCGAAACAGACAAAATCAACAATGTATGGCCCGATGATGACCTGGCGCTTGAACTTGTAGCCGGCCATCCGATGCGCTCTCAGGTGATACCAGAGTAATTGTTCTGCGTCGGTGGAATTTCGTCTTAGCATCCTTGCCAAGGACTTCATATCTAGATCCCCTCTCCCTGGCCCTCTCCCTGGGGGAGAGGGGATGGCCCCTGATTTTTACTGTTACCCCCGCTCTCCCTTTGGGAGAGGGAGGATAAATCAGGTCTTACCTTTCCCAGCAACGTGGGAATGCTTCCAGCTATCTCCCTACTCGTCTTTAAGCACCGCGTAAATCTGCTCACTGGTAAAACCGCGCTGCTGTAAAAATCGCATCTGGCGGTTGCGCTCCCTGAAATCCTGCGGTTGTTCGGGGCCGTACTTTTTTTCACGCACTTCCCGCAGCCGCTGTAGCCACTGCTCGCTAACGGACTCCAGGCACACACTGATCAGATCGTCATCAATGCCCCGCTGCCGCAGTTCTGCATGGATCTTTTGCGGACCTGATCCTTTCTGGAAACGGGAATGGACAAAGGCCTCGGCAAAGCGGCTATCACTCAGCAGGCCATCAGTGATGAGATCACGCACCGCGACTTCGACAGGTTCTGCGTCGAAGCCGCGGGCGATCAGTTTTCGGGTAAGCTCCAGTACACCGTGCTCGCGTCGAGCAAGGTAGTCCATCGCTGTTTTGCGAATACAGGCGGGATCAGCAGCCTGATCAGGCTTCAGCTTCGAGTTCCTCGCGGATTTCCTCTTCTGCCACCGCTCCTTTTGTCAGCAGCTTGCCGCGCAGCTTGGCCTCGATATCGTTTGCGATGTCCGGATTTTGCTTCAGGAACTCGCGTACATTATCCTTGCCCTGTCCGATGCGGTCACTGCCATAGCTGTACCAGGCGCCGGATTTCTCTACGAAACCGTGTTCCACACCGAGGTCTATCAACTCGGCCTCGCGGGAAATGCCTTCGCCATAGAGAATCTGGAATTCAGCCTTTTTGAACGGTGGCGCCATCTTGTTTTTCACCACCTTGACACGGGTCTCGTTGCCGAGGATCTCGTCACCCTTCTTGATGGCGCCGATACGACGGATGTCCATGCGCACGGAGGCATAGAACTTCAGCGCGTTACCGCCGGTGGTCGTTTCAGGATTGCCGAACATCACACCGATCTTCATGCGAATCTGGTTAATAAAAATCACCATGGTATTGGAGCGCTGGATATTACCGGTCAGCTTGCGCAATGCCTGTGACATCAACCGTGCCTGCAGGCCCATGTGCGAATCACCCATGTCGCCTTCAATTTCAGCCTTCGGTGTCAGGGCTGCGACCGAGTCCACCACCACGATGTCAATGGAACCGGAACGCACCAGCATGTCGGTTATTTCCAGCGCCTGTTCACCGGTATCCGGCTGCGACACCAGCAACTCGTCAACATTGACGCCGAGCTTTTCTGCGTAACCCGGATCCAGCGCATGTTCGGCATCCACAAACGCGGCGGTGCCGCCAAGCTTTTGTGCCTCGGCGATGACCTGCAGTGTCAGCGTGGTCTTGCCGGACGATTCCGGTCCGTATATCTCGATGACCCGGCCACGTGGCAAGCCGCCGATGCCCAGTGCAATATCCAGCCCCAGTGAGCCGGTTGAAATCGCTTCGATATCGCGTACCGCACCCACGTCACCCATGCGCATGATTGCGCCCTTGCCAAATTGCTTTTCTATCTGCCCCAGTGCGGCACTTAACGCCTTGCGTTTATTGTCATCCATCGAGTTCCTCCAAAGGTTATTCGTGGCACGGTCATCCATGGCCTGCCGGACGCCGGGATTATCACATAGAAAGTTCTAGCCCTCTAGCGTCCATGACACGAGTCTCTGATATCTGACACCGCGCGGGTCGGTGACTGACTCGACCAGACTGAATGATCTGATTGACCACGGCACCGGCGTGAGCGGCGTGTCATTGTTCAGCCTGCTGATCTTGCGAGCCAGTGTCACGTGTGGCTGGTAAGGCCTCGTTTCCACTTGCAATCCACAGGTCTCGAACACTGTCCGCAAGGACCCGACCAGTGACCATAAACCCGGGGGGGTATGCACAGGACCCATCCAGGCAATGCGCGGCCGCTGCCAGTGACCGCAATGGTCTAGCGTCAGCTCAAAAGGCGCCACCTGAATGGCGCCTGCCGTGGATTCCAGGCAATGGCGCACGCTGGCCGTGACCGACCCGGCAAACGCCAGTGTCAGGTGCAGGTTGGCAGCGGGTACCCGCTTGACGCGTTTACCCAGCAGCGATTCGCCAGCCTCATCCAGCGCCGTGCGCACCGCATCATCCGGCCACAGCGCAAAGAACAATCGTTGCCGGGGTTCAAGCGTGCTCGAGGACATGCAGCAGACGCGACAGCGCATACGCAACCGATTGCCGGCGCACCGCCTCACGATCTCCTTCAAAGTGTTGTGTATCTGACTGATATACTGTTTCTTTTGCAGCCATTCCAAAGCAGACAGTCCCCACCGGCTTGCCGGGAACAGCGCCACCGGGTCCGGCAATGCCGCTGATCGCCACAGCAATATCCGCGGCGCTGTGCTGGATGACACCGGCCGCCATCTCGCACACCACGGCCTCGCTGACCGCACCTTCCTGCTGCAGCGTTGCCGGCAGTACGCCCAGCATCTCCTGCTTGGCCGCATTGCTGTAGGTCACGAAGCCGCGTTCGAACCAGCGCGAACTCCCGGCAATATCCGTCAGGCATTTGGCCAGCCAGCCACCGGTGCAGGATTCAGCCACGGCCAACTGCTTCTGTTGTTGCAGCAGTGCGTTAGCGAGTTGTTGTGATAAATCAGATAATTTGGGCATGAATAGCTTCCAGCTAAAACTTCCTTCCCCTCTCCCACCGGGAGAGGGCCAGGGAGAGGGAATATATGATGTAGAGCATACAGTAAGGTTACAATTAAATTACCCTCTTCCAGCTAGCGTATGATTTCGATTCATTGCCTGAATCGATCCCCGGCCCCTCGCTTCGCTCTCCCCAACCCTCTCCCGGAGGGAGAGCGGGCTTCATTGCATGTTTTAATCATCTGCTGATTGGAGAGGGAATAATCATTTAAGGTAAACTCCCCCGCCATGACGACCGCCCCGCCTGCCCATACACCGATGATGCAGCAATACCTCGGTATCAAGTCCGAGCATCCGGACACGCTGCTGTTCTACCGCATGGGCGACTTTTACGAATTGTTTTTCGGTGATGCGCAGCGCGCCGCCAGGCTGCTCAACATCACCCTGACCTCGCGCGGCAAATCCGCGGGCGAGGCCATCCCCATGGCCGGGATACCGGTGCATGCCGTCGACCAGTACCTTGGCCGACTGGTTCGACAGGGTGAGTCAGTCGCCATCTGCGAGCAGGTTGGTGATGTCGCGGCCAGCAAGGGGCCAGTCGAACGCAAGGTGGTCAGGATAGTCACCCCGGGCACACTGACAGAAGAGTCGCTGCTGAACGACCGGCAGGATAACCTGCTGGTGGCCATCCACCGACTGGGTGACAACTGGGGCATGGCCGCGCTGGATCTCGCCGGCGGACGTTTCAGCGTGCAGCAGTTTCAGGGCACCGAGGCACTGCTCGGCGAACTGCAGCGTCTGAATCCGGCCGAACTGGTTGTCAACGAGGCCATCAGCCTGCCCCCCGAGGCCGCAAGGCACAGCGGCCTGCGTCAGCAGTCACCCTGGCTGTTTGCAACCGACACGGCACGCCGGCAACTCAACGAACAATTCGCGACCCATGACCTCAGCGGCTTCGGCTGCGAGACACTGGACGCCGCCATCGGTGCGGCGGGCGGCCTGTTGCAGTATGTAAAAAATACCCAGCGCACGGCCCTGCCCCACCTCAACGGCCTGCGTGTTGAAAATCGTGACGACAGCCTGGTACTGGATGCTGCCACGCGCCGCAATCTGGAACTGGAGGAAGCGACCTCCGGACACAACGCACACACCCTGGTTGGCGTGCTTGACCACACCGCGACCGCCATGGGTGGACGACTGCTGCGCCGCTGGCTGCATCGCCCGCTGCGCGACCATAACGCCTTGCAGCAACGGCACCGCTGCATTGCCTCACTGCTTGATGCGCAACTGCATGAAGACGTGCACACCCAGCTGAAGGGCATCAACGATATCGAACGCATCCTGACACGCATTGCGCTGCAATCGGCGCGTCCGCGCGACCTCACCGGTTTGCGCGACAGCCTCGGCGCCTTGCCCGCCTTGCAGGAAAAACTGTCTGACCTGACGGACCCGCTGTTGCTGGACTTGTGCGCACGCATCGGGCGGCATCCCGAGGTCCATGCCCTGCTGGTGCGCGCACTCAGGGATGAGCCACCGTTGCTGATTCGTGATGGCGGCGTACTGGCGGCAGGCTACGATGCCACGCTCGATGAGTTGCGCAATCTAAGCGAGAACAGTGACCAGTTGCTGGTCGACATGGAACAGCAGGAACGCGAACACAGTGGCATTGCCACCCTGAAGATCAGTTATAACCGGGTGCACGGTTACTACATCGAGGTCAGTCGCCTGCAGGCAGACAAGGTACCGGACAACTACCAGCGCCGTCAGACACTGAAGGCCGTCGAGCGTTACATCACACCGGAATTGAAGGCGCACGAAGACAAGGTGCTGAGCGCACGCGAACGTGCACTGGCGCTGGAAAAATCACTCTACAGTGAACTGCTGGACACACTGGGTAAACATCTTGAAGCCTTGCGGTGCTGCGCCGATGCGCTGTCCGAGCTTGACGTGCTGGCGAATTTTTCCGAGCGCAGCCAGACACTGAACCTCACCTGCCCGCAACTCAGTGAACGCAGCGGTATCGAGATCAGGCAGGGTCGTCACCTGGTGGTTGAACAGATCATGGATGAACCGTTCATACCCAATGATGCCAGTCTCAACGACAGTCAGCGCATGCTGATCATCACCGGGCCCAACATGGGCGGCAAGTCGACCTACATGCGGCAGACGGCATTGATCGTGTTACTCGCGCACATCGGCTGTTACGTGCCCGCAGACAGCGCCAGCATCGGCCCGGTCGACCGCATATTTTCCCGTATTGGCGCCGCCGATGATCTCGCCGGCGGACGCTCCACCTTCATGGTGGAAATGACCGAAACGGCAAACATCCTGCACAATGCCACCGAGAACAGCCTGGTACTGATGGATGAAATCGGGCGCGGCACCAGCACCTATGACGGCCTGTCACTGGCATGGGCCTGTGCCATTGACCTCGCCGCGCGCGTCAAGGCGTATACCCTGTTCGCCACACACTACTTCGAACTGACGCAATTGCCGGAGCAGTACAGCAACATTGCCAACGTACATCTCGAGGCCGTCGAACACGACGACCGCATCGTCTTTCTGCATGCCGTCAAGGCCGGTGCCGCCGACCGCAGTTATGGACTGCATGTCGCCGCGCTCGCGGGGGTGCCCAGGGGCGTCATCGACCTGGCCCGCGAGCGCCTCATTGATCTGGAACAAAACAGCGCGCCCCCCGGCGCGCTGTTATCATCGCAGTTACCCCTGTTTCAGGCACCCGGCGATCATCCCCTGTTCGAGGCGCTCAAGGACATCGACCCGGATAACATGACGCCACAGCAGTCGCTGCAGACATTGTATTCACTGAAGGAACTGGCCAGGCAGGCGCTGCATTCATAAGCTGGCCAATGTCCGGTATACTGCGATGCCACGGTATCCTGCTTATTTCTAATCAGCTGGATAACAATGAGTTACCTGTTTTATTTAATACTGTGCTCAACTGCGGCCAGTCATCATACTGATCGCAAGCAAAGCCAACATTGGAGAATTTCATGACATTTGTTGTGACTGAAAACTGCATCAAGTGCAAATACACGGACTGCGTCGAGGTCTGCCCGGTCGACTGCTTCCACGAGGGTCCCAATTTCCTCGTTATCGATCCGGATGAATGCATCGACTGCACCCTGTGTGAGCCGGAATGTCCGATTAACGCCATCTTTGATGAAAGCGATCTGCCGCCGGGACAGGAACAGTTCCTGGCACTGAATGCCGAGCTGTCGCAAACCTGGCCGGTCATTACGCAGATGAAAGACGCGCCCGCAGATGCAGATGAGTGGAAGGACAAGCCGGATAAATTGAAACTACTTGAACGTTGATCTCATAACTGCAAATCCCCCTCTCCCGAACCCGCAGGGAGAGGGAGCTAACTGAGACAACAATGACTGCACACCAGACGGTCACTCTGGTTCCCTACAGCGATGACATCCTGGCGGTCGCTGCACACCGGATCATGGCGCGTGCACCCACGCTGCCCGACCTGACGAATACCGTCGTTCTGCTTCCCGATCTCCAGTTCGCACCACGCCTGCGCCGGCAGTTGCTGGACGCCGCCGCATCGCAGGGGCATGCCGCCCTGCTCGGTCCCGTAATCAGCACCATCGACCTGTGGCTGTGCGATCACGCCCCCCTCGATCAGATCATTCCGGGACGGGCGCGTCGCGAACTCATGCTGGTTGAAGTGCTCAAACAACACCCGACGGTGTTTAACGGCGGGGATCCCTGGCAAATCAGCAGTTCCCTGATATCGTTGTTTGATGAGCTGACGCTAAACCGTGTCAGCATCCCCGATGACCTGGACGCCTTTACACGGCAGCTACAAGCCGCCTATGGCATTGATGACCGCCTGCCGGAACCACTTGGCGTGGAAGCCAACATGGTGCACCGGCTCTGGCAAGCCTGGCATGTTCAGCTCAACGACGGGCACATGCTGGACCCTGGCATTGCCTGCCTGCAACAACTGGCCATGGTGCAGGCGGCAGCCCCTGAAAAGGATTTCTTGCTGGTGGGCTTTGACCAGCTGCACGCCGCACAACTGGAATGGATTGAATCACTGCTGCAGTCAGGCCACGCAGCGTGCATCCTCTACCAGCATACGCACTGGCTTGATGACGGCATCACTCCTCCCATCAGGACACTGCTGCAACAGGCGCAGCACGGCAGCACGGATAACCCCTGCAGCGCATGCCTCGATGCCGTGTTCGCAATCGGCAAGCACTCGCCTGCGGAACGTGCGCGTGCATTCCTCCAGGATCACCCGGAGTCTCCGCTGTCCGGACACCTCGCCATCCTGCCCGCGAGTTCACCGGAACAGGAGGCGCGCGCCATTGATTTACAGGTGCGCCAGTGGCTGCTGGACGGCAAACAATCCATCGCCATTGTGACGGAAGATCGTCGCCTGGCACGACGCGTACGCGCCTTGCTCGATCGAGCCGGCATTGGCCTTGAAGACACGGGCGGCTGGGCCTTGTCCACCACCAGCGCCGCCGCCGCGCTGGAGCGTTGGCTGGAAACGGTCGAGGAAGATTTTGCCCATCAACCTTTGCTGGATGTCCTGAAGTCGCCATTCATCTTCCCTGACGATGACCGTGATCAGCTCACCAACAGCGTCTACCGTCTTGAGCAGGACATCATCCAGCGAGAAAATATTGCCAGCGGCATCCAGCGCTATCGTAAGCAAATACACCTGCGCCTGCAGCGCCTGAAAACCAGCTGGACCGAGGAGATGGCCAGCCAGTTACAGCAGCTGTTGAACCGTCTCGAGCAGGCCGCTGATCCCTTGCATGCGTGTCTCGGAGCGACACGATCACGCCCCGTCACCCTGTTGCAGAAGCTGCGCGAAAGTCTCGACGCGGTCGGTATCTGGGCATCATTCGAGAACGATCCGGCCGGACAGCGCATACTCCAGGAGTGGCAGTTACTGTTTGATGCAGCAGAACACAGCGTCATCGACATGAGCTGGCTCGAATTCCGTGCCTGGCTGGGATCGGCACTGGAGCGCCATGACTTTGTACCCCTGACGTCCGACAGCCCGGTGCAGTTACTGACCTTGCAGCAGTCACAGCTGGGGCAGTACGACGCCGTGGTCATCGGCGCATGCGATCGCGAACACCTGCCGGCGAGCCGCGCAAAGTCACCCTTCTTTAATGACCCGGTACGTACCGATCTCGGACTGCCGGTCTGGTCAGAGCACTATGAAGAACAGTTGCAGCGTTTCCGCCGCCTGCTGGAAAGCGCGCCCCATGTGTTAATGACATGGTGCCAGGAAAACACTGGCGAACCGCGCATGCCGAGCCCCTGGCTGGAGGCCCTGCGCACCTTCCATGAACTCGCCTGGCAAGATGATCTGTCGGCCAATGAACTGAAAGCGCTGCTGGAACATCCGGCGACACGGGTCGCTGGAAACAATCCGCTGCCATTGCCAGAGCAGCAACATTACCCACGGCCCGCACTCCCTGCTACGCTATTACCCGCGGAATTATCCGTCAGCATGCACCGGCAGTTGATTGACTGCCCGTATAAATTCTTCGCCGCCTGCGGCCTGAAACTGAAACCTCGCGAAGCCGTCAGGGAGGCGTTTGAAAAAGCCGAGTACGGCAGCCTGGTACACAAGTCACTGGAAGTGTTTCACAAGGACTGCCCCGGCTATCCCGCGGCCTTCAGCACGGCGGTCACCGCGGACAACCGCACGCAAGCCATCAGCGCGCTGGAGAAAATATCGGATGCTGTTTTCGCCCGGGAACTGGAAGACAATTTTGAACACCGTGCCTGGCTGCGTCGCTGGAAAACGCTGCTACCGGATTACATCGAATGGCAAATCACGCAACAGCAAAGCTGGACATTTCAGGATGCCGAGCAGCAAAACGAAGTCCAGCTCATGACCGGGCGGATGCTTAAAGGGCGCCTCGACCGTATCGACAGCAATGCGACCGGACTGGCGATACTCGACTACAAGACCGGCGGCATTCCCAGGCAAGCAGAGGTCGACAGTGGCGAGGAAGTACAGTTGCCCTCCTATGCCCTGCTGACGAAGTCGTTACCGCAACGGGTGGAATACCTTCAGGTTGATAAAAACATCAGCAACAGGGTCTGTCTTGAGGGCGAGGCGCTGGCCGAACTTGCTGGCAATGTAAAACAACGTCTGGTGACGGTCTTGACCGAGCTGGAATCCGGCGCCGCACTGCCCGCGTGGGGTGACATGAAGACCTGTGGCTACTGCGAGATGAGCGGGCTGTGCAGGAAACAGGCGTGGCTGGATGAACCCGCA
>Ga0316193_10001185_pt1 | contig 17302 bp, 18 predicted proteins | sample MerIslsedime2_MG_FD_207735 | JGI IMG/M metagenome (GOLD analysis project Ga0316193, IMG submission 207735) | Coastal sediment microbial communities from Maine, United States - Merrow Island sediment 2 | ecosystem: Environmental > Aquatic > Marine > Coastal > Sediment | place: USA: Maine... | reverse complement strand
CCCCACTCGACTTCTATATTGTTTTCCCTGTTTTACAGGGAGGTGTTTGATATGCGTTTAACCACAAAAGGGCGTTATGCAGTAACCGCAGTTCTAGATCTGGCATTACACCAGGAAGATGGGCCGGTATCACTTGCTGCCATTTCCGAACGTCAGGCTATTTCATTGTCATACCTGGAGCAGCTTTTTGCCAAGTTACGACGTAATAACATCGTTAGCAGTACCCGGGGCCCTGGTGGTGGTTATAAGCTCACGAATAATGTTGATGACGTCAGCGTGTCAGACATCATACTAGCTGTTGATGAAAGCTGTAAAGTCGTTGACTGTGGTGAAAATGATGGATGTCACGGTGGTGATTATCAGTGCCTGACTCATGATCTGTGGCAGGAACTCAGTAATGAAATACGCACCTTCCTCGATGGCATTTCATTATCGGAAATCATGGCACAGGAAGGGGTACATGATGTAAAAGTCCGTCAGGATGAGGTTGTTGGTATTTAACCCTCGCAGGTTTGAAATACGCAAAATGCATAAATGGCAGTGTATCTCGATAATAATGCGACGACGGCTCTAGATGAGAGAGTATTGGAGGCTATGCTGCCTTATATGGGGCAGGTAACAGGTAATCCTTCAAGCGTACATCGATTTGGTCGATTGCAGAAAGACGCTATCGAGCAGGCGCGAGAATCTGTCGCGCAATTAGTGGGTGGTAGAACCGAACAGGTGGTTTTTACCAGCGGTGGTACTGAATCAAATAATTTATTGATAAACGGATTTTATCGACAGAACAGAGGCAGCCGAATTGCGGTGAGTGCAGTTGAGCATATGTCCTTGTTGGAACCGGCTCAGCATCTCGGTGACATGATAGATATCATTCAGACCGATGAAAATGGTCTGATAAACCGGAATGCATTAGAGCAGGCTGTGAATGAACAAACATCACTGGTATCAGTGATGACGGCGAATAACGAAACGGGTGTGATTCAAGATCTATCATCTTTGGTTGATTTCGCTGCTGAAAATAATTGCTTTTTCCACTCAGATGCATCACAGGCTGCGGGAAAAATAGCGCTCGATTTTGCTGGAAGCGGAATTGATGCGATGACGGTATCAGCGCACAAATTATATGGGCCGGTAGGCGTGGGTGCCTTAATCATTGATAAACGACTGCCGATTAAGAAGTTACAGTTCGGCGGCCCGCAGGAAAAGAACCTGCGTGCAGGAACTGAAAATGTACCGGCGATCGTAGGTTTTGGTAAAGCGGCTGAATTGGCGATTGCCGAGATGCAAGACAATGCTCTGCATGTGCATGTTTTACGTGATGCACTTGAAAAAGGTTTGAAAGGATTTAGCGGGGTTAGTGTTTTTGCTGAACAGGCTGAGCGCTTACCAAATACGGTACAGTTTGGCGTCAAAGGATTTGAAGGTGAAACATTGTTGATGCAGCTTGACAGGAAATCGATCGCGGTTTCGAGTGGTTCGGCATGCACCAGTGGTAAAACTGAACCGAGTCATGTGTTGAAGGCGATGAAAGTACCCGATACGCTGGCTAACTCAGCTATCAGAGTGAGTTTTGGAAAAAATAATACGATGTCTGATGTTGATGCTCTGTTAGTAGCATTGAATGACATCATAGAAGTGAATCAACATTCAGCAGTGATGATGGCTGCGACTGTTTAACATGTAAGGTGAATAGAGTGACTGAACAAATAACGAAACCGATTTATTTAGACTATTCTGCTACCACGCCGATTGATGAGCGTGTCGTTGCTGAGATGCTTAAGTACATGGGGCCAGAAAGCAGTTTTGGGAACCCTGCATCACGTAGCCATAGTTTTGGCTGGACAGCTGAAGCGGCAGTAGAAACTGCACGTAAGCATATTGCTGACCTGGTCGGTGCTAACCCGAAAGAAATCATATTTACTTCCGGGGCAACCGAGTCTAACAATCTTGCGATCAAAGGTGTCGCACACTTTAATCAAAAACGCGGTAAGCATATCGTAACCTGCAAGACAGAGCATAAAGCAGTGCTGGATAGCTGTCGCCAGTTAGAGCGCGAAGGCTACGAAGTTACCTATCTAGATCCTATGGAGAACGGCCTGGTTGATCTGAAAGTGCTGGAGGATGCACTGCGTGATGACACTACACTGGTATCTATCATGCATGTTAACAATGAGATAGGTGTTATTCAGGATATCGAAGCTATAGGCAAGATCTGTCGTGCAAGAAAGATAGTCTTCCATGTCGATGCAGCGCAAAGTCCCGGCAAGGTCGAAATTAACCTCGAAGAACTGCCGGTCGATCTGATGAGTTTCTCGGCTCACAAAATTTATGGTCCCAAAGGTATCGGTGCATTATATGTACAGAGAAAACCACGTGTACGCCTGGAAGCGCAGATGCATGGTGGCGGACATGAGCGCGGAATGCGTTCAGGTACATTGGCAACGCACCAGATCGTTGGTATGGGTGAGGCATTCCGTATCGCAAAAGGAGAGATGGCTGCTGAGAATGAACGTTTGTTAAAATTAAGAAATAAGCTTTATGATGGTGTCAAGGACATGGAAGAGGTTTATATCAATGGTGATATCGACCATCGTATCGCAGGTAATATCAATATCAGTTTCAACTATGTTGAGGGTGAGAGTCTGTTGATGGCATTAAATAGCCTGGCGATCTCCAGTGGCAGCGCCTGTACATCTGCCAGCCTGGAACCAAGTTATGTATTACGCGCACTGGGTCGTAATGATGAACTGGCACATAGTTCAATACGGTTCACCATGGGGCGTTATACGACTGAAGAAGAAATAGATCAAACGATCGTATATGTGCGCAAAGCAGTTGAGAAGTTACGTGAACTGTCTCCGCTCTGGGATATGTATAAAGATGGCATCGATCTCGATAGCATCGAGTGGGCAGCGCATTAATAACATTTTATACGAACGATAGTATAGTTTAAGAATCTAAGTCATAACGACGTAATCAACAGATAAAGGTAATAAAATGGCATACGGTGAAAAAGTTTTAGATCATTATGAAAATCCACGTAATGTTGGCAGTTTTGAAAATACTGACAACGTCGGTACCGGAATGGTAGGTGCGCCTGCCTGCGGTGATGTTATGAAGTTGCAGATCAAGGTCAGTGATGAAGGCGTTATCGAGGATGCAGTTTTCAAAACATATGGTTGTGGAAGTGCGATCGCATCGAGCTCGTTGTTAACCGAGTGGGTCAAAGGTAAAACGCTGGAACAGGCGCAGGCAATCAAAAATACTGAGATTGCAGAAGAGCTGGCATTGCCGCCAGTCAAGATTCATTGTTCGGTGCTTGCTGAAGACGCGATAAATGCAGCCGTTGCTGACTATAGAAACAAAAATAATTAATTGATAACAGAAGTAATCAAGAGATACTGAGATGGCTATTACATTAACAGAACCTGCTGCGGAACGCGTCAAGGCATTCCTGGATAACCGAGGAAAGGGTGTCGGTCTTCGCCTGGGAGTGAAAACGATGGGCTGTTCTGGTATGTCTTATGTTCTCGAGTTCGTCGATGAGATCAACCCGGAAGATGAGGTCTTTGAAAACGACGGGATTACGGTCATCGTCGATCAAAAAAGCCTGGTATATCTTGATGGCACTGAGCTGGATTATACTAAAGAAGGCTTAAACGAAGGCTTTAAGTTCAACAACCCGAAAGAAAAGGCAGCTTGTGGATGCGGCGAAAGTTTTACCGTTTAGTGCCGTTCGTTATTATTATCCTGTTTAAGCATCACTGCTAAGTATCACTGTGTCAAAAGATATTCTTACCAGCAACTTTTTCGAGTTGTTTGAACTTCCTGTTTCATTCGATGTGGATTTAAGTGAAATCCAGCAGCATTATATGGCTCTGCAAAAACAGGTGCATCCAGATAAGTTCGCCAATGGTACTGATCAGGAAAAGCGTATATCGATGCAGCAGACTTCATGGATAAATGAAGCGCAAGCAACGTTGAAAGATCCAGTGTTGCGAGCGACGTATCTACTGAAGCTGAAAGGTACTGATATAAATCTTGAAAACGAAACCACTATGGATGCAGTTTTCTTGATGCAACAGCTTGAGTTACGAGAACGGCTCGAGAGTATCAAGAATGAAGATGATCCACTTGATGTACTCGATGGTATTTCAAAAGAATTGAAATCTTCCATTAACGATATGATGAAAAGTTTTTCTCAGTCATATGAGGCTGATCAAACTGACGATGCGCGCGAGTGGATACGTAAATTACAATTCATGCAGAAAGCGTTAAAAGAAATAAACACACTGTCTGCTGATATCGAAGATGAATTAATGAGCTAGCTGCCTGATCAGGCACTTTGGACTGACGTATATTATGGCACTTATTCAAATAGCAGAACCCGGGCAATCAACCACTGCACACCAGCACCGTATTGCGATCGGTATAGATCTGGGTACGACGAACTCTCTGGTTGCAACAGTACGCAGTGGTGAGGTTGATACATTGCCGGATGCTGATGGCAGTCACCTGTTACCGTCGGTGGTGCATTATGGCGAGAGTGGTATACATGTTGGCTCAAAGGCACAGCAATACAGTGTGTCAGATCCGTGGAATACCATCGTTTCAGTAAAACGCTTTATGGGACGTGGTGCTGAAGATATATCGATCGAAGATGAGCACTATTCCTACACCTTTGCTGAGACCGATAGTGCGGTACCAAGGATTAAAACCCGTAGTGGAGATGTCAGTGCGGTCGAAGTATCTGCGGAAATATTAAAAACGTTGAAACAGCGTGCCATAAAGACTTTAGGTGATGAATTAAATGGCGCAGTGATAACGGTACCGGCTTACTTTGATGATGCTCAGCGCCAGGCGACAAAAGATGCGGCAAAGCTGGCGGATATCAACGTCCTTCGACTGTTAAACGAGCCCACTGCTGCAGCTGTGGCCTATGGGCTGGATACAGGTAACGAGGGCGTGATCGCAGTTTATGACCTCGGTGGTGGTACCTTTGATATCTCGATACTGCGTTTAAATAAAGGCGTTTTCGAAGTGCTGGCTACTGGTGGTGACAGTTCACTGGGTGGTGATGATTTTGACTATGTGATCACGCAGTGGATCATCGGGCAGGCTGACTTTTCAGATGTGGCTGATCCAGCATTCAAACGCCTTATCATGCAGAAGGCGCGGGCAGCAAAAGAGGCTCTAGCCGAGAATGAGAATGTATCGATTGTTATCGATTCTGAGAACGGCTCCTGGCAGTGTGAGCTCGATCGCAAGGTGTTAAAAGAATTGTTGACGCCACTGGTGAAGAAAACGTTGATGTCATGCCGTCGGGCATTGCGTGATGCCGATATTCAAAATGAAGATATCAGTGAAGTCGTGATGGTGGGCGGTTCGACACGTACACTGATCGTTCGAGAGATGGTTGCCGAGTTTTTTGAGTGTGATCCCCTGACCAGCATCGATCCAGACAAAGTGGTTGCTACCGGTGCAGCGTTGCAGGCTGATGTCCTCGTTGGCAACAAGCCTGATGACGAGATGTTGCTGCTCGATGTCATCCCATTGTCGTTGGGTATCGAAACCATGGGTGGTCTTGTCGAGAAAATCATACATCGCAACACCGCTATCCCGGTGGCTAAAGCCCAGGACTTTACCACCTATAAAGATGGACAGACCGCCATGGCTGTTCACGTTTTACAGGGGGAGCGAGAACTCGTCAGTGACTGTCGCTCGCTGGCACGGTTTGAGCTGCGCGGTTTCCCGCCGCAGGTCGCCGGTGCTGCGCGCATACGTGTAACATTTCAGGTTGATGCAGATGGTCTTTTGATCGTCAGCGCACGTGAAGAAAACAGTGGCGTTGAAGCCAGCGTGGATGTAAAACCATCATATGGCCTGAGTGATAACGAGATTGAGAGCATGTTACGTGATTCGATCGAACATGCAGAAGATGATATGCATTCACGAACGCTGCGTGAGCAGCAGGTAGAAGCTGACCGCGTTATCGAAGCCCTGGATTCTGCGATAGCTTCCGATGGTGATCAGTTGTTATCCGAGGATGAAAGAGTGCAGATCGATCTCGCTCGCCAGGTTTTACTCGAGACAAAGTCAGGTTCCGATGTTGATGCCATCGAGCGTGCGATCAAACAAATAGAGACAGCGTGTGAAGCTTATGTTGCACGTCGAATGAATACAAATATTAAAACTGCAATGAAAGGGCATTCAATTGATGAATATGCTTCAGAGCAGAATTTAGAAGCAAAAACAGCAGAAGCGAAAGTAGAGGAGTAGTAAACGTGCCACAAATTATTTTCTTACCGCATGAAGAGTTATGCCCCGATGGCATGGTCATCGAAGCAGAATCCGGTACTACGATCTGTGATGCAGCACTGCTGAGTCATATTGAAATCGAACATGCTTGTGAAAAGTCTTGTGCCTGTACTACCTGTCATGTGTATATCCGTGAAGGAATGGATTCTTTAAATGAGAATACTGAAGATGAAGATGACATGCTGGACAAGGCATGGGGGCTTGATCCTGATTCACGTTTGAGCTGCCAGACTGTCATCGGTGACGAGGATCTGGTAGTAGAGATACCAAAATATACCATCAACATGGTTTCTGAAAATCACTAGTTGAGAGAAGACATATGATATTAAAGTGGGTAGACAGTCTGGAAATTGCCATAGCACTGGATGAAGAGCACCCTGATGTGGATCCAAAATATGTGAATTTCGTAGATCTTCGCCAGTGGGTGCTTGATCTTGAAGATTTTGATGATGTCCCTGATCACAGCGGTGAACGCATACTGGAAGCTATTCAACTGGCCTGGATCGAAGAAAAAGAAGATTGAATGCTTTTCAGCATATCGCAGTATTTGACGCTGTGTGCTCATTTGCAGACTAAAAATAGGTTCTGCAGCCTAAATCATGTAATATTTCCCTGATGAGCGAAGTTCAGCAAAAAATCGAGTCCAATCCTGTCCAGCAGGTGGTTTTTGAAAAGAAAACCACTAACCTGTTAGGTCTGGACCGTGCCGGGCTGGAAATGTTCTTTGAGAGCATCGGTGAGAAAAAATTTCGCGCAACACAGGTGATGAAATGGATTCACCAGCTGGGAGTTACTGACTTTCAGCAGATGAACAATTTGTCCAAGGATCTGCGTAACCTGCTGGCAGAGACCAGCTGTGTACAAAACCTTCAGGTCTCAAAAGATCAGATATCTACAGATGGTACCCGCAAATGGTTGTTACAATTACCGGACGGTAACCATATAGAGGCTGTATTTATCCCGGAAGATGACCGTGGCACCTTATGTGTTTCATCCCAGGTAGGATGCGCACTTGACTGCAGTTTCTGCTCTACCGGGCGACAGGGTTTTAATCGAAACCTGACCGCTGCTGAGATCATCTCTCAGGTCTGGCTTGCTTCGCAATTACTGGAAGAAGAAAAAAAGCCTGGTCGCAAGATTACCAACGTCGTGATGATGGGCATGGGTGAGCCTTTATTAAACTTTGATAACACCATCATCGCAGTTCGCATAATGATGGATGATTTTGCTTATGGTTTAAGCAAACGCCGTGTCACCGTCAGTACTGCAGGTGTAGTGCCGGCTATGGATCGATTAGGTGATACACTCGATATGCGTCTCGCCGTATCCCTGCATGCGACGAATGACGAGTTGCGTAACGAGCTGGTACCGGTCAATAAAAAATATCCGCTAAAAGAATTGATGGCTGCGTGCCGCCGATTTATTGATAAACAGAATACACGTTCTAGAATAACCTTTGAATATGTGATGTTAGATGGTATCAATGATAAACCTGAACATGCTCGTGAGCTTATCAGGTTGTTAAAGGGCGTTCCAACCCTGATGAATCTGATACCATTTAACCCGTTTGAAGGTTCTGGTTACAGTACTTCATCGAAGAAGGCTATCATCCGTTTTCGAGAGATACTGCATGCATCAGGAATGACCACCGTAGTTCGTAAGACTCGTGGTGATGATATCGATGCGGCCTGTGGACAGCTTGCCGGGAAAATCGAAGATAAAAGCCGTCGCTACCGTCGTTTTGAAGAGCCCAGGTTTGGGATGGAAAAATAAATGCCTATGAATAGCAAGATAATAATAATAAAAAATGCTCTCATCGCAACACTGTTAGTCTCTTTTCTGGCTAGCTGTACCACAACAGATGACAAAGCTGTCATCAAGACGATAAAAACACAGAAGTCGTCCGAGCCTAACTACAAAGAAGCTGCCGAGTTGAATACTCAACTGGCTATCGGTTATATCCAGCGTCAGCAATATAAGCCTGCCAAGGATAAACTGGAAAAGTCGATCGAGCAAAATCCGGACTATCTGCCAGCATATAAGACACTCGCTTATCTGTATGCGCTGCTGGGCCAGACAGATAAAGCTGATGAAAAATATCAGGAAGCACTTGACCTGAAACCAGATGATGCCGACCTGTCGAATAGTTACGGTGCTTTTCTATGTTCATTGGGCCAGTACGACGAGGCGCAGGAAAGATTAAAGGTGGCATACTCCGATCCGTTCTACGAATCGCTATATCTTGCAGAAAGTAATGCCGGTAGTTGCTATGTCAAACAGGGAGAGTATAAACAGGCTGAGGCTTTATTGAGAAGATCGCTTCGCAAAGAACCAAAACTACCCGGTTCTTTGATATCGATGGCCGAGGTAGGTATAAAAACAGAACGATATCTCATGTCACGTGCCTATATTCAGCGTTATCATGCAATCGTAACGCCAAGTGCAGAGAGTTTATGGATCCAGATTCAGGCTGAAAAACACCTGGGTGCTAAAGATCACTACATGAAATATGCGCGAAGGTTGATACAGGATTTCCCTGATTCAGATGAAGCTGGCTGGGTAGAGGCTGAGGCCCGCAGCGAACAATTTAGATGATGAGCCAATCTGTGAATAAATCAGACAGTGAAATAATAGAAAAAGATATCGACTTTGGCAAAGAGCTGGCTGAGGCTCGAAAAGCGAAAAATTATTCGATCGAAGAGATCAGTGGCCACATAAAAATACCTGTCCATACGATCACCATACTCGAAGCCAGTGATATAGAGGCATTGCCAGCACCCACATTTGCCCGGGGGTATATACGAGCCTACGCAAAGTTCCTGGAGATCTCTGAAGATAGAGTACTGGAAAAATACAACCTGGCTGTACCCCGAGAAGAGGATGCCGCTTTAAAACCGCGTTCGAAATTGCCTGATGAAGCCAGCAGTCAGTCGCCACTGGTAAAGAGTATTACCATGCTTCTGATCCTGGCAGGCATTGCTACTGTGATCTTTGGCAGTTTCAAGTACTACCAGGAGAAGGCCGATGTGATGGAAGGTGAGTTTGATACCAGGGACCAGGCTTTTACCGGAAGCTCACTGGATTCTCCCGGCAGTAACCGTTTGGGCGATGACGGTGAATTGATCATCGGACAATCGGATCCTTATGAGAATCTTTCTGCAGCCGATGCAGCACAGGAGCTGCCTGAAGAAGGCATTGATATCGACAGTGGCGATATAGCGAGTGAGAGCAGTGAAATAGACGTTGTTACTGAAGAAGCCCCCGGTGAACAGGCTGTGGAGAATGATATTATCGAGTTTTTCGCTGAAAATGGCTCATGGATGGAAGTTCGTGATGTCAATAAATCGCGACTGTTTTATAATATGGTACCAGTAGGCAGTAGTAAGAAAATTATTGGAAAAGCACCCTTTAGCGTTACCATGGGCAATGCGAAAACGACCCGAGTCGTGATAAACGATATCGAGGTCGATATGACAGATTATATCCGGCCAAATAATACAGCTGTTTTTAGTGTTTCGACAGACGGGCAAGACATCATCATCTACTAACTATCTTAAGCGATAGCTTTTGTGCTTTTCACTGCTCCATAGAATCATAATCAAATAATCGACCAATAAGTTATATAAATGGCTAAATCAATCCAATCTATTCGTGGTATGCATGATGTATTACCCGATGACAGTTATCGCTGGCAGGCATTTGAAACAGTCATCCGTCAGCTTATGGCTGCATACGGTTACCGTGAGATACGTATGCCGCTGGTGGAATCGACCGACCTGTTCTGCCGGTCTATCGGTGAAGTTACCGATATCGTCGAGAAGGAGATGTATACCTTTGAGGACCGCAATGGTGACAGGTTGACCCTGCGTCCTGAAGGTACCGCAAGTTGCGTACGTGCTGGAATTCAGCACGGTCTTCTGCATAACCAGGTACAGCGTCTGTGGTACAGCGGACCGATGTTTCGCCATGAACGTCCACAAAAAGGACGTTACCGCCAGTTCCACCAGTTTGGTACAGAAGTCTATGGTATCGATACGCCCGATATCGATGCTGAGCTGATATTGATCAGTGCACGATTATGGCAGCAACTCGGTTTAAAAGGGGTGCGCCTGGAGCTCAATACGCTCGGCTCCAACGAAGCCAGGGCGGAGTATAAGCAGGTCCTGGTCGATTACTTGAATGAGCACAGGGAGCAGCTCGATGAGGATAGCTTGCGTCGTCTGGAAACAAACCCGCTGCGTGTTCTGGATAGCAAAAATCCGGCGATGAAAGAAATGCTGGATAATGCTCCTGCGTTGATCGATCATCTCGATGACGAATCGAAACAGCAGTTTGATAAACTAAAGACCAGTCTGGATACCGTCGGCATCTCATATACGATTAATCCACGCCTGGTCCGCGGCCTGGATTATTACTGTAAAACAGTTTTTGAATGGGTTACCGATGAACTGGGTGCACAGGGTACAATATGTGCCGGTGGGCGCTATGATGGTCTCGTCCAACAGCTGGGCGGTAAGGCTACACCGGCAATCGGCTTTGCCCTGGGTATGGAGCGTATCCTCGCGCTGCTCGAGTCACAGCAGCAACAATCGCCACAGACGGTCGATATCTATATGATCCTGATCGGAGCTGCCAGTGAGATCAAAGGTCTACAGCTCGCAGAACATATCAGGGATATGGTACCTGATGTTAAAATGATAGCGCACTGCGGTGGTGGTTCAGTCAAGAGCCAGATGAAAAAAGCAGATAAGAGTGGCGCCTGTATCGCTTTGATCATCGCAGAGGATGAATTGGAAGCTGAGCAGGTTACAGTGAAATACCTGCGTGAGAATAAAGAACAGGTAACGGTCAGCTTTGATGAGCTGAACGCATTTATTACTAAAATTGTATAGGGTTGATAACAACGATGAATGAGTACGAAACAGAAGAACAGCAAATTGAAGCCTTGAAAAAATGGTGGAAAGAAAACGGCACTTCGCTGATCGTTGGACTGTTTGTCGGTGTCACAGGTCTATTTGGCTGGCGATATTACGTCGACCAGAATAATGTTAACTCTGTACTGGCAAGCGATCTGTATATGCAGGTTCTGCAGGGTACAGATAGCGGAAGTATCGATGAGAAAACGATCGATATTCATAACCAGTTGATCAATACATATTCCAATACGCCTTACGCATCGCTGGCATCACTGGCACTGGCTAAAACTGAATATGAAAAAGATAACGCTGATGGAGCAGTCGCTCAGCTCGAACTAGCGGTTAAACATGCGAATGATGAGGTCATAAAACAAATAGCAAATTTACGACTGGTCCGTGTGTATATCGAACAGAAGAAATATGATGAAGCGATGGCGATATTAACAATGAAGCATGCGGCTGCTTATGATGCACAGTATGAAGAGCTAAAGGGCGATGTATACAACGCTCAGGGAGATCTCGTACAGGCTCGTCTGGCATATGATAAAGCGATTGATCTACAAGGAATAGCAGCTAGTAAGTGGTTGAAGCTGAAACGGCAAAATCTCGGTCAGGGCGCAGCTGATGAGAACCTTAGTACATCTGATCACTCTGTGAGCACTGTGAACTTATAGATCCATGACCGGGTCAGATGATGACACCCGACCTTCTAAATAAACTGAAGAATACACCACTCCGTGAATAACTACGCCTACCGTTTATATCGTTTTTTAGTATTGCTGATTGCAGTACTGTTTGTCAGCGCATGTGCGGATGATGATAATCTTGATCAGCCTGAAGAACTGGTACCTTTCTATAGCGATTTCTACCTGGATGTGAGCTGGCATAATTCTTCGGGTGCTGGAGCTGAAGAACAGTACATCTTCCTGCACCCGTTGATATTAAAAGAAGTGGCTGTGACCAGCAGTCGTGATGGTGTCATAAATATCATCAGCCTGAAAACGGGTGATTATGAACATGAGATTGAACTGAACTCGATTATCAGTGCCGGTGTCGGTGGAAATGAAGAAGTCTGGTTACTGGCCACACGTGATGCACATGTGATTGCTGTCGATGCAAAAAGTCGCAGAGAGAGCTGGCGTACCCGGGTGTCAAGTGAAGTACTGGCCAGGCCAGCAATCTATAAAGATACCGTCGTTGTTAGGACCATCGACGGAAAAATTCTTAGCCTGGATATCAACAGCGGCAAGATACGCTGGCAATATCAGCGAGCGATTCCTGATCTGACCTTGCGAGGTACCAGTGAACCGGTCATCGCGCGAGGGAAAATATTTGTCGGTCTTGAAGATGGCAGGCTCATCGCAATTTCACCGGAAAATGGTGAAGTCATCTGGGATGTGGCTCTGTCTATACCAACTGGTCGCTCTGAGATACAGCGACTGGTCGATATCGATGGCGATGCAGAACTATACGGCAGGGTCTTATATGCCGCCAGTTTTCAGGGCAGGGTGGCAGCGATAGATGTCGATCGCGGACAATTTTTATGGGCGCGAGATTTTTCCACACATACCGGTGTCATACTCGATGAAAAAGTACTGTACAGCAGTGATGAAAAAGGTCACATCTGGGCGCTGGATAGATTGAATGGTGCCACTCTCTGGAAACAGGAAAAGCTGGCATTCAGGAAACTGACCCGGCCAACCATCATCGGTGAATATCTTGCGGTCGGTGATTTCGAAGGTTACGTACACCTGTTATCGCGATATGACGGTCACTTCGTGGCACGTTATCAGCTAGGGCAGTACGATGATCTGGGCTGGGACCTTGGCACCGGTATCATCGTGCCGCCAATCGTGTTCAGAGATGACAGACTGGTCGTCGTAACCCGTGGTGGTATTGTTTACGTTCTTAGATTACTGAAACGCGATGACGAGTTCTAACGTACGTTCTCATGTCTTCCCCTGAAACAATAGAGCTAATCGTCGCGCTAGTCGGTCGTCCCAACGTCGGCAAGTCGACTCTTTTTAACGTCCTGACCAAATCTCGTGACGCGCTGGTGGCAGATTATCCCGGCCTGACTCGCGATCGTCAGTATGGTCGATTTCAATTTAAATCATCAGATATCATCATTATCGATACCGGGGGCTTGAGTGGTCAGAGTGAAGAACTTGATGGCCATATGGAAAAGCAGACACGTCTTGCTATCGATGAAAGCGACATCATCCTTTTCATGGTCGATGCTCGGGATGGTCTGACACCTGCAGATGAAGTTATCGCTGATTCATTGAGACGGACCGGCAAGCAGGTAAAGCTCATCGTAAACAAGACTGACGGACTGGATGTTCGAACTGTCTCCAGCGAATTTTTCTCACTAGGCCTGGGAACACCGATCCCTATCGCCGCCGCTCAGAACCGCGGTATCCAGGTGATGCTTTCAGAAGCATTAGAATCATTCGATGTAAAAGACGTTGCTGTCGCTGAAGAAGAGGAAGCAGAAGAGACTGATGATAAAGACAGTAGTATCAAAGTTGCTATTATCGGCCGACCAAATGTCGGTAAATCGACCTTAGTAAATCGTTTTCTCGGTGAAGAGCGTGTCGTGGTATTCGATATGCCCGGAACAACACGCGACAGTGTATTCATCCCTTTCGAGCGTGACGGCAAGAAGTATACTTTTATCGACACCGCCGGTATCCGACGTAAGCGGTCGGTACATGAAATAATCGAAAAATTCAGTATCATCAAATCGATGCAGGCGATCGAGCGAGCCAATGTTGTCATCATGATGATCGACGCCAGAACTGAAATTGCTGATCAGGATCTTCATCTCATCGGCTATGTACTCGAAGCTGGTCGAGCACTGGTTTTGACCATCAATAAATGGGATGGCATGGATGATTATCAGAAAGACCTGATACATAAAGGCCTCGACAAACAATTGCCATTCGTTCGCTTTGCAGAGACTTTCTTTATTTCAGCATTGCACGGCTCAGGTGTCGGCAAACTATATGAAGCTATCGATCGCGCATATGCTTCAGCGACGAAAAAATATTCGACCTCTGACCTTACTCGCCTGTTAGAGAAGGCCGTGCAGTCACACCAGCCGCCCATGATAGGTGGGCGCAGGATTAAATTACGCTACGCGCATCAGGGTGGGATGAACCCGCCGCGGATCATCGTCCATGGCAACCAGATCAGCAAGGTGCCTTCTGTCTATAAGCGTTATCTGACAAACTTTTTCAGAAAGGAACTCAACTCGGTGGGCACACCTATTCTGATCGAGTTTAAGGGAAGTGACAGCAACCCTTACAAAGATGCTGCCAGGAAAAAAGTCATATACAAGCGTAGATAGTCGATTTTTTTAGTCTTCTTCCCCATGGCTTTTATATACGCCAGTTAAAAAACTTTCAGTGTCTCCTTCAATATTTTCAGATATTGTCTATATTTACTTCATATGAAGATAGTGATTGTTTGAAATCATTGTGTTACTTTTTTTCGTGTTTCAAACTCATGGCACCGTTATTTAATTGCAACAATTTGGCAGGTTTGCTTGCCAAGCACTGTAATTCAACTATCTTCAGATTATTAAAACAATAATAGGGGAGTCCCTGAAGATGAAAAAACAGTTTAACTTACTCAGTGCTGCTATCGTGGCAGTACTTGCCAGCACACCAGCACAAGCGATTCAGTTTGACGGTTTTATGACTGCAGGTGCTGCCAAGATTGTAGATATCGATGACGCTGACAAAGGCAATATTTATATTGGCGGTTTAGGTGATCGTGGTATCAGCGAGGACCTTAGCTTCGAAAAGGATACCCGTTTCGGTCTGCAGATCAGCTCCGATGTTTCCGATAATATGTCTGTGGTGGCACAGCTGCTCGGTCGTGGTGACAAGGGTAACTTCAACGCCGTAGTCGAGTGGGCGTACATCGATTATGAATTTCATGAAACCACCAGTCTGCATGTCGGTAAGATCAAACAACCAGTGTACCTGGTAAACGATTACGTAGAAGTTGGTTACGCCTATCCATGGATCCGTCCACCACAGGAAGTTTACCTGTTGAATAACCCGTTAAATACGGTAAACGGTATCGAGCTGTTACTGCAATTCACGATGGGTCCGGGAACCTTGTCATTCCAGCCTTACCTGGGTTCGAATCGTGATGATATTCCGAATGCGCAAGGTGCATACTTTGAAGCTGAGAATATTTACGGTATGGATATTAAGTATTCTGGCCGTGGTTATGCGGTACATGCCAGTAATTTCCAATGTGAGGTGAAAACATATGGTGGCTTTACAACAAACTCACCTTTTGGGTCAGTTGATGTTGATTTGAACGGTAAAGGTGATTGTAATGTAACCGCTGCTGGTTTTAATCTGGATCTGTCTAATGTTGTGGTTTATGGTGAGTGGACACAAAGAACCACTGATGAAACACTGTCACGTGCATTTGGTGATACAGAAGCTTATTATGCGACTTTAGGTTATCGTTTTGGTAAGTGGTTACCGCATCTTACCTTTGCTTCAATTGAAGGTGAGGCCTCTACTGTAGGTTTGAGTACAGGCGACGGCGCTATAACAGGTGCAGGTATACCAACACCTCCAGGATCATTAAACTTTCCAGTTCCTATTCAAACCTCAATAACTGCAGGCCTTCGTTATGAAGTGAATGATAGTGCTGCATTAAAGATCGAGTACCAGGTAGTCGATGTAGAGCAGGATCCTGCAGAGCTACAAGCAGCAAATCAAGGTTTTAATTATGGCCTGTTTAATACTAACTTTACACAATCCCCACCACAAAATGATGTGGGTATCATGAGCGTTGCACTAGATGTGATTTTCTAGGTCAATATCTTTCTTAGTAATAGCTTGATAGATCAAAAACCAAGAGATCAGTTAATTGTTAGAAAATTACATCATTATTTAACTGGTTTAGTTTTATGAACATAAACAACATTAATCTAACGACTTCTTCTGAAACTTGCATTGCTGGCTTAGTCAGCAATGCAAGGATCTTCGCATTAATGCTGATAACAGTAATCCTGTGTATGCCGATGATTGTGCAGGCAGATGGATTATTTGATTTTCAGATGAAGCTCGCGCAAAAGGGAAACGCAGAAGCACAATTTAAAGTTGGTGAGATGTATGAAACTGGTTTTGGTGTCAAGGAAGATATGACTGAAGCGAGGAACTGGATTACTAAAGCAGCCGATCAGGGTCATGAAACAGCAGGATTTAAACTCCTGTACTGGGATATAGAAAAAAATGGTGTCAATGACGCAAACAAGGGAAAAGTAGATGCATTACGAGCGAAAGCGAAAGAAGGAAACGCTCAGGCGCAGTACTACGTGGGCAGGATGTATTCACGTGGTGTCGGTGTACCAAGAAATTCTGCTAAGGCATTAAACTGGTTAAATAAAGCTGCTTTTGTAGGCGTGCTTGAGGCCGAGCGTGAAGGGGCGATGGTCAGGGAGAACCAGCAGCGATGGGCCCTGGAAAAGCAGCGTAAGGATGAGAAGAAGCGTGCAGAGCAGAGAGCCAAGAAAGAAAAAGAACGGCTAGCGAAGCAGGAAAAGCAGCGTAAGCTACAGGCTCAAAAAGAAGCAGAAGCAAAATCACGCGCTGATGAGATTGCAAAACAGAGCAAGGCTTCGGCAGCGGCACGTGAAAAAGCAAATAAGGAAGCTGCTGATAAAGCTGCACAAAAAGCAAAGAAAGACAAGTTATTGGCACAACAACAGGCTGATGCAAAACGTAGAGAAGCAGAAAAGCAGGCACTGATTAAAAAACGTGAAGCGAAAGAGAAGCAACGTAAAACACAGTTTGAGTCAGATCCCTGTAGCGGAAAATCCGCCAGGTTCCTGTCTACATGTAAGTAACTGGATATACTCTAATATACGAAAGCAGAATGGTTTTCCATTCTGCTTTTTTTATGCATGTCATATTATGTCTGCGTATTGAACTATCGGTAAGATAGTTGTCAGAAAAATAGGTATAATTTCGCTTTATTCATTATAGCGCTACTCATTTTAATGCCATCTGACAAACCTAAAACTCCCCCAA
>Ga0316193_10001184_pt1 | contig 17305 bp, 14 predicted proteins | sample MerIslsedime2_MG_FD_207735 | JGI IMG/M metagenome (GOLD analysis project Ga0316193, IMG submission 207735) | Coastal sediment microbial communities from Maine, United States - Merrow Island sediment 2 | ecosystem: Environmental > Aquatic > Marine > Coastal > Sediment | place: USA: Maine... | reverse complement strand
TTGCATTACATGGTATGTGTTCACTGTACAGCAATATTGTGAGTGATATACGTTTGGCAAAAGAAACAGGCTATCAAGGGTTGGAAATACACACAGATAAGTTATGGCGTTATATTGATGCTGGATTCAGCAGCGCTGATTATAAAGCTCACCTGGATAAAGCAGATGTAAAGCCTTCTGCAATTGATATTGTTGGGTCCGTGGAAGCCAGTGATAAAGAAACGCAACAGCAGGTGTTTGATCAGGTAGAAACCCTTTGCTTGTTTGCAAAGGAGATCGGTGCACCTACTATTCAGCTCAACGCTTTTGAGGCTTTGAATGGTCTTTCAGTTGAAGACAATATCAGGATCACGGCACAAAATATAAAGCTTATTGCCGACATTGGGCAGGAGCATGGGATTCGCTTTCAATACGAGGGCGCTGCCTGGACACCAATTGCTAAACTTGCTGATTATTACCGACTACACGAAGCAGTTGGGCGTGATAATTTTGCTTTTGTGCTTGATACCTGGCATCTCTGGGCATCCCGTGGAGCGACTCCGGAAGATATGGCAGGAGTAGATAAAGAACTCATTTATAATGTTCATATTTCTGATGGTCACAGACCTGATATTGGCCAACCGTGGGTCAATGAAAAGCTGCTGCGTGGTTATCTAGTGGGCGAAGGGAAAATCCCGCTGCAGGAGTGTGTTGATGCAATAAAAAGTACCGGTTATGACGGTTTTTACTCAGGTGAGTTCCTTAGTGATCAGTTGTGGGAAAGTGATCATTATTGTATTGCAGAGGCAATGCTTCAAGGCATGAAGTCCCTGTTTTCAGAGGCGGAATTGTCAACCAGCTGACCTTGTAAACAGGCAATCTTCAGGGGCATCAAAAGATCTGCAGCAGTGCTTAGCCCATTGCTCTCTTCTGTTTATCCAGCAGTAGCGACAATCCGGCAACCACGATCACAGCACCGCCAGCCATGGACAGAGGCGATGGCAGTTCATTCCAGATCAGAAAGGCTAACAACATGCCCCACAATAACTGGGTATATTGCATGCTACTGACCGCCCCTGGCCGGCCACAATGAAAGGCGCTGACAACCAAAGCAGTGGCTGCCGCATAACATAGTCCTCCCGCCGCACTGATAAACCACTGTTCCATACTCATCGGTTGATAGCCGAAGACGGTGAGAACTCCTGTCATTATGACCAGCAGCGACAAGCCATAAAAGGCAAAGACCTGAGGTGGTTCCTTTTTCCTATGATGAGTAATAATCAAAAAACCAAATGCTTCGACGACCGCACTGGCAAGCGCGGCCAGCATGGCAATTTCAAAATTTGAGAAGCTGGGAGCCAGCACTAGAAAAATACCAAAGAATCCCAGGAAACTGATGGAAACCTGTTTCAATTGCGCCTTTTCGTATCCTATCAAAACCGAGAAGGCGACCGTAAACAACGGCATACTGAGAATAAGTGTGTAAGCTTCGGCTAACGGAACTTCACTGTAACTGTAAAAAGCCAGCAAATCGGCCGTCAACACAAAGGCTGCTCGCAAAAGATGTACTCCGGGCTGCCGGGTTTTAAGCACGGAAAAATTCGGATAGATCCAGATCAGCAACCCGAGCATCGCAAACAGGCAATTAAAGAAAGTCACCTGCAATAAGGAGTGGCTTTCTAATAACCACTTGATGCTCAAGTCCATCAGGGTAAAACAAAAAAAACCAGTCAGTGCCAATAGCAGGGCTTTCATAAAAAGCACAGGCTTCTGGAATAAAATGCTGAACCAGAGTGTTCAGAAACTATGGCAATGAAATAGGGTATCACAGGAAAAACCCGGGTATCCAAAAAACCCAATCTTTTAATCTGAGTCCGTGGCCTCAGGATGAAATGATAATGCCTGCCATTCAATGAATGGGTGATTCTCCAATGCACTTTATATAACCTGTCACTAACCCGCATCTCTCACCAATATCCGTAGTGAGGCTTTCAATATGCCGCTGTACGGCTGAGGGATTGCAGGAGGTAGAGCAAGGCAAGGAGCTGTCGCCGAGTAGTTTCCCTGTTATTTGATTTCAGATAGTTTCACCGTTCTGTCTGACTGGCAGGAAAGGATAGCCGCCTCGGCCAGCATCAATGCCTGCAGACCGTCATTCATCGATGGATAACTGACGGTCCCACCCTGTAAGGCCCGGATAAATGAATTCAGCTCTGCCTGATACGCGGCTTCGTAGCGTTCAAGAAAGAAATACAGTGGCTTGGCGCTGCTGACACCTGATTCACCGTAGGCCGTTACGGTGTGTTCGTTAACGTTCTGTGCTACCAGCATACCTTTGGAACCATGCACCTCTATGCGCTGGTCGTAGCCAAAGCTGGCCCGTCGGCTGTTGGAGATCTGAGCCAGTTTTCCACTGGCCGTGGTCAGGTTAATCACTGCCGTATCGATATCACCTGCTTCACTGATAGCAGGGTCGACCAGGCATGATCCATGGGCGCTGACCGCGTCAATTTCCTCACCCAGCAGAAAACGGGCCATATCAAAGTCATGAATGGTCATGTCCCTGAACAGACCACCGGAGCTGGATATATATTCAAGCGGTGGGGGCGAGGGATCCTTGGAAATAATGCTCACCAGTTCCACCGTTCCGATCTGTCCCGCTGCAATCTGCTGTTGCAGCAGCTGAAAATTGGGGTCAAAGCGACGATTGAATGCTACCAGTGCCTTGCAATCGCTCTGTTCCACAATTTGCGCGCACTGTTGCACCCGCTCAAGCGACAGGTCTATCGGTTTTTCGCAGAACACATGCTTGCCCGCAGCAACCGCCTGTTCAATCAGATCCGCATGGGTGTCGGTTGCCGAACAGATCAGTACTGCAGAGATGGAATCATCGGCAAAAATCTCCTGCTCCGTCATCTGCGCACAACCCAGCTCGGCAATCAGCTTGTCGACATTGGGCTGATAGGGGTCGCAGACCCCGACCAAGAGAGCCTGTTTGTTTGCGGCGACATTGGCGCCATGGATAGAGCCGATACGACCGGCACCAAATAAGGCAAAATTGATCATGAATTTCCTCCTATGGAGCGATGGTATAGCCTGCTGCCTCGGCTGCCTTTTTCAGCGCCTCATAACCAATGCAGGCGTATTCGTATGGGTCGGCTTTAAGAGGGTCTTGCTCCGCCTCAACAATTACCCAGCCCTGGTATTTTTTGCCGGCTAGCGCCTGCATCAGAGGGCCATAATCGATCATGCCGTCACCGGGCACGGTGAAAATTCCACGCAGTACGCAATCCAGGAAGGAGTCCTTGGACCTGTCGACCGTTTTCAATATATCCTGTCGAATATCCTTGGCGTGAAAATGCACAATTCGATGACCGTAATTTTCGATGACCCGGATAATATCGCCACCGGCAAAAAGCATATGCCCGGTATCTACCAGCAGGCCGACCGCCTCACCGCTATTCTCCATGGTAAGGTCCAGTTCATGTTCGCTTTCCACACCGGTGCCCATGTGGTGATGAAAAGCCAGCGGGACGCTCTGGCTCTGGCAGAATTCAGCGACTTTGGTCAGTCGTTCTCCATAAGCGGGAAAATCTGCTTCAGGCAATACCGGCTTGTTTTTCAGTGGTTGATCCTGCCTGTTCTGAACGGTCTCCCAGGTTTCGCCGTAGACAATCACCGGGGCATCGAGCGCCGCAAACAGTTCAAGTTGGGGCTTGATCCTTTCCAGTTCGTCCTCTGCGCTGTTGTGCAGCAGTGTGCCGGAGAACCAGCCGGAGGCATGTTTGAGGTCGTGTTCTGCCAGCACTTTTGCCAGGGACCGCTGATCACGCGGAAATTTTCCGCCCATTTCAGTGCCGGTATAACCTGCCTTTCGGGTTTCTCGCAAGCAGGTTTCCAGTGTGGTATTCCCGCCTAATTGGGGAAGATCATCGTTTGTCCACGAGATCGGGGACATGCCAAATCTTAGTTTCATAGGTATTGTTCCGATGGAGTTAAAATCCATTCATGCGCAAGATCGCTGTGGAACGTCATTCAAGAACGGGTCCAGCCATGACGTCAAGGTGATGACTGGTGTAACCGTGCGGTGCACCTCCCAGGTCATAACACTCAGGTGCCAGCACCACGTTTCTGCCCAGCGCGCTTAGCGTTTCATCCAGTCTGCGATCATTGGTATAAACCCGCTGGTCTGTTTAGCCGCTGGCCGGTTTGATCACCAGGCGACTCTTTTTAATAACCTCTTTCTTCCTGACGGGCAGCCACTGCAGCCTTGTGCTTGTCAACAACTTCGTCGCGTACAGAGACTTCCGGTACCTCCACTTCCCACCAGCAGCCGCCGGGCGAGGCATGCATCGGGTCGGTATCAATGACGATGACACTGACCCCGGGATGTTGAGAAGCTGCGGCGACAGCGTTTTTCAGCTCACCTATGTTTTTTGCGTGCAGCGATCTGGCGCCCATGGCGCCGGCATGCGCGGCGAAATCTATATCGGCGAGTCCTGCGTTACGGGTGTCGCGCAGAAGATTATTGAAATTGGCGCCGCCGGTGGCCATCTGCAGTCGATTGATACAGCTGAACCCACGGTTGTCCAGCACCACAATGGTCATCTGTAAGCCGAGACTGACCGCGGTGGCAATATCTGAATTCATCATTAAGTAAGAACCGTCACCCACCATTACAACGACTTCTCTCTCCGGTTCAGCCAGCTTGACACCAACGCCGCCGCATATCTCGTATCCCATACAGGAATAACCGTACTCCAAATGGTAGCCACCGACAGCACCACTGTTCCAATGCTTGTGCAGTTCCGCCGGCAGACTCCCCGATGCCGCAACGATAACCGCTTGATCGGACACACTCTGGTTGACAGCAGCAACTACCTGGGCATCGCTGGGGATAGTCGTTTCTGCTTCGGCCGCCAATATGTCTTTTTGCACTTCACGCCATTCAGCCCTTACTCGATTGGCTCGTGAAACCCACTCAGCGCTGGCCTGGTAACCAGATAACTCTTTCGATAGTAATTGCAGCCCTCGTCGTGCGTCTGCTACACAGGGCAGGGCGCGATACTTGGCGGTATCCATTGGCTGCACATTGATTTGAACGATCTGTCCTTTAAACAAACTATTGGAACCGGAGATGAAATCCTGTAATCGGGTACCCACGGCAATGACCAGGTCAGCCTCACTGGCCAAAGTGTTGGCACCCGTCACGCCGGTGACACCAACCGCACCAAAATTAAGCTCATGCCCTGCGACCAATGATGATTTGCCAGCCTGGGTTTCCACCACAGGTATCCGGTGCTTTTCGGCAAAGGCCTGAAGTTCGGCCTCCGCCAGTGAATAGCGCACCCCACCGCCAGCCACTATAAGGGGTTTTCTGGCCGCTTTGACAGCTTCAAGCGTTTGTGCCAGTTCGTAACTGTCGGGGGCCAGACGGCGTAATCCCCATGCCCGTTTTTCAAACATGGCCTCTGGATAGTCAAAGGCCAGCGACTGTACGTCCTGACACACACTGATTGTGGCTGGGCCGCACTGAGCTGGATCGGTGAGCGCCACCATGGCTTTCGGCAGCGCCTGGATCAATTGTTCCGGGCGGGTGATGCGATGGAAATAGCGGCTGACCGGGCGAAAGGCATCGTTCACCGTGGCACTGCCATCGTGGAAGTTCTCGGCCTGTTGCAATACCGGATCGGGTAGACCTGAGGCAAACACATCGCCGGGGACCAGCAATAACGGGAGGCGATTTACATGCGCCACCGCGGCTGCGGTGACCATGTTGGTGGCGCCGGGGCCGATCGAGGATGTCGCAACCATGATCTGCTGACGCTGACGTGCCTTGGAAAAAGCGATTGCGATGTGCGCCATGCTCTGCTCGTTATGACCTCTGTAGGTAGGTAACCGATCCTTTACCTGATACAGGGCTTCACCGATACCGGCGACATTGCCATGGCCGAAGATTGCCCAGACACCCGCGAACAGCGGCTGTTCGCTGCCGTCATCAAGACGCACGTATTGATTGGTCAGGAACTTTACCAAGGCCTGGGCAGTGGTTAAACGGGTTGTTTCCATTTCGGCGACCTCCTGTTGGGGTTATTTCCGGGAACCTTGCACAATTGTCTTTTCATCCAATCTCTGGCCGCCAAGTCTGAAACCGTGGGCCTCTGCACTGATCCTTTGACTTGCAATTCCTCGTTGTCATCGAGCCGGTAAGGGCACAATATCTCGACCGTTTGCCTGAGTAGCCAGTTGGCCAGGCCTTCAGTGCTTTTGCCTGCCGACTCAAACGGCAGCGGAAACTGACTGGATGCTTTTCCAGGCGACCGAACACGTTGCCGTGAGAGATTCGGAGGCAATTATTTTGTTTCGTTTTTTTTGTAATGAAATATTTATTCCAGAATAGCTTTGTATATTCAGCCAGGGCTAATCCTTTTGTACCATAAACTTGCCGGTTTCCACTGCCAGAACGAGGGCCAGGCACATGGTTGCGGACAGTCCACGTATCCCGCCCACTTCTTCCTCCAGCACGACAAGATGAAGATCATCCGATCTGGCAATGGGGCTCAGGGTCGAATCGGTCAGGGCCACCACCGGAACCTGCTGTGATAGACATATATCAACGAGCTCATAGGTGTTCGCGGTATAGGGGCTGAAACTGACGGCAACCATGGCTTCCTCACTGCGTACAAGGCGTGACTTGTCTACCATTTCGACTTCCGTACCGTTTACCAGGATGGCTTGGATGCCCATTTTAACGAAGGTGTAGTACAGATAGGTAGTTACTGGGGCTGCACGACCCTGGCCCGCAATGTAAATCGTCCTGGCCTTTGCCAACAGTTCACCTGCCTCCAGTATGGATGCCTCGTCAACTTGCTTCAGCATTCTGTTCAGGGACAGGCTGGCCGCTTGACCGAAGCGGTGCAACTCGGTTTGTCCGGTTCGTCGGGAGTCATCGAGACTATGAAGGCGCTCGGTATAGGGCTGCGGAACATGCCGCATACTTTCCTGGAATACTGACTGCATGTCGCTAAAACCCTGATAACCCAACGATTTCGCAAAGCGCACCATGGCCGAAGGGGTGACATTCGCCTGTTTACTGATAGTCGCGATCGTATTCATGGCGACTACGCCGGGATTATTCAACACAAACATGGCAACGCTCTGCAGCTTCTTGGGCAGGGAGACATAATGAGCCTTCAGCCACAATTGCAGATCGTTAAATACCCTGGGCGGTGTTTGGTTCATAAAATCCGGGATTGTGATTCTATTGTCTTCAAGGACTTACCCGTTTTTTTAGGCCTTCAAGGCTGCAGCGTTTGGGTGAACGCTGACTAGTCGTTAATTAAGCCAGTATAATATAAAGAAGTTGTTTTTTGAAATATTTATTTCATTATGGTATCTGTTGCAAATAAAAATTTTAAATGTTACATCTAGTGATTGTAAGGAAAAGTTCTATAAAAGGAAGAGCAGAGAATTTTTTTGGGTTCGTCTAAGCCTTTCGGATTTACTAGAGCTCTCCGGCTTTTACGCAGAAATGGCCTCCTTCCCAAAAATGTCTTCTCTACTGAGCCTTTCGCAAAACTAAGATTTTCGTTCAAAATCAAGGCATGCGAGAAATTTTACCACAGGCATATGATTGATATTCCGAGGATAAAATTTTGAGCATAACGCAGAGTTTGGGCGAAAAGATTGTTTTGCAAATGGCTCTACTATCACTTTCTAACTTGAGTTGATTGTTCTAATATTTTAGGCGATGTTCGGTTTTGAATCCGACGTGTTAATGATTCGGTGGAGATATATTCGGCGGTGCGGTAAAAAGTAATTGGGCGTGATCCTTGCTGACAATTTCACTCAATATTTGAATCTCGAACATTTCGCCTTGACATACAAGCTCTATCACTCGTTTAGCCAGGGTCTCATACAGAGTCTGATAACGGTATTTCGTGGCCCATTTGGAATGGTACCCAATTAAATACTTGGTATGACTGCTTTGACGGTATTCCATGCCAAATATTATATTCAAACTGCTAGTTTTAAGCCACCCGCCTGAAGGCAGGGAGGAAGGAATGAACCTTACAATTCAAACGAATTAAGGTTTTTACTAACAAACATTCTAACAGGAGGAGTTATGAAAACAATCAAGTTATTAGCAGTCGCGGCTTTGTTTATTGCAATTGCGGCACCATTGGCAATGGTTCCTGCCAGCGCCCTAGCGGACGGTGAAAGATACGTACTTGTTAGTCATGCTCCTGATTCGGATAGCTGGTGGAATACCATCAAGAACGGTATCGAGCTGGCTGGCGAACAGCTGGGGGTCACTGTCGAGTACCGCAATCCCCCAACGGGGGACCTGGCGGATATGGCCCGCATCATAGAGCAGGCAACTGCTTCTCGACCCAATGGTATCATCACCACACTGGCTGATTACGATGTGCTGAGCGGCCCGATCAAGGATGCGGTTGCCCAGGGTGTCAATGTCATTATCATGAACTCAGGTACTCCGGAGCAAACCCGTGAAGTTGGCGCGCTGATGTTTGTCGGTCAGCCTGAATATGATGCGGGTTACGCAGCCGGTCTGCGCGCCAAGGGAGATGGCATCAAATCTTTCGTGTGCGTCAATCATGTTATCTCCAACACCGTTGTTGCCGAGCGTTGCCGTGGTTTTGCCGATGGACTGGGTGTCGAATTGGGTAACTCCATGCTGGATAGTGGACAGGATCCTGCGGAAATTAAAAACCGTGTGCTGGCATACCTTTCGGCCAACCCGAAAACCGAAGCCATTCTGACACTGGGACCAACTTCTGCTGATCCAACCATTGCTGCGCTGAAAGAAAACGGCATGGCTGGCGACATCTATTTCGGCACCTTTGATCTTGGCACTGAAATCGTCAACGGCATCAAGTCGGGTATCATCCAATGGGGTATCGATCAGCAACCCTTCCTGCAAGCCTATCTGCCCGTTGTCGTACTGGCCAACTATGACCGCTTCGGTGTATTGCCTGGCAACAACATCAATTCCGGACCAGGCTTTGTTACCAAAGAGGGCCTGGAACTCGTCGAAAAGTACGCGGGAAAGTACCGTTAAACAATAAAGTCGGCGGCCGTCATTCAACGTCCGCCGACTTTATTCCCATTTTGCCTGCATGTGGCAGTGGAGTATTTTTATGACACAAAGCCAGCAAACAAAATCAGTGAATGATGAACGTGTCAAGCAGCGTTCCAGGTTTCATCAGGCACTGATTCGTCCAGAGCTTGGGGGTATATTCGGTACCATTCTGGTCTTTTTCTTCTTTTTCCTGACCGCCAGAGACTCTGGCATGTTTTCTCCTACCGGTGTGATGAACTGGTCGGTTGTTTCGGCTCAATTCATCATCATCGCGGTTGGCGCCTGTTTGCTGATGATCGCCGGCGAATTTGATCTGTCGGTAGGATCAATGATCGGATTTGCCGGCATGAGTATCGCTTTATTATCCATCAGCATGGGCCTGCCCATATGGCTGGCGATTATTCTGACCTTTATTTTATGCATGGCTGTTGGCGCCTTAAACGGCTGGCTGGTGATTAAAACCGGATTGCCCAGTTTCATTGTTACCCTCGCTTTTCTGTTTATCTTGCGAGGATTGACCATTTTTTCGGCCATCGCCACCACCAAGAAAACCATTATCGGTGGTGTGAGGGATGCTGCCGAGGGCGATTGGCTGGCGCCACTTTTCGGCGGCAAGGTCTTAGCTGGGCTATTTACATGGATGGGAGAAAACGGCTGGATCGAAACCTTCTCCCGTGGCATCAAAAAGGGACAACCGGTTATTGAAGGCATACCAATGCTGATAATCTGGGCCATCGTACTGATCATTTTTGGCCATTTGCTGCTGACCAAAACCAAATTTGGTAACTGGATTTTTGCTTCCGGCGGTGATGCACGGGCCGCATCCTATGTCGGCGTGCCGGTCAAACGCGTCAAGATACTGATGTTTATGTTCACCGCCTTTTGCGCCTGTATATTTGCTACCGCGCAGGTCATGGAATTCGGTTCCGCCGGGGCGGACCGGGGATTGTTAAAAGAGTTCGAGGCGATCATCTCCGTAGTTATCGGCGGCGCCCTGCTGACCGGCGGTTACGGCTCAGTGATAGGGGCGGCCCTTGGCGCCCTCATTTTTGGTGTGGTGCAGCAGGGCTTGTTCTTTGCCGGAGTGGAAAGCTCGCTGTTCAGGGTGTTTCTCGGTGTCATCCTGCTGTTGGCGGTGATCCTGAACACCTATATACGTCGAATGATCACCGGGGAGAGGTAGCATGACCAAGCCGATCATTGAAATGAAGAATATCGAGAAGCATTTTGGCTCGGTCATCGCCTTGTCAGGCGTTTCTCTCGACCTGGTACCCGGTGAATGTCATTGTCTGCTTGGCGATAACGGTGCGGGCAAATCAACCCTGATTAAAACCATGTCAGGGGTGTACAAACCGACCGCCGGAGAGATCTATTTTGAAGGCAAGCCGCTGGATCTTAAGGATCCCCGTGATTCTATCTCCATCGGTATTGCTACCGTGTATCAGGATCTGGCGATGATTCCATTGATGTCGGTTACGCGCAACTTTTTTATGGGCAACGAACCGGTGAAAAAGATCGCCGGCATCAGTTTCTTCGACCACAAGACCGCCAATGAAATCACCATGGCCAAGATGAGGGAGATGGGTATTAACCTGCGTTCTCCTGATCAGGCTGTCGGTACGCTTTCGGGAGGTGAGCGTCAGACCGTGGCAATTGCCAGGGCCGTACATTTTGGGGCCAAGGTGCTGATCCTCGATGAACCGACCTCGGCACTCGGTGTGCGCCAGACATCCAATGTGCTGGCAACCGTCGACAAGGTGCGCAATCAAGGTATAGGTGTGGTGCTGATCACGCACAATGTACGACATGCCATGGCGGTAGGCGATCGCTTTACCGTTCTCAACCGCGGACAGACGCTGGGCACCGCCAAACGCGGCGAAATTACCGCAGAAGAATTGCAGTACATGATGGCAGGTGGCCAGGAACTCGCACAACTTGAGAGTTCTCTCGGGAGTACAGTTTAGCAGTAACAGGGCCGCTTCGGCTCATTGAGCCTCTGATGCCGCGACCATGTGAATACCCTGCTGTTCAGCTGGTTTTCGAATTGGATTTAGGTAGTTAGCAGAAACAATACAGATTTTCAGGTTATAAAAGAGATACTTTAATGAAAGAAATTGGCGTTGGTGTGGTAGGCACCGCATTTATGGGCAAGGCCCATTCATTGGCCTACGCAGCGGCAGGTACTGCTTTTGGCGATGGTTTGAGGCCGCGGCGGGAAATGGTCTGCGATATCGATGCCCGGGTGGCCGAAGCAAAACGTGTTGAAATGGGCTTTGCCCGTGCCACGACGAATTACATGGATGTAATCAATGATCCGAAAATCGAGTTGATATCGGTCTGTGTACCCAATTCGTTACACAAGGAAATTTCGGTAGCCGCTTTAAAAGCGGGCAAGCATGTATGGTGCGAGAAACCGATGGCTACCAGCGTATTGGACGCTGAGGAAATGCTGGCAGCAGCCCGTGACTCCGACTGTCAAACCATGTTGGGATATAACTATACTCAAAACCCATTGGTACAGTCTGCAAGAAACCTGATTGAAGAGGATGTGATTGGCCGGGTCACCGCTTTCCATGGAGTTTACGATGTCGACAATGAGGCCGATCCGGACAGACCGCATAGTTGGCGCATGAGCCGGGAAGCGTCAGGCACCGGTGCAAATGCAGATGTCATGTGTCACCTTGTGAGCATGGCGCACTACATGACAGGTAGTGAGGTTGCTCGGTTAGTCGGTGACTATGATACGGTTTATAAGGAACGGTGTGATCCGCAATACCCGGAACAATCTTTACCGGTAGACAATGATGATGTATGCATGGCTTTGGTCCATTTTGCCTGTGGTATCAAGGGTACTCTGCGTGTCAGCCGGGTAGCCTGGGGGCGGAAGTGCGGCTTACGTTGGGAGGTTCATGGTTCCCAGGGCATGATATGTCACGACCAGGAACGTCTTAATGAAATTCAGTTGTATAAACGTTCTGATGATCCCCGACAGCAGGGCTTTACAACGATTTTGTCGGGGCAGTACCACGAACCCTATAGTGCATTTCTGCCCAATGCTGGACATACACTCGGGTTTATCGATGTCAAGGTCTGTGAGCTGCACCAACTGCTTATCGCTATTGCCGAGGGCAAGCCTGCCTGGGCCAGCTTTGAAGATGGCTTCAAGATAGAAAAGGTGATGGATGCGATAGATCGTTCGGCACTTACTGGAGAGTGGAAGGATGTCTAATAACACCGCGCTGCAACTCAGCTATGGCGAAAACCGACAATTTCAGGCGCTGGTACTCGGCCGTGCCGGGCTCGACCTGTATCCAGAACCGAATGGCTGCAAAATTATGGATGCACTATCTTTTTCCAGCGATCTTGGCGGATCGGCCGGCAATATTGCTGTCGCCATGTCTCGGGCCGGTGCAAAAGCAGGGCTTATTTCCGCGGTTTCAGATGATGCTGTCGGGAATTTTGTCAAACAACGCCTGATTAATGAAGGTGTAGATACGTCACTGATAGGGACAACATCTGGAGATGAAAGAACCAGCCTTGCTTTGGCGGAAGTCCGCGATTCTGATTGCGAAGTGGTGATCTACCGGAATAATCCTGCCGATCTCAATGTGGAATGCAATCGCCGGATTGAATTGGCACTGGCCGATAGCAGTAATCTGGTGGTGACCGGGACAAGCCTGATCGATCCTGATTCAAGGGATCAGGTGCTGCAAATCATGAGCCTCGCAAAAGGTGGCGACTGTCATGTCTGGCTGGATCTGGATTATCGGGCCTGGAACTGGCCGAGCCTGGAACATACCCGCGGTGTGTATCGGAAAGCTGCCGCTTTAGCAGACGTTCTCATTGGTAATGAAGAAGAATTTTCGATATTGACCCACGATATTCCAAGCCAGATAGAACAATGCCGTGAGCACAAGCAAATAATGGTGCTCAAACGTGGGAGCGGCGGTTCCAGCCTGTATGCTGGAGATGCCTGTCTTGATTGTGGAATATATCCCGCCATACCATTAAAGCCCTATGGTGCAGGGGATGCCTTTTTAGGCAACCTTCTGGTTAGTTACATGAAAACTGGTGACTGGCAGCAATCTGTCGAGGCTGGCAGTGCAGCGGCTTCTCTTGTGGTTTCACAGCGTGGTTGTGCTAACGCGATGCCTACACCCAATCAATTAAAATCTCTACAGGAATCCGGAACTATGGAACCTGCTGCAAAGTGGAGTTAAACATGCATATTCCTCATCACGACAATCACAATACACCCATTGTTGATCGCAATGACAGCAGGGTACCGCTGTGTTTCTTCAATATCGTTAAACTAATCAAAGGCGAAACATTCAATTCGCAGGTCGAAGGCTATGAGACCTGTCTGGTACCGGCTACTGGTAGTATCGATGTCAGTGTCGGGGATGAAACATATGAACAAGTCGGTAAGCGCCTGCATATCTGGGAAGGAGATCCAGAAGGTTGTTACGTGCCGGTCGGCGTTGCGGCGACCATGCGTTGTGTCAGCGATGAGGCAGAGGTTTTTGTCGCCGGAGCAAAACACGACGAAGTTTATGAGCCTTTCGTGGTCAGGGAGAAGGATATCGATCCGGTGCAATATGGATCCGATGATACAAAAACCCACCGCAAGATAAAGCATATACTGGGGCAGAACCCTGGGGGCCAGGTCGGGCGCTTGCTGGTCAGCGAATTGTTCACCGTAGGCGCCGGCGGTTGGTCAGGTTTTCCACCGCATAAGCACGATACCGATCACCTGCCCGGCGAAAGCCGGCACGACGAAGTCTATAATTTTAGATTCAATCCCGAACATGGTTTCGGCGCCCAGTTCCTGACCAAGGAAGGTGAGGATTATGGCGATGTCTACCATATACGCAATAGCTCCACCATTCTACTTGAAAAGGGTTATCACCCCTGCGTGGCGGCACCAGGGTATGAAATGTATTACTTTACGATTCTCGCTGGTCTGTCTCAGCGTCCGCTGATACAGAACTTCCATTCAGATCACGCATACCAGCTGGAAACCATCCCCGGCATCAAGGATATGATCAATAAATTCAAATAATCCATTATGCTTGCCAACCTCAACCAGGTTTTACAGCCGGCCTTCAAAGGCGGCTACGCAGTCGCCTGTTTTAATGTCTTTGGGTATGAAGATGCGCTCGCGGTCGTTGAAGCTGCGGAAGCAAGAAAGGCCAGCGTCATTCTGTCAATCAATCTGGATATGATTGAATTCATACCGCTGCAAAATATCGTATCGATGTTTCGACCGCTGGCGGAATCTGCCAGTGTGCCCGTATGTCTGCATCTCGACCACAACTATGAAATTGATACAGTGAAAAGCGCCATTGACCACGGATTTTCTTCTGTTATGTATGATGGCTCTCAAAAGCCGATTATGGATAACATTGCTGGAATCCAGTCGGTGGTGGCACACGCAAGACAGCAGAATGTATCGGTAGAGGCTGAAGTTGGGTCGGTTCCCTACGCCAAAGGCCGCGACCATATTAAGTCGGCACTTACCAAGGTTGACGAAGCGCTGATGATGGTTGAACAAGGCAAACCAGAAGCAATAGCAATTTCAGTCGGTAACATACATCGCATCGAAAGTAGCTATGTAGACATCAATTTTGAAAGATTCGATGCCCTGGAAAAAGCCATCAAAATACCATTGGTAATCCATGGAACCAGTGGTATCAAACCTGAAGATATTCGTGTGCTGGCCCGACGCAATGTATGTAAATTTAATATCGGTACCTGTTTACGCCAACGCTTTGGCAGCGCTTTAAGGAACACCCTGGCATCTGATCATGAACTATTTGATCGCCTGACCATCATGAAACAGATAATACCTGAATTAAGCGATGAAGCCGGCAAAATGATTGAATTGTTAGGCCAATAGGCCAATGAGGAAGGCAGGCTGACCGAGGCGCATAGATAAAATTTATTAAAGTTCGGAAAACTATGACATCTTCAATCAAAACATACGATTCGCTGCATATGGGTCGTTCCTCGATAGATCTCTATGCCAACGATATCGGTGCGCCATTTGCTGAAATCAAGAATTTTGCCGCCTATGTCGGCGGGTCACCAACAAATATCAGCGTAGGGGCCCGCCGATTGGGCCTCAAAACCGCCCTTCTCACCGGCCTCGGGGAAGATCCGGTGGGAGATTTTATCCTGCATTTTCTTGAACAGGAAGGCGTGGAGACCAGCTACAGTCCTCGTAAGCCGGGGCACCGTACCAGTGCGGTAGCACTGGGGATCGAACCACCTGACAAGTTTCCGCTGATCTATTACCGCGACAATTGTGCTGATATCGAACTGACCATCGATGATGTGCTGGCCGCCCCAGTTGGGAAAAGTAAGGTGTTTCAGTTTGCTGGCACGAATCTGAGCAAGGATCCCTGTCGAACCGCAACCATTTTTGCTGCCGAACTTTCCCAGAAGGTAGGCACAGAGGTAGTACTCGATATCGATTTCCGTCCTGACCAGTGGCATGATCCACGGGCGTTCGGGGTGACGATTCGTTCGGTGTTGCCCAATGTCGACATCGTCATCGGCACCGAAGATGAAATCAACGCTGCCATGCTCGTCGACGCCGGCCAGATCAGTCTGACCCATTCACAGGTTTCCGATGCCCGGGTCGAAGGGGATATCGATGAGGCAATAGCGACGCTGCTTTCTCTTGGTCCCAAGGCTCTGCTGCAAAAGAGGGGAGAGGAGGGTGTGCGCGTCCACCTGAAACAGGATGACGGCTCCATTGAACAGATCGATGCGCCCGGATACCCTGTCGAGATATACAATATTCTCGGTGCCGGCGATGCCTTTGGAAGTGGATTTTTGTACGGTCATGTGAACGGCTGGGGCTGGTATAAATCAGCACGCCTAGGCAATGCCTGCGGAGCTATTGTAGTTACCAAACACGGCTGCGCCAATTTCATGCCCACCATGCTGGAGGTGCAGGAATTTGTGGAGGGGCGTGGGGGCTTTTGACCCATGGATATCGCCAAGCTTGACGATTACCTTGCTTGTTAAATCGGTTCACTTTTTCCTTAACAGGATTTCTAAAAAGAATAACTATGAATGCTTGTGTTTTGTACGATAAACAGGATATGCGCCTGGAAGATCGAAGCCAGCCTGAACTTGGAGATCTCGACGTAAGAATAGAGATCAAAGTAGCAGGTATTTGCGGTAGTGATCTTCATTATTATCAACATGGAAAAGTTGCTGCCTTTAGTTTAAAAGAACCCTTAGTCCTAGGCCATGAAGCCTGCGGCGAAATTGTCGAGGTAGGTAAAAAATCCACATTAACGCCGGGAGACAGAGTAGTGATAAATCCCGGACTAGTGTGTGGAAACTGTAAATATTGCCTGAGAGGGCAGGAAAATCTCTGCCGCGATATAAAGTTTATGGGATCAGCCAGCTATTTCCCTCACATTCAAGGTACTTTTCAAGAAACGGTCGTAGTGCAGGAACGGCAATGTCATATTGTTAGAAACGATACCGCTTATCAGGTATTGGCATTCGCTGAACCTCTCTCTGTTGCACTCCATGCGGTCCATCGCGCAGGTAATCTCTTCAATCAAAGAGTATTAATTATTGGCTCTGGAGCCATTGGACTTCTGGTAGCTTCTTTGGCTCGTTTATCAGGCGCCGCCTTTGTAGCCATCACAGACATATTAGATTACCCTCTGCAGGTTGCTCAAAAGTTGGGAGTTGATGAGTGCGTCAATGCCCAGCATGACACTGAGGTTATTGCCTCTTGGCAGCAAGAACCAAATTCTTTCCCAATAGTTATTGAGGCTACAGGTACGTATAAAGGGTTTGAGGCAGCATTATCTTCCGCTAGTCCAGGAGGAAAAGTAGTGGAGGTTGGGATTTTACCGGGCGGACAGTCGGAGATACCGTTTAGCCAAGCATTTGCAAAAGAATTGGATATACTATTCGTGCTCAGACAAAATTTACAATTTGGTCCCGCATTGGACATGTTGGCAAAGGGGAAACTTGACCCTTTGCCGTTGCTTTCTGCTTCTTTTGCGTTGCCTGACTTCGAGCAAGCTTTTGCCTTAGCCCGAGACAAATCCAAAGCTATAAAAGTACAACTGGAACCATGACTGCATTACGTAGAAACACAAACCGTCTACAGCAATAGCCTTCACTCAACTCCACCATCAAAATGGTGGAGATTTTCATTGCACATCTATGCTTTTGTTGAGGGGATGG
>Ga0316193_10001183_pt1 | contig 17306 bp, 19 predicted proteins | sample MerIslsedime2_MG_FD_207735 | JGI IMG/M metagenome (GOLD analysis project Ga0316193, IMG submission 207735) | Coastal sediment microbial communities from Maine, United States - Merrow Island sediment 2 | ecosystem: Environmental > Aquatic > Marine > Coastal > Sediment | place: USA: Maine... | reverse complement strand
CATCTGCCGCATCCGGTGCGTTGGCTGGGAAAGGCGATTGAAAAACTTGAGCCGCCTTTTCGCAGAATCCGCGTTAAATTGATCTTCTCCGGTGCGTTGTATGCGATCGTCCTCATCCTGGGGACCTGGCTGCTGACATTTTTGGTTTTGGCAGCCGCCCACAGGGTTCATCCTTTATTTAAAACTTTTCTTGATATTATATTGATTTATTACTGCATTTCGATTCGTTCGTTAGATGACGCCGCGATGGAAGTGAAACGATGCCTTCAACAACAGCAGATTGAAGACGCCAAAAAAAAAGTAGCCATGATCGTTGGTCGGGATCTTGATAACTATAAAGAAGACGGACTTGCCCGGGCCACCGTTGAAACCGTTGCCGAAAATCTGGTTGATGGGGTCACCGCACCTTTGTTTTTCGCAGCCATCGGCGGTGCCCCGCTGGCCCTGGCCTATAAAATGACCAATACCCTGGATTCCATGGTCGGATATAAAAACGATACCTATCGACACTTCGGCAGAGCCTCCGCCAGAATTGACGATGTCCTCAATTACCTACCGGCACGACTTACCGTACCGGTTGTTGCACTGGCAGCCCAGATCTTAGCCCGCCGTGGAAAATGGTCGCTAATGACGGCCGTCTGTGAGGGCGCCCACCACGCCAGCCCCAATGCCGGCTATCCGGAGGCAGCCTTCGCCGGCGCCCTGGCTGTAAAACTGAACGGTCCCAATTACTACTACGGAAAACTAGTGGACAAACCTTATATCGGTGTCCGCTTTGGTCAATCCTCGCCCGGCCACATTAAAAAAGCCTGCGATATCATGTTGCTGTCCTCGGTTTTGTGGTTAATTTTGCTGATGGGGGTAGGGTGTCTTTCGAGGCTTTTATTGTAGACTTTCTATGCCTTTACCGGGTTTTATCTGACAACATGTTGTAAGAAATGTTAGGTTTCAGGTGTTAGTGTTCAGGTTTCAGGATCTTGCGACGCACCTTTCTGAAACCTCAAACCTATAATTAGCGACATTAACTTTTCGATGTGCTTACTGCCTCTCAGGGGCCACTTATTCCGAGTATAGTATAGGAAAAAGCTTAGCCTCTTAATCGAAAATCTTCAATGCATTGTCGGAATGCTGAATTGATAATTATAAATGAAATATCAGTTAGATAACTATTCTTCCTTAACCAAAGTCTATAAAGGATTATATCCTTTCAAGATTTGTACAACTTCCTTTATTTACCCGGATCACTACATCCCCAATGTCAGGATGCTGGGACCATATATGGATGAAATCGAGCTTTTGTTATTTGAAAGCCTGGGGCCTGAGGTCCTTCCTTCCCGGGCGGTCATTTCAGAACTTTGCCGGTTGGCCGGGGATTTCGATCTGAGTTACAATGTTCATCTGCCCACCGATATATCCGTAAGTGACCGGGATCCCGCACAGCAACAACGTGCAGTGGAAACGATGATTCGGGTAATGGAATTGGTGAGACCACTTGACGCTTCGGCCCTGATTCTGCACGTCCCATATAGCGAGAAATCATATGATGAGCACATTGTTGAGAACTGGCGGGATAAAGTGTACCGAAATCTGGCAAAAATTAAATCTGCGGTTGAATTCCAGGATATCATCGCCATCGAGACGCTGGACTATCCCCTGGAACTGCTGGAAGACATCGTCCTTGATTTAGACTTGCGGATCTGTCTGGACTTAGGCCATCTTATCGTATATGACTATAACCTAATAGAGGTCTTTAACAAATATTTCGATAAAACTTCTGTTATTCATTTGCACGGTGTTGAAATCGATCGTGATCATACGGCATTGGACAGGCTGTCTGATACCCTAACATCAACTGTGCTGCGGATATTAAAAAGATTTACCGGAGTTGTATCCCTGGAAGTATTTTCCTTTGAAAACCTGGATGCTTCCTTGAAACATATTGAAAACCACTGGGAGAAGAGCTGAATATGAGCGCCGCCGCTAGCCTGAAAAACGGCCAGTCTGATCGAAAAAGAAACTTGACGAAATGCAATTCTATTTTTCTGACAGGATCAACAGGATGGACAGGATATAGCTATGCTAAAACAAAATTATCCTGATAATCCTGTAAATCCTGTTTAAATAAATGTAGTTTCACACGAGGGAATTACGATACACCGGGAAACCAAGCAAACATCGAGGCGTCTTTAGCGCCGCACTCAAATAGCACCGGATACCTGAATACTGAAAAGAAGATACAATGGTTGACCTTTTTGAGAAAAACGAAATTAACGGTATGACCCTGTCGAACCGTTTTATTCGATCGGCGACCTGGGAGGGCATGGCGACAGCTGAGGGTGCCTGCACTCCACCGTTGATTGATCTCATGGGAGATTTGGCCGCCGGGGGGGTGGGCCTTATTATTACCGGCCATACCTACATTCGTGAGGACGGTCAGCATTCTCCCCGGCAGCTCGGTATTCACCAGGACACGCTTATTCCCGGACTTCAAAACTTGACCCGATGTGTTCACGAACACGCCAGCAAAATCGTTTTGCAGCTAGGCTTTGGTGGCGCTTATCTATCAAAGTCTAGACTTAGGAGGATGTCCTCTCAGGATTTTCAAGATCTGACCGAAGCTTATGGTCAGGCAGCTTTAAGGGCCAGAAAGGCCGGATTTGACGGTGTTCAGATTTTCGCAGCCCATGGATTTTTCCTCAGTCAAATGCTCTGTCCTCGGTACAATGATCGCAGCGATGACTATGGCGGGAAAATCACCAATCGAGCCAGAGCCCTTTTAGAGGTGCTTGATGGCATACGAAACGCTGTGGGCCGAAACTACCCTGTGCTGGTGAAAATCAATTGCCGTGATTTCGTCGAAAACGGCCTTACCCTGGAAGATTCTATCCTGGCAGCAAGTATGCTTGAAAAGGCGGGAATCGATGCGATCGAGCTCAGTGGAGGACTGCTTAACAATCCCAACATCATGCGGAGCAAAATGGACCCTGAGGATACCAAAGGCTATTTTCTTTCTGAAGCCCGGACTTTTAGGGAAAAGATTCAGGTTCCACTGATTCTGGTGGGCGGGATTCGATCTTACGAAGTGGCCCGGGAGCTTGTAGAAGACGAAGTTGTGGATTACATTGCTATGTCCCGCCCTTTTATCCGGGAGCCCGGGCTGATTAAACGCTGGCGGGCCGGTGACCGGCGAGAGGCCGCCTGCATATCCTGTGACAATTGTTTTGAGCCCATCAAAAAAGGTGAAGGGGTATCCTGTCTTCCATTGGAACCGGAAGCGACCGAGACATTTTTCCCACAGCTGTCGGAAACTGTGCCTGCCAGTCCGCCGTATCCGCCCGGTACGGGTTATAAGATCTCAATTGGCCTTGAGGACTGGCAATCAAACTATATACCGGTTATAAAGATTCAGATGGCTTTAAATGGACAGATATTGGAACGGAGCCCCTCATTTCCTTTAGGAACCCAGGATCATCAAAAAGTAACTCAGGCAATCACCGACCTATTAGAAAAACGCACGAATATTAATTAAAGAATTCCGGCCCAGCTTCCGGCCCCTATGGCCTGCAGCTCGGAGGGAGGGCCGTGCTTTGAGGTAAAATTCAGTTTGCACAATCATACCTATCCCAGGGAATGAATCGTGGCAGATGTATTCTGCAAGACCAAGAATAATGAGGCAGGTAAAGCGTATGGGGAGCGAAAAGAGTAAAAAAGGATATACGCAAGTCTACACAGGCAATGGAAAGGGGAAAACCACGGCCGCCATCGGATTGGCTGTGCGGGCGGCAGGAGCTGGTTTAAAAGTGTTTATCGCCCAGTTTATCAAAATGGGAGATTATAGCGAAATCAAAGCCTTAAAGCGGTTTTCCGATTTGATTACCGTGGAACAGTTTGGTCTCGGCCGATTCACCAACCGCAAACCGGCGCCGGAAGACATCAAGGCCGCTCAAAAGGGGCTTGCAAGGGTGAAATCCATAATGGCGACTGATGAATACAAAATCATCATCATGGAAGAAGCCAATGTGGCGGCGAAGTTGGGACTTTTCGGGGTCCAGGATCTGCTTAAAATAATTATAAACAAACCGTATGATAAGGAACTTATTATCACCGGGCGTGGTGCAGCACCCCGGATAATTGAGAATGCGGATCTGGTTACCGAGATGAAACCTGTAAAGCATTATTTCCAAAAAGGGGTGCCGGCCAGAGTTGGAATCGAAAAGTGATTATTGTCTGCCGGTTTATATCGGTTTCCTTTGTGTAACCTGGGATGCATTTGGACTTTTCCGATCCGACAAGATTGGTTTATTAATATTTCGATGGATACACGCTTTAAGTTCCTCCGGGTCGGGAATTGTTTCAAAGACCAGTTGGCCGTTGATTGCAATGGATGGAACCGGGGCAGGTCTTCCGAGAAGCTTTGAAAATTCTTGGTATCTTTGGGCGCCGGCCAGCTCCTTTGTAATCACCTTCTCCCAAGTCAGGACATCTTCGAATTCCGGTGCAACCGATTCAACCACACGGGTCATGTAGACACAGGGCATTCAATGCTCGCCTTCGTGGAAAACCTCTATGTGAATCTTTTTGGTGTCCATATGTCTCCTATTTTTTAACGATATATCCCTTTTCCACCAGAACTTCTTCAATAGCCTCCTCCAATTCGAATTTGGGCGGGATTTTATCAAAAAAGAGTTCTCCGTTGATAAATAAGGAAGGAATGGGTGCCAGACGGAAATGGCGGTCAACGCCTTCTTTGCCGAATAGAGAGCGAGACAGCTCCAGAAATCGCTTTTTGCCTTCGCCTTTTAAAAATTCCACCCGGCGGTATTCAGCATACTTGTCGTACTTCGGGAAAACTTCGCGAACAGCCTCGTCCATATAAAGGCATGGCAGGCAATAATCCGCCTTATACATCACTTCGATCAATATTTTTTTGGGTTTCTGTGCTGTCATAAGAGAAAAGGGTAGAACAGACGATCTGTAAGGTTTTTAATCTTCAGGATTTGAAGGCATCTTTAATGTTTTTCGGATCAAGGGCTTGAAACAATTAACATAAAAAATGCCGAATTTCAACTGGATTTCGGTAGTGGCCATTATCACTTGAACATTAAAACCGACTGCCGGAAATGAAAATCAAAATTAATTGAAAAGGCGGACACTTCGGTTTGACATTTATTTCACTTTTAAATAGATAGGGGCTGCTGTAATTTAAAAACCGAATGCCACTCTGTTCGAATCACAGCGGTTTGGCGTGCTGGGACTGCGCCTTATGGCAAGGCTGTGATAAACGATGTCACGTGTAAAAAGTATTTCAAGAAACCTGATGACGGATGTTAATCAAACAAAGAATTGAACAGTTTGTTAAAAGAGTAGGGCGGCGGCCACGGATCCTGGTCAGTAAAATGGGTAATAACAGCCATGATCATGATACCAAGTTGCTGGCCACCTTTTTTGCCGACGCGGGGTTTGATGTTGATATCGGCCCGCTGCTCCAGACGCCACGTGGTACGGCCCGGATGGCAATTGAAAATGATGTGCACGCAATTTGTTTTTTAAGCACTGAAAACAGACATAAAAGCCTGGTAACTGACCTGGTAAAAGTGCTGAAGGCTGAACACGCTGAAAATGTCAGAATTGTAATGGGTGGCGCCATACCTCGGTCTGATTACAAATTTTTAAATAGCGCCGGCGTCGATCTGATTTTAAGTTCGTTGCCGGCAGACAGGGCCGCAATAAACCGACTCTTAGATTTGTTCGAATAATATGGAAACGGTAGCTATCATGGAAACTCAAGATTACATTGACGGTGTTTTGACACAAAACAGGCGTATCGTTGCAAAAACGATCACTTTAATTGAAAGCTCGCTGCCTTCACATCAAGAGAAGGCCAAGACAATTGTCGATGCGCTCCTGCCATATGCCGGCCAAGCGGTGCGGATCGGCATAACGGGAGTGCCGGGTGTCGGAAAAAGCACATACATCGAAAGTTTTGGGTTGCAGCTGGTGAAGCAGGGTCATCGGGTGGCGGTGCTTGCGGTCGATCCCAGCAGTTCCAGAAGCGGTGGCAGCATCATGGGGGACAAGACCCGTATGGAAAGGCTTTCGCTGGAGCAACAGGCCTTTATACGACCTTCTCCATCCGGCGGTACATTAGGCGGTGTCGCCCGACGAACCAGAGAAACCATTGTTGTCTGTGAAGCGGCCGGGTTCGACGTCATCATTGTAGAAACCGTGGGTGTTGGTCAATCAGAAACCACCGTCGCATCAATGGTTGATTTTTTTTTGGTGTTGATGTTGGCCGGAGCGGGAGACGAGCTTCAGGGTATAAAAAAGGGTGTTCTCGAACTGGCTGATGCGATTGCCATTAACAAAGCCGATGGCAACAATATCGGAAATGCCGAAAAAGCCAAGCTTGAGTATAAAAAGGCACTCAATCTTTTAACGCCTTCATCCAAGAATTGGTCTCCCCCGGTATTGACTTGCAGTGCAGTTACCATGGACGGAATCGAAGACATCTGGCAGACCATTCTGGATTATAAGGAAAAGCTAGAGGTTTCCGGTGAATTGCTGGAGAAACGCAGAAGACAGGCCCTTGACTGGTTATGGGCTTTAGTGGAAGAGGGGTTAAGAGAGCGATTTTATAAAAATCCGGATGTTGAAAAATCTTTGGCTGAAATAGTTGAAGCGGTTGAAAAAGGAGATACCGCTCCCACGGCCGCTGCACAACGTTTACTAGATCTTCATGACGATCGTCTGCCCTGCCACCACCGTGACGCCCCAATAAAATTCACCCCTTAAGACATCTAAAATCGTCGAAAAGACGATTGACAGATTTGACTGTACATGGTTGACTAACCACCTGGTAATGGAGCCATTTTTATGTCAGCTGCATCGAATTAATTAGCACAACATGGCAGAAACATCTATGGTCTGTGAGCAACCCAAGGGTCAATGATCTGCAGGCAAATTAATTTCAATATTTAGAAAGGAGAGTAAGTTTCATGACAGAGCTAACCCCCAAAGAGAGAGTAATGAGAGTTTTCCGCAAAGAACCCGTCGATACGATGCCCTTTTTCAGTGGCTATGGGATGGTGGTCATGCCGGCCATCGCCAAATTGGGGTATCGATTCTCGAAGGTGCACACCGACGCGAATATGATGGTTCAAGCGGCGATTGAATCAAGCCGCATGTTTGGTTTCGACTCGGTCGTCGTACCCTTTGACATGACCTGTGAGTCCCAAGCGCTGGGAAATGAAATCAGCCTTTATGAGGATTCCGAAGATATCCTCTATCCGACCATTCCGGACAAGGTCTGGAAAGGCCTTGATGAAGTCGAAATTCCGGATAACATTCTGGAATTGGGCCGCATGCCCTTGATCCTCGACGCCATTAAACTGGCTAAAAAGGAAGCGCCCGAGTATGCCATCGGAGCCTGGCAGCTGGGTCCCTTTACCATGGCCGGGCAGCTTTTGGAACTGGGCATCATGCTAAAAGGGGTCTTCAAACAGAAAGAGCTGGTGGAAGCCGCTCTGGATAAAATCAGTGACATGATCATTAAAATCGGCCAGGCCCAGCAGGCTGCCGGGGCTGACTTTATCACACTGCGGGAGATGGGTACCGGCACGGATCTCATCAGCCCCAAAACCTGGAAGACTATGATTATGCCGCGGGTAAAACGCATTCTTGCAGCCTGGAAGTCTCCCAAGGTTCTGCATATTTGCGGTGCCACCGACATGATCGTCGAAATGATGAATGAGTGCGGGGCCGATGCCCTCAGCGTTGACATCAAGAACACGCTGGTGGAATCCCGCAAAAAAATTGGCGACGATGCCCTCTTGTTTGGAAATTTCGACGTTTTTGCACTGCCCTGCAAGGAAGAGACCACTGTGGAGGAGGCTGTCGAAGGCATTAAAGTCAATATCGACGGGGGGGTAGATGCGATCTGGCCCGGTTGCGATCTGTGGCCGGACATCAAAGAGGAAAACATGCGTGCTATCGTAAAGACGGCCAGGGAGTACGGTCGCAAACCGAGCCCGGCAGTGGGTAGATTGAGCTAAATCCTTGTGGATCAAAATTCCTGCGCACCGGACGGTTTTCAAAACGCCGGATTTGAGTTTCTAAGGGAGACGGCAATGCAGCTCCCTTAGTACATAATTTCATAAATACGATAACATATAAAAAACTCACCGCTGAGCTTGCAGAGTACGCAGAGAAATAATAACATTCAATAATTTTTATGACCTCTGCGGTCTCGGCGAGCTTTGCGCTTGATTAAAATAGCTCCGATTTGTGAATACATGCACTTAGTCTCTATCTATTCGTAACTTCAATCACGATTTTACTTGTTTTGCAATCCATTGGAAAGAACTTGAGGCGCCAGTGGTGCTGGATCTCATTTTCCTCTCCCTGCTACTTTATTTTCCCCTGTTCATCTGGCGTTGTAATGAACCGAGGGTGTAACGCTATGCAGCGTCTGGATTAAAAACGGGGTGCTTTCATGCCAACCAAATTTTGTCCCCACTGCGGCAATCGAACCGGTTTTAAGGTAAGGTTTAATGTTTCATGCCGGATTGGTGATGAAGAAGAAAAATGTTATTTACGTGAGTGCCAGGACTGCGGTGGTCGATTTATCACTATCCAAAAAGATGAACGAATAAAGAAAGTAAAAGAAGGCAACTAACTTAAATTATGCAGGGAAAAACACTGAAAAAGCTCCCTTGCGATGAGCTGGAACATATCTTGAGCGCCCATCGCCGGTGGCTGGAATCCGGGGGGACCCGTGGTCGCAGGGCCGACTTACGATGTTGCGACTTATCAAATCGCAATTTATTTGGGGTTGTTTTGAGCATGGCGGTTCTCAGAGATATCGACTTTAGCCGCGCCAATTTAAGAACGGCCAACCTGAAACGGGCCGACTTGCATGGTTGCCGCTTTCATCAAGCTCATCTGCAATGGAGCATACTGACAGGGGCCAGGCTTCAGAACAACGACTTAACCCAAGCCAATCTTCAATTTTGTGATTTTTCCGACACCACTATTTCGGACGCTGATTTTACGGGTGCATTTTTCCACAATGCCTATCTTGGGAATGCAGTGCTGCGCAGGACAAAACTTACGGGGGCCAACCTGAGATTTTCATCATGGTCATCATCAGAATTATCCCAAATTAAATTCACCGCGAGTACCATCCAGCAAGCCGATTTTAGTAATGCGTCATTGCGGGAAATCGATTTTCGCAAAGCACAGATTTTCAATACCGATTTCACCGGTTCGGACCTTAGCCTCGTTGATTTTACCGCCGCCAGGCTTGAAAATGTAAATTTTTAAGGTGCAAATCTGGATCCGAAATATTTACAAGAAGCGTATTGGTGGGAATGTATTTTCGACTGACCTACAGATGTTTGTTAATGCGGAATTAGTCATCATGGAAGAGATATGGATCATAGGGGTCGGTCAATTTGGATATATTGCTTTTCAACGTCTGTCGCATGACGTCAAAAACAGGCATTTTGTCCTGGTCGATCCTGTAGAGCAACATCTTCTGAAGTGCAAGGGCCCAACGACGACGCTCAGAATTTCCGATGGTGTCGAATTTTTGGAATCGTATCTAAATAAGGGCCATCAACCGGATTGGATCATACCGGCGCTGCCCGTTCATCTGGCCGCCGAGTGGCTTTTGCTGCATCTGGGGCCGGATAGGTTAAGACGGATTCCAATACCGGCCGAACTCGATGTGCTGGTTCCCAATCCCATCCGCGGTCCCGAAGGAAACTTATATCTGAGTCATGCCGATTTCCGATGCCCTGCTGATTGTGATGAACCCCGTGATATCTGCACCGTTACCCGGAAAATGAGAAAGCAGGACATGTTTGAAATACTGGGAAATTTAGATATTGAACCCTTTAAGGCGCTAAATATACGGAGCCACCAGCTAGGACCGGGTATTGGGGGGTATCGCCCGCAGAAGCTATGGGACTTGATGGAAAGCGTGAAGCAGGCTATGGGGTCCCTTGCACTTAGTACGGCCTGCCGGTGTCATGGAGTAATTACCGGCCTAGAACGGGTATAGAACCTTTATATAAGAAGTACTGTATCACTTTGTTTGGTTGTCGTTACTCTTTTTTGACGCATTTATGGTGAATTTGCTCCAGAATTGGGCATCCCGGCAGCCTAATAACGCGGCGGCATCCAAATCATCGCCGGCCTGGCGGTAGCTGCCGAGTTTATAATGGCAAGCACCCCTTACAAAATATGCTTCGGCATAGAGGGGATTTTGATCAATGGCCATGTCAAGGGCTTCAATTGCTTCCCTGTGACGGCCATCTTGTGTAAGACGTCGGCCTTTTTCATACCAATCTTCGTCACTAAAACCCGTAGACTGCTTATTTCCCAATATTCCTCATCCCTTAAGAAGGCCCGCAATCCGTTCCGATTTGTATACCTTTCCCTGGGCAACCACGACACCTTCAATCACCAGAGCAGGGCTCAGTAGCAACCCGTATTTTTCGCGTATTTCTTCGGCAAGTGTCCATTTTTTGACAATTTCGGCCTCTATGCCGGATTCCCGGACGGCCTTTTGGGTATTTTCCAAAAGTTCGCTGCATTTATTACACGGTGGTTCAAGACCAATGACTTCAATGTGTACCATGGTCCGCCTCCATAATTTTGGCATCACTCTACCGGCTCGCGTATGATATGCGGCGGTTCAGGATAGGCAGGGCTAAAGCACTGCAAATCGTCGATTTCAGACTGCACCGCCATTTCATTAGCCACCATGGATAGAGCGTCGCGCACAATGGTTTCCAGATCCTCGGGCTCGAGTCTGACCCGGGCGTTGATGATGAGCGTTCCCCGGGGTAATAGGTCGAGCTTTTCTCCGCCGCTAACGGGTTCGGCCGCGAGATGGGTCAGGTTGGCCCACATGGATTGGCCGGCACTGGTAAAAACAAATTTCAGATGGCCGATTTCTCCTTTTTCGATTTTAAATCTATCACGCAGCCGGGTTGCCAGGGAGACCATGAACTGACCGGCATCAAACGGTTCGTCGGCCTGCAGCTTAACTGCGGCATTCAGCCAGCCCAAAACCGCTTCAGCGGATGCATAACGATCGTAGTCGATCTGGCTTAAGACCGTGTTGGCGCCCGGCCTCCCCGAAATAAGGTCATCAAGCCATTCATCCATTCCGGTACCCTCTCTGGCAGAGACCGCCATCAGTTTTTTTCCGGGATAACGATCACCGATGGCAGTCAACAGTCGATTCGATTCCTCTTCGGTCAGGAGATCAACCTTGTTGAGTACAATGGTGTCGGCCTCTTCCATTTGCTTGCCGAACAGGTAGGCAACATCTTCCGGAAAGTCGGTTTGGGTTTCATTTAATATCAACGAACGCACGCGCTCAGGGTCAACCATAATTGAGAATGGAGCGAAACGAAAGGCGTCGCGGTACTGTATCTTTATCGGGTTGGCGACCGCCGCCACAAAATCGGTGCAACTTCCCACCGGTTCGCCCATTAAAACGTCCGGATCGTGGGTCAGAATTCTTTCAACATGTTCAATCAATTCATCAAATTTGCAGCAAAAACAACCTTTCACCACTTCTTCGACCGGCACGCCGAGATCCGTCAGCATCTGCTTTACGATAATGGTGTCAACCAGATTTTCACTCTGGTCATTGGTGATGAATCCCACCCGCATTCCTTTTTGGATTAGGCGTTTAGCGAGTGCGGCTAAAGCGGTCGTTTTCCCTGAACCTAAAAAGCCACCGGAAAATATCAACTTCACCGGCTTTTTTACGGATAATTTCCTGGGGGTGCTCATAGGGTTACCTCCTGCTTTCTATAGGCAACATTCACGTACAGACGGTCTGCTCGCTCATCGTTCGATAAAGTTAAGACATTGTATAATATTTAACAACCCATCCGTCAATTATCCGGAAGTTGATTTTGAGGCCAACGCAAGACGAGTGCAGGGAAAAGCTTGTCAACAGATGACTTTGACGGTATACACATTCTAAGGTAAAGCGGTTCAGAGCTCAACGTTCCGGGTAGAAAAGCACCCAACCATATTTTAGAAAAGGAATGAGGAGAAAAAATGGCGGTTATCGAAAAATTCTTGGGTCAGCGCGTCGAAATTCCAGAGGACAGAGAATATTATGTAAAACAGGGGCTTTGGGCCAAATCGGACGATGATGATATGGTCTTTGGTTTTACCGAACCGGCCTTGGTCTTAGCCGGAGGGGTCAATGGTCTGGACTGGCTCGTCGGTGAAGAGGTGTCGGTTAAGCAAGGCCAGGATGTTGTTTTCGTAATTACGGGCAAAATTTTATATATCGATACACCTTTAGACGGGACGATTTTTTTTAACCTGGAAGTAAAACAGGACCTCTCACTTGCAGTTAAAGACCCTTATGGGCAAGGGTGGTTGTTTAGAATAAAACCCGATGGTGATTTGAAGGCGTCCAGCCAATCCGCACTGGATGCCGAGGGATATGCAGAAAGTTTAAAATATAGCGATGGATTTAAAAATCCTGAAGGTTTAAAAGGCGGGGTTTCGGGAATTTGCAAGGCGGTTTATTCCGGTATCCGTGATCAAAAAATTTGATTTGGGATAAAATTAGAAATGAACTTAGTCGCTTGCAGCGGGATTTTCTAAAGGATTAACAAGATTTTTCTATTTTTCTACTGAAAATCCTATTTAAAAAATGGAAATTCCGATACTCTCAATTTAACTGCTGAAATGCCTGCTTTCATTTGCCCGGAATTTTTTCGATAAACTCGGCTGCGTACTTGGCAGCCCTTGCGCCGTCGGCACAGGCGGTGAGTACCTGCCACATGTCGGTCTCACGAACGTCTCCGGCTGCGAAGAGACCGGGTAATGATGTCATCAGTTTTTGATCCGCTTTCAGGTACCCTGCTGGTGTTTTTTTGACCTGGAGATCCAGCATTTTCGTGTTCGGCCGCCATCCGATGGCCAGAAAAATACCGTCTATTGACAGTTGCCAGCCCTTGCCGGATTTTGAGGAGACTTCAACGCCTTCAATCACATCAGCGCCCTTATAACCTGTGACTTCCGTATTCAACAGCGCTTCAATATTTTTTTGATTTTCAATCAAATTTTTATGGGCTGCGTCCATGGCAAGTTTGTCACTGCGCGATATCAGCAGAACTTTTTCGGCAATCCTAGCTAAGGTGACGGCGTGTTGCCCTGCGATATTGTCGCTGCCCACAACGGCCAGGATTGCGTTTTTGCCTCTGTAGAGGGGACCATCACAAATCGAACAAAAATGAACGCCTGGGACATTGGCGTTGGCAACCGCCAGTCGTTTGGGTACCCGGCCGGTGGCCACCATTGCGCAAGAGGCCGTGTATCGCTGGCCATCGACATCAACACCGGTAAAAGTTTCATCGGCATGGCTAAGTCTTTGCAAGCGTGTCATCGTAAAAAAAGCACCTTCTCGCTGAGCTTGCTGAAACGTCATCGTGCCGAATTGGGTGCCGGAAATATCTTCCATGAATCCGGGGAAATTCGCTAAATGTTGGATCATATATGTGCTGCCGCCCGGTATGTCGCCGAATACGATGACCTTCAAACCCAGCCGTTGAGCGAATAGAGCGGCCGTCAATCCTGCCGGACCCGACCCCAGAATCATCAAATCATATTTGTTCTCAACCATATTTCATCCCCGATTTGTTTATCCCATGAACCATATTATTATTCAACCAGATGGCACACAAATGTACCCAATCCATTGCGCCATTATTCCAATTTTAATATTTTCAGGATTGCGAGTAAGGTTGATAAGCACCCAGGCCGGACCAGTTTCCAGTCTTCGAGGCTTGTTCAATCTCTTCCATGGATTCGGGAGGACCGATAAAAACCACAATGTTTCTGTGATTGATACGATTTTTGGGCACAGCGGTTTCTTCCACTGTCCAGGTCCCCATCACATAATTAAACAAATACATGCGGTCGTTTTCTTCAACAAATCCTTTGGCCCGCACAATAGAAGAGGGCAGGGCTTGGGCCATGGCACCGATCTGTTCCAGTTTGTCTCCCTGCCAGTGGTAGGCTACCGACATGAGGGTGTCCGGTGGCGTGATCTCGAGATCGGGGTTGTCAAGAAGGTCATCGATGAATTGCTCAAGTTCTTCATCCGACAACAGCCTGGTGTTTGCTTTTTGTGGTTGGGGCGTTTCTGAATCAGGCGATGCCGGTTGGGTTAAATCAAAAAATGATTCCAGGGGGATATCGGCATAGCTTGTTTCAAAAAATGACGGGTTCGGGTGAAATTGGCGAATGATGTTTTTGGTATCTTCAATTGTTTGCGGCGATGCGAGGTCGATCTTATTTATAATAAATACCGTGGAGGAGGCAATCTGCTTTTCCAGGGATGCATAAACATTATAAGCATCTATGAAATGCACCGCATCGATCACACAAAATTGTTCCATAAAATGAAACCGATCGTTGAATATGGGCAGCGTTAAATCTTTTTTCAGGTCGGAAGGGTTGGCAACCCCGGTGGATTCTATCAGCAGAACATCGGGTTTTACTTTACTGTTTAGTTCATAGAGACCCTTAATGAAATCCGTTTTAACGCAAACACAAAAGATGGAACCTTTGCTGATTTCCATCATGTCGATGTCTTCGCCTTCAACAAGTGTCCCGTCCACGCCGATTTCGCCAAATTCGTTAACCAGAAGGGTCAGTTTTTTATCCTTCGGGAAAATGTCGATAATTCGATTGAGGAACGTCGTTTTGCCGGAACCTAAAAAGCCGGTAATCAGATATACCCCGGTTCTTTCGGACATAATTTATAACTTCTCCACGATTATTTTCATAATTTCGTTGGTGCTTGGTACTTTGCCGGTTGAAATCACCTGGCCGTCAATCACAAGTCCCGGGGTCATGAAGACACCCATTTTAGTGAAGTAGTTCACATCCCCAATTTTTTCTACATTGATTTCCGATAATGGATCAACCTTTGATGCCGCGCTCAACGTATTTTCATAAAGTTGATCACAGCGTTTACAACCGGTGCCTAGTATTTCTATCTTCATGCAAAAATTCCTTTGACATTAAACAGAGCAAAATCCGTTTCAGGGAGGTCATTTTTGATTATAAAAAATTTTAATTGTTCGACTGCCCCATGATTTTTCACAATTAGCGGAGCTCCCAATGCTTAACAACGGAAAAATAAAAAATGGCCGGGTCCTTTAAAGGACCCGGCGATAAATCATCAGCATGTTTTTACTCGATTTTTGAATCTGCACGGGTGGATTGACCCGATCCCGCTTTTTTCAGGTTTTCCTGAATTTTATCAAATTCAAATCCTTGGCCACGGAGTGATATAATGCGTTCCCGCATAGCATCCGTAGGGGCACGCTTGGCCATCTCATCGATGAGTTCCTCATACTGCGGAATGATACTTTCAAATACCAGGTCTTTTTCAATGCAGATGGTTGGTAAAACTTTGCCCTTGAGTTCAAGGAACTTGCCGACACCATCTTTGCTTTTAATGGACCACTCGGTGTATTCGATCATATCTTGTACATCGGCTGGCAATGCGGCGATGGATTCCATCATGTAGCCGCAAGCGGCGCATTGTACGCTGTCCAAGGTCAACACATCTATTTGTATTTTTTCGTCTGCCATGATCCGAAACCTCCTTCCGTTATTTTACCAAGATTCCGGATACTTGGCATAGTATTGTTCGTACCATTCTTTGGCTTCCAATGCTTGGTCTATATGTTCCACCGGAACATCGTAGGGCATATCTCAGCCGGGGGCGAAGGTATAACCTTCTTGCCCACCTGCTGCCAAGCTTACAATCGCATCCTCTCTGGGAGACAACAACCCAAGGCTCAGGGCCAGCGTCAGTTTCAAATTGCCACCAAAGCCTACCCCGTGTTTTCGCGCCAGATCGCGAACAAATACCAGGTTGAGCTGTTCATCAATGGCAAAGCCGTGGGTACCGATCTTACAGACATCTTCCATTACTCTGGTGCAGTCACCACAAATGAAAAATGATGAGGTCTTTCCGGCATCATGAATCGCTTTAATGGCCGGTTGGCAATTGGGGGTTACAAATTTCTGGAAGGTCTCGGATTTAATCTGAGAGGCCACCGGATCGACGATGGCGATAATTTCACAACCCATTTCTGCATAAAATTCCGCGGCGCGGGCGCCTACTTCACCGGCAAATTTGACAACTTCGGCAGCAAAGTCCGGATGTTTGTAAACATCGGTAAAGATGCGCACACCGGCCAGATGGGAAGCCAGGGTCAAAGGACCGCAAAAAAGGCCCATCATGACGCAATCGAGTTCATCCAGCTGTGGTTTGGCAATTCTGGCGGCTTCATAAAGCACCGGCCAGCGACCGGAGTCTTTAGTGGGCAATTCGAGCCCGGCATCTTTGGGAGTCTTATCGGAACAGGGATGATTCGTTACCGAAGGTACATTGTCGGGCCACCATTTCAGGTCACAACCGATGGAATTGGCTTCGACCGAGAGATCGAATACTAGCGGAATTCCGTCCGCTTTGTATCTCTTGGCGGTTTCAACGACTCCTTTCGCCAAAAGTTCGGGATCCTGTAGCATTTTGTCAGCAGGTTCATTGATCAAAAAAGCGCAGTGAACCCCTGCGTATGGCACCCATGGGGCTTTTGCCGTTCTCTTCCCCCGATAGGCATCGATCAACATTTGTTTGGCCATTGGAAATCTCCTCTTTTTAAAATTTCAAGTCAAATTTCTAAGATACCTTGGGTCAATGTGCTTTCCCGTCACCTCCTTTCCGTGCCTGTTAACAGATTGTTGGGTAAATTGAACGCAAGCTTCATCTAACCATTGGGATAGATGCGGGTGATCCTTTCTACCAGTCGCAAAAGATAGATTTGTTAATCTCACCATTCCCGACTGAATTTGTCAAGATTCATTTTTGATTTTCCGTCAGGTATCATTCAATCTTTTTCACCTTTGCACTGCTCGAATCGAATTGATACGTCACGTGGCAACGCCATCTCCATGGCCACTTCAGCGGCTTTGAGCACGGCCATGGGAATAGGGCAGGAGGCATGGCAACCCGACTGCTGGGCGGCAAGATACACCGGGTTGCGGGTCACCGGCATAAAAACCTCCTTTAAGGACAGTTTACCCACGAGTTGGGAAAATTGCTGTATTTGTTGACATTCAGATTCACTGATTCTCAAGCCGACGGCCCTTTTGTCTAATTTCCACGATTCTATGCGACAGGTAAACCCGCAAATCCCCGCACTTACGGAGGCACAGGTATTAGCTGAACGACCTCCGGTTCC
>Ga0316193_10001181_pt1 | contig 17326 bp, 9 predicted proteins | sample MerIslsedime2_MG_FD_207735 | JGI IMG/M metagenome (GOLD analysis project Ga0316193, IMG submission 207735) | Coastal sediment microbial communities from Maine, United States - Merrow Island sediment 2 | ecosystem: Environmental > Aquatic > Marine > Coastal > Sediment | place: USA: Maine... | reverse complement strand
CTTCTCGCACATCTATTAACTACGATAGCCAAACTCCTGGGACCTGGCGGGGCCAAGGCCATCGTCGCTGACAGCCTTCTCATGAAACAGCAACTCCTGATCATTAATCGGTCCCGGCGACGTGCGCCCAACCTAATGCCTATTGATCGGTTGCTGCTCGGCTTCTGGTCGCTATTTGTCAGCCCACACCACCTTCAACGAGCAGCGGTCATTCTAAGACCCTCGACGCTCTTGAACTTTCACGACATGCTCAAGAAGCGCAAGTATCGATTGCTGTATACCTCGCGCAGAAAAGGAAAGCCAGGACCCAAAGGTCCTACACAGAAACTCATAGATGCCATTGTCGAATTGAAAAGGCGTGACACACGGTTCGGCTGTCCCCGGATCGCGCAGCAGATCAACAAAGCGTTCGGAGTTAATATCGATAAAGATGTTGTCCGACGCGTACTTGAAAAGTACTACCGACCAGGACCTGATTCCTGTGACGGTCCTTCCTGGCTGACGTTTATCGGCCATCTGAAAGACAGCCTCTGGAGTGGCGATATGTGTGCGCCGTGATGGCAAGGAGGATGTGATGACTTAAATATGCATAACATCATTCTTGCTTGCTGGCGTTTGACCGGTGGCTGAGATGCCACCCGATTCTGGGAGGAGCCGGGATCGAAGGGGGCTGCCTAAGGGCGTCGGGTTGCGACAGTGCCTGAGAAAGCTGGCGGCCTAAACTGTACCGGGTTCGGGCCATCACCCGAAGGTCGGGCTACAGGTTCCCGACTGGTGCGACCGGCAATCGGCGCGACGATGAGTGTACCCCTCTAGCTCTCGCCCAGTATCGCCAGGGGTAAAGCACGCCGCCTACGGAGCAAAGGTTAGACGCTGGAACACGGGAACCTCAATGGGCTGCTGGGCGATAAGCCCAGCTCGCTGCGCAGACCAGAGACGGCTTCATTGAGGGGCGGAGCCTGCGTAGCAGTCTGAGCATGGGAAATGGTTGCGGGGCTTCCGAGCAATGTCCGAATTTCTTTAACATGCATACCAAGCGTTAACTGTTCCATTTTCTCGATGGACACCATTCCTTTACTCGTACTCGCACATCCAATCATCAACGCCATACATATGATCACGGTAAGAAACTCGAATGCGTTGCGTCTCATGCTGCCGGTTTCGGCGTTCATCTATTCTTCTCCTTCGCTCAAGCTTCGATCGGTCATATCGCGCTGGTGTGGTAACCTGCCAAACTGAACTTGGATCGTACGGGGCTGGCTTACCTTTCGCCCCTACTCTTACTATTTAGCCGTCTCGGTGTGCGAATCCTCACCCCCGCGATTGTCAACCCAAGAAAAGGTGTAGCGGTCGCCCAAGTTTACATCGTCCAGCTCAAACGAGAAGTATGGGTTCTTCGCAATCGAAGGCGTGAGGTAGGCATTGATGACCACGTGCCCGCCAAGCCTCAGGACCAGCTGTTGTATGTAATGTGCAGGAATCGTATTGTGGGTCCTCGCGTCCACTCGCTCGCCGGTTTCCATGGGATGCTTGAGAAGCAGTTTGATCGTGGTGACGCCATCCTTGACCCTCGCCCTGCTCTTCATACTCTTTCCGCTGCCGCCGGAAACGTCGCTTGCATCACGGGGCGCGCGGGTCAAGTCCGCACTGATTAGCTGAGCGGACCCTCCGCTCACAGTAACCTCGATCTTTTTTCTCGCGGCGTACAGCCGGCCCGCAGGGTCTTGGTAGGCCCCCAATACGGTTGTAGTTCCCCCAGTCAGCTTAAGGCGTGTCGACAGATAGGGCTGCGCAGTATCGCCGAGCTTCACGGCAAGAGCCGCCGGGGGGGAATGGTCTTCAACGAAAACCCACAGGGTGCCGCCTGTCTCGCCTCCCGTATACGCTAGCGTTACGGGAACAACCGCGCCGTTCTCCGCGGTACCCGGCGCCCTGATCTCGAAAGCCGAGTGCTCTAGGGCGCGCCCGTCGCGCACAGCCCCATAGACTGATTTCGCATCGAAGGGACCAAAGTGAACGGAAGGACGCTTCGGCGTCATAGGCTCAGCCCGCTCAACCATTACGGGTGCCTTGCCGAGGGTTGCGTGTATGATGGCATGATGGCCTGTATCGAGTTCGACGGTCTCTTCGTAGGGCATGTAGCCCTTCTTCTCAATTCGCACGCTGTGTCTTCCCGGCGCCAACTCCACATCAAGCCGCGTACTACCCATCTCTTGTCCATCGATGTATACCTTGTCTTGGTAGACATTAGAACGGACCGTCAACTTGGCTTTCTGTGGCGTGTGCTTCGGGGGCTGTGGCACGGTGACAGGCGTCTCCGCACCTGCCTGAGTGGGCTCCCGGAAATAGAAATCTCCCACAAGGGAAGATTCCGACCATAGTATCTGTTTACCGTCGGTATCTCGCTTAACGCCAATCCGCGTTTTCTTGAAAACATCTTCTAAGTCGAGACCAGCAATGCGCAGGTTCAACAGCAGGTGCGTGGTGAAGGGACTGTTACGACCGGTCCCGTCCGCCGCCACTTTCCCGGGGGCTGTCGAGTAGGCCAGCAGGCTGCCGAGTGGACCTGGAGGTAGCTCGAGACGCGCCAGACCACGACTCGCTGAGCGCCAGCTACGCTCAACCGGGTTATCGCGACAGGCATCCAGAATGACGATGTTGAGCCGAGCATCAGCCTCTTCCATGTACCCCAGAACCACACCCGCGTCCACGGCCGCGTACTCAATATCCGTCTCAGTTTCGATATCAGCTCCGACAGGAATCAGGTAATTGCGCCCCTCCACCTGAATACCATGACCGGCATAGTAGAAAAGACCGACACCACCCCGGCGTTGCAGCCGCTTTTGGAACTTCCGAATGGCTTGCATGAGTACACGCTTGTCGACATCGAGCGACAAAACGACCTCGAACCCGAGTCCCCGCAGCGCCTCGGCCACATCAGTGGCGTCATTGACGGGATTTCTCAAGGGTGCCCCGGGGTAGCTGCTGTTGCCAATCACCAAGGCCGTGCGCGCCGTCGCGGACTTGGCTTGTTCGCCCTGAGCGTCAAGGACTAACACCACGCCGCGCTCAGCTGCGTATGCGAAGGGTGCCGCCAATAACACAAACGCAAGCCAGCCACACATGGCAAAGACTAATCTCCCTCGCAGGTTGTCCTTCACCTTTACCTCGTCCTCTAGACATCAATCTTAACGTCGGTGGGATTACTTCCAACTCATAGGCTCGCCAACGCATCCTTGAGTATTAGTATGCATGATATTTACCACGGGCATATGAGTAGCACATTGATTTCGATCAATAGAATATTTTATCCCTTTAAGTTGAACGTAAGATTGCACACATCTCCAGTCCCAATGCCGTACGCAACATCGACTTGGTTCCAAACCAGGCATCGGCAATGACATAGTCTGCCTCAATCCCTCAGCGCGTAGCACGCTTCACCATATTAGCCGCCATTTGTGGCTTGCTCTGCGTGGTGGCCTCACCACAGCGCTTGCCGAGGGCACTACGATTATCCTTGTGCTCAGCGATCAATTTCCGGGCCTTGACCTCACTGATGTAGATCTGGGAATCCAATGGGAGGAAGGCCTCTTCGGCCGCCAACCCCAGGATTAGTGCCTGCTGCCCGATGACGGGACGGCCCGTCACATGATCAAAGTGACTGGAAACACCTTCCATCTTTCGGCAAAAATGTTATCGATATAGTGCTTTTGATCCGTGATCACATCGCCGATAAGGGTTGGCAACGCACCCGCGTTTGTGCCACCCTTCACCTGGGTCTCAAGTGGTATTGTTGTTTGGATTTGAGCACAAACATTTTACCATGCGGGAGGCTCTTTTTATTGCTACACTCAATCAATTATCGATATCTATTTGCTGGCTTTGAACCCCGAAACCCGAGTTAGTGTAGTGCCCTTACCTTTGAACATTTTATTCTGCTGCGGGCCACCAGTGTTGAAATCGTAGTGCGTGCTGAAGATGTGGCGAAGCGCCAGACCCCGACAAACAAGCTGGTCTTCCCTCCCGGCAGCGGGGGGGGGGATATCTTTGAACGCATCTGCATAGGATAAACCGATCCGGCTATCCACGCCGGAGGACCAGCCATTACGTAAGGACGTGCGCGATATGGACATGTTTCTGAGGGTGTGTGCCGGCGTACGCCAAGTGCTGCTGATGCTGGCCTTGGCGGTACTGTGGTCAATTCACGCCACGTCGAACGCCGCCGACCGGCCCACCGACAACCTGATGCTGGCCCAGGACGCTTCCCGGGGCATAACGCTCTACGGTGAGGATCCAACCATTGCCCCGAGCCTCGGCGATTACCACGCCCTGCTCATCGGCATCGACGACTACGAGAAATGGCCGAGCCTCGGCTACGCGGAACAGGATGCAACAGACATTGGGAACATCCTCGTCGATCGCTATGGATTCAGCCCGGACAAGATAGTCCGTCTGGCGGGTGAAGACGCCACACGGGGCCGCATCCTGCGGGAGATGAGAAACCTGCTCGAGACACTGGACGAGGACGACAAACTCCTCATCTTTTACGCGGGGCACGGGCAGCTCGACCCGCTGACGGGAGAAGGCTACTGGATCCCCGCCGACGGCGAACTCACCTACGAGGAGACCTGGATCGCCTTCCCCAACCTGAGAACCATGTTGACCGCCCCTGGCGTGCGTGCCAAGAACGTGGTGCTGGTTACGGACTCTTGCTACGGCGGCGCGGTTGCCGCTCGCAGCGGGCTGACGCCGGGCCTTCTGGAAGCCGCTGAGCAGGACTACGAGCAGTATAGGCAGAAGCTCATCGACAACAGCGATCTGCGCAGCCGCCAGGTGCTGGCGTCGGGGGGCTTCGAAGAAGTGCCGGATCGCAGCGAGTTCGCCCGCCTGCTCAAGGAGGCCCTGCGGCAGAATGCCCATCCCCTGGTGGACTTCGAATATCTGTTCTACACTCGGATAGCGCCGTACCTGGTACCGGGGGGCCAGCAACGGCCGCTGCTGGCCCGGCTCGTCCGCGGTGCAGAACACGACGGCCAGTTCGTTCTCGTCCGTGCCAGCCCCGAAGGGCCTGCGCCGTCTGGCGGCGAGCCCCCTGCCCCGTCGGCCCAGCAGTCGATCCTGACGGTGCGATCGAACGTGCTCAACGATCAGGTCTACATCGACGGGGTGGCCAAGGGCGGCACGCGCCTCGACCTGGAAATCAATCCCGGCAGCTATCTGGTGCGCGTTGAAAAGGCGGGATATGACCCCTTCGAACAGCGCATTGAGCTCGCCGCGGGGGAAAGCCATGTTGTGCGAGCGCAGCTCGTAAGCGCGGTCGCGCCGCCCCCCCAGGTCCTGGTCTTCGACGGTCAGCCCCAGGTGGTCCGTCCAGGCCAGTCGGTCAGCCTTGAATGGCAGGTGCAGGACGCGGAGGCCGTGAAGATCACCGGCCTCGGAAACTTGCCCCTGAGCGGCTCCCGCGTAGTGACCCCCGACGAGACGACCACTTACGTGCTCACGGCCCGAGGGTCAGACGGCATGCTGATCCGAGCGGAGCTGCCTGTGCGTGTTGAATCCATTGAGCCACGAATCCTGAGCTTCGAGGCCAGTCCGACACGCATTCGACAGGGCCAGCCCACACGCCTGCGCTGGGCGACTGAGCATGCTTCCCGGGTGGAGATCAGCGGCATCGGCCCTGTGCCGCTGAGCGGCTCTCAAACCTTATCCCCCGAGAGGAGCAGCCGCTACCAGCTGGTCGCCGTCAATGACGAGGGCGTGAAGGTCGAGCGCCTCCTTCGAATCGAAGTGGAGTCCGCCACCACCAGACAGCTACGAGGAGTTTATACCATCCAGCAAAAAAGCAATAGTCGATACATGGATGCGCATCAGGGTTCGAATGACAACTCTGTGGTCACCCGAGACAGGCAGAACAATGACACGCAGCGGTGGATAATCAGGCCCTTGGGTAACAATACGTACACGATTCAGCAAAAGAGCAATGACCGATACATGGATGCGCATGAGGGTAAGAATGACAACTCTGTGGTCACCCGAGACAGGCAGAATAATGACACGCAGCGGTGGATAATCAGGCCCTTGGGTAACAATACGTACACGATTCAGCAAAAGAGCAATGGTCGATACATGGATGCGCATGAGGGTTCGAATGACAACTCTGTGGTCACCCGGAACAGGCAGAACAATGACACGCAGCGGTGGATAATCAGGCCGTTGTGACCCCAATGGCACTTAAGCGAACTTCGTGGGATGAACGGCCATTAGCAGACACGCCTCGGGTAGAATAGGTAGTCGCACGTTGCTTAAGACAACAGGCTAGCTCGGCGGCGTGTGCGCCTGGTTATAGGTTTCCAGAAAAAGATTCTGGAGTAGGTCGGCAACCCTTTGCCGAAAAAAACCGAACAGAGGTGAGCGCCAAACGAACGACAGGGTTGCTCAGCAACGCTTAATCTGATGCTTGGTAGCCTGGCACTAAGGCTTCAATGGCTTTAGTGACCCTTTCAGTTTCTTGAACCCAAGAATCAGCCGTGACCTGATTGCCGACTCCCGGACAGTGGTGCTAGAATCGCGTTTAAGGGTTCGATCTAAACTTACTTGCTTGACGCGAGCGATTAATCTGATGTTCAAGTTCGGAGGGTCTTCCTAGGAGAAGTGGAGACGATTACGTGGTTTCGTTCACCTGGCCAAAAAAGTGGTAACCGAAATCAAATCCTGAAAGAGGTAACGGAAGTCGATCAGGCCGTCGTTTGATTCAACTGGCTAAACACCAGGTTGGACAAGAATTTCTGGGCCTGTGACTAAGGAGAGGACAATGAGTTTAAATTTCTTGGTACGTTTTGCGTTGATTGGTGTCACGGTTCTTGGTGCTGCGACGATCCCATGGAAAGTATCGGCATTTCCTACAGACGAAGTCTGGGGAAGTTTGAATGCTGTCGGAAAAGGGAGAACGTACACGATTCAGCAAAAGAGTAGTGGCCGATACATGGATGCGCATGAGGGTAAGAATGACAACTCTGTGGTCACCCGGGACAAGCAGAATAACACCACGCAGACATGGGTCTTGACGCCCTTGGGTAAGGATACGTACACGATTCAGCAAAAGAGCAATGGTCGATACATGGATGCGCATGAGGGTAAGGAGGACAACTCTGTGGTCACCCGAGACAAGCAGAATAACACCACGCAGGCATGGATCCTTAGGCCCTCGGGTAACAATACGTACACGATTCAGCAAAAGAGCAATGGCCGATACATGGATGCGCATGAGGGTAAGAATGACAACTCTGTGGTCACCCGAGACCGGCAGAACAATGACACGCAGCGATGGGTCCTGACGCCCGTGGGTAACAATCCGTACACGATTCAGCAAAAGAGCAATGGTCGATACATGGATGCGCATGAAGGTAAGGAGGACAACTCTGTGGTCACCCGAGACAGGCAGAACAATGACACGCAGCGGTGGATCCTGACGCCCCTGGGTAACAATGCTTATACCATCCAGCAAAAGAGCAATGGTCAATATGTGGATGCGCATGAGGGTAAGGAGGACAACTCTGTGGTCACCCGAGACAAGCAGAATAACACCACGCAGTCATGGATCCTTAGGCCCTCGGGTAACAATACGTACACGATTCAGCAAAAGAGCAATGGCCGATACATGGACGCGCATGAGGGTAAGAATGACAACTCTGTGGTCACCCGAGACAGGCAGAATAACGATACGCAGCGGTGGATAGTCAAGCCGTTGTGACCGGAGGATAGCCAGAATGCGGTTATCCAGTTGCCGGAGAGTGTAAAATGTATTAGTTCAGATTTTATCTGATCTGACAGTCACCACCATCAAACCGGTAACTGTCAGATCAAATCTGAACTATTACAGCTAAGGTGTTTTCGCTGACAGCCTACTTCCCAACTCTGACGGCGGTTGTTGGAGCTGGTGTAAGTTGCTACAAATGTGATTACAGGAACCAAGAACACTCAATAGCCGGTGCAGGGGAGTAACGTCAGAGGCAGCGCAGCACCCTGTATAAAGGGAACAGCCTTCGATCTGCCATCGGCCTTTGCCTCTGGCAACAGGGGAATCACCCAGAGATAATCATCCGGTGAGGGTGGTAAGCCCTCCAGCCCAACCTCCTGGAAGTTGCTTCGCCCCACATCGACTCGCTGCCCGCAACGTGCCCGCAGGCGCCGGCTCGGGTCCTGAAACTCCGCCGGCAGCACGCTGGCGCCACTGACCACGTCCCGCTCCGGCGCCGATATCAGTATCACGCCCTGAATATTGGCCTCGGAGACCGCCTCCACAACACTGTCCGCCGAGGCGATAAAGATGTCCGAAATGATCTCAATCCGGCCGCCCGGCCCACCCACTGCATTGGCTTGTACCCGGCTCGCGTTCAAAATCACATATTGCGGATCGATAAAGATATTGCCCCCCTGGCCTTCACCGGCACCCACCGAGGTGGTGATCGCGCTGTCGGTCATGTGCACGACCTCCTGGGCCTGCACGTTGATATCGCCGCCCTTGGCTTCCGCTGCGTTCGTGCTCACCGTGCTGTTTTGCAGCCGCAAGCTTGAGGTTCCAGCATCACCCATGGCAATGGCACCGGCCGTACCCGTTCCCCCACTCTCGGCCGCTACCGCCGTGCCGTTGGTCAACCGAATCTCGGGCGCACTCAGCGTCACGCCCCCACCGGGCTGCTCACCGCCCAGCACTGTCGCCAACACGTCCGTCCCTGACAAGGTGACGGCATTCGTGGCGGCCACATCGATTGAGCCACCCGCCCCCCCATTGGCGACCGTTGTGAGGCCGCCTTTGTCGATTGAGATAGTGTCTGTCGCAGTCAGCCTGATCGACCCGGCCGCCCCGGCATTGGGTCCTCCTCGGGTACTGATGCTGGAGATCAAACTACCTTGCGAAGACAGCTTATCGACCGTTACACCGATGCTCCCAGCCGATCCGACACTGGCCGTGCTGGCGGAGATCTCCGAACCATCGCTGAGGCTGACTTCGACAGCGTCAATCTCAATTTGCCCGCCCAGGCCATCACCCGTCGTGCCCGTCCTGATTTCGCTGGCAACCAGTGCCAGCCTGTTCGCGATGGATGGCTCACCCTGCGCACCTCGGATAAAGACTTGTCCTGCGTCTCCAGGGGTGTCGCCAACCGCGCTCGTGCTGCTCGAGATTTCGCTGCCTTGTAGTTCGATCTCGTTCGCCCACAGTCGAATCACACTCGCATCGCCTCTACCAGCCGTTGTCCCTGAAATCCTGCTTCCATCAAGCCTGAGTGTATCGGTAATGATCTGAATCTGGCCGACATCTACCGGATTGGGAATGACCTGGATCTGGCCGAATCCAGCGGCTTCGCTTGGCCGACGCCCGCCCTGCGCTCCCTGAATTTGTGTAAGGACCGCACTATCCGTTAGCGTCACCCGGTCGGCCGGCCCGGAACCAGTCTTCAGGATTGTTATCGATCCCGGCTGTCCACCGTGCGGCGCAGTACTGGTACTGCTGCTGGTCAGCTCAGCATCGCGCAGATCTACAGTCGCAACCTCCAGGGTAATCGCCCCCCCATCGCGTGTCCCCGAGGTCTGCGCATTCACTCTGCCACCGACCATCTCCAAGCCCGGCGCCTTTAAAGTGATATCCGCAAGACCTATGTCAGGTGCAGGTACAATGTCTACAGGCGGAGGTAGAATCTCTATGTTAGTTACGCCATCTAACTCGGGCATAAGGTCAGCGTCAGATACACGACGAATGAACGGATTATCTCTCCCCGGGGGCACATCCTTGACCTCAACAGAGATTTCCGCCTCAGCCAGTTTCATGATTCCACCAGTCGCTTCAAACACGATGTGTCCACCTCTACCGGTTCCCGTCGCAACGGTGCTGACCTCTGTATTCGACAGCGACGACTCCAAGGCGGAAATGCTAATGTTTCCGGCGCTACCCACCGCTGTGCTGCGGGTCGAGATGATGGCCCTGCTTCTGTCCGACAACGGCTCTCCATCCTCGCCGATATTCACAGCAAGTGGTCCGTTCTCGACCACTAACGCAATTGCACCCGCCGCCCCATCGCCGCGGCTCTCGGCCGTGATGTGCCCACCGACAATATCGAGCCGCGTACCCGCACTCAGCTCAATCGCCCCACCCGGTTTCTTTCCCCCACTGACCGTGGCGGAAACATCAGCCGCTTGCAGCATAATCTCGCCTGCCGTGACGGCAATGTCGCCACCTTGACCTGCCACCGCACTCGTACTCAACCCACCACCAATGACCTTCACCCAATCGGCCGTCGAGTCCTCGCCCGCAAGTCCACGCACAATCACACGACCGGCATCCCCTGTCGCACCGGACTCACTGCTGCTCTTCAGCTCAGCACCGCTTAACTCTGCGTTCGCCGTCTCCAGGATAATCGCCCCCGCATCGCGCGTGCCCGTTGTCTGTGCGTTTATACTGCCACCGACCATCGCCAAGGCCGGCGCCTTTAAGGTGATATCTGCGAGACCTGTGTCAGGTACAGCTTCGATAGGAACATCCTTGACCTCAGCCGAGAGGTTTGTCTCAGTAAGTTTCATCATTACACCAGTGGCTTCAAGCGCGATGTGTCCCCCTGCGCCGGTTGCCTTCGCAACGGTACTGATCTCCGTATTGGCCAAACTGATCTCACTACCAACAATGCTCACACTGCCTGCGGCACCACCACCTGAGGACTCCGTTCTTATTGCACTATCGACGAGTGTCACTACATGGGATTGATCGAATGGGTCAGTCTCACCGTTTACACCTCTAATGATGATATTTCCGGCTCTGCCGGAATCGATGCTGGTATTCCGGCTGCTGCTTGTAATTGATGTACCACCGCTCGCTTCAAAGATCCCTACGTTCAGAACGATGTCACCTGCAGGTCCATACTTCGCAGTTTCTGCCTGTAACCTACCGCCAGCCATGAACAGAATGGGCGTTGTAAGGGTAATAGTCCCAGCGCCTATGTCAGGGTCCAGATTTCCCAGTTGGCTACTGGAAGTAATCCTGGTATCGCCCGTGAGAGTGATGGATTCTCCAGCCGTGATCGAAACGTTCCCCCCGGGGCCGAGCCCGGAAGTTTCAGCCGTAATAAACGGAGAACCGCCCTGATTTTCGGTAATCAACACGTCCCCACCTGAGATGGTCAGTTCTCCCCCCGCCCCTGTATCTCCTGTATTGGCATTGATCTTAACACGACCGGCTATTAGTACCGTTCCGTTCTCAAGTGGCGCCATGATCGTCACGCTTCCCGCCCGGTCGTTCCCATCAGTCTTACTGGAGACTTCACTTCCATCCTTGATTGTTACGCTCGTGCCCGTAATGTTGATGGAACCGCCTGGTCCGCCATTGATAGTTGAACTAACGATACGGGGGCCATTGTAAGGGTAGCTGCCTGAACTACCCGCTGTGCCTGATATTGTGACTTGTTGCGCAGAGATGGTAATAACACCGGCCGACCCCGACGAATCCTCCGAGAAGGCGCCAATGAGATTGTCGCCGGTTATCTCCACTGTTCCATTCTTCGATGCCCCCATGATAGTCACGCTTCCAGCTGCCTCACCGTCTACCACGTTTGAACCAATTCGGGTTCGGTCCCCGATCACTAACACGTCTCTTGACCGAATAGTTATTGGGCCTGCTGATCCTGTCGGATCAGTGGTGACATCAGTCACGACAACAGTATCATCAATTGTCACTTTCCCTTGAGCTGCAGCGATAGTAATGGAATCTCCGAAGACATCGGATTCCCGTACGGTTACATCCATGCCCTTTGATTCGATATGGACACTTCCTGCTCCCGTAGTCGCCGCTGTTCCACCACTCCCGACAGTCGCATCGCCATCGATTGCGACACTTTTCTCCGCCTCTATCAGGATCGTACTTGCGGGACCCGGTTCCCCTCCATTTACGGGATCTGGCGCGATCGCACGGGAAACAGCACGAATTTCTCCATCGACCATTGCCAGTTCTTCCCCCCGGACAACAATGCGGCCACCCTTAATACTCGCCTTTGAAAGGCTGATGCGTCCAAGTGCGTCCGCAGCGCTGACTTCTACTGATGAGTCTCGGAGAATCACCTCGCCCGCCGAGCCGGCGCTCACAAGATTCACTTGTCCTTCGGTGGCTGAGAGAGTGGCACTTTCACCGATAGCCATGTCGCCGCTCACCATGCTGAGCGTCTCACCTACGGGCACTAAGAGCTGGCCACCTTTGATGGAAAGCTGTTCCGGATTTGCTTCCAAAAACCCGAAAGCCGCGACCGGTGCAACGCTCAGAACTTCATCGGGAGGGATTGGATTGGCATTGAAGCGTGTCCCATCCTCGAAACGCAGATAGTCAGCCGTCGTAGCATGAAATGAGCCTTCAACTTCGAGCTTAGCACTGGGCCCGAAGATCACCCCCGCCGGATTCATCAAGTAAAGGTTCGCACCCTGAAAGTCGGTCGTCTTGATGGTCCCGTAGATCTCTGACGATGTGCCACCGGTGACCCGACTCAAAATATTCTCCGTCACCGGCCCGTTGCCACTGTGATTGAGGAAATTCGCAATATCACCTTCCCCGATACTGAAATTCTGAAAGCTATGGAAAAGATTCGAGCCATTGCCTGGTCGTGTTCCGCCCGTGATAACGATGTCTCGGACGTTATCCATCTGCGTGACGGTGGTGCCGAGATCACCACCACCCGTCGTAGAAGTGATGTTGGTTGCCGGTGGTTGGCCATAGGCGGAGGTCAGGCACGACAGACTCAGAACAAGCCCGGCAGTCAGATGTTGCGTATAGGCAACCATCGCTGAAAAACATTTATGAGTTAGATTGACGAAAACTTCAGATGGCGTTTTCGAGGCAGTTTTTACTAACCAATTTGTGAATGGCGAATCTGACTTTCGCACTTACTTAAGACCTTCTTTCATTGCTCTTTTTCCTTACGAAGAATGTGCCAGTTCCTTGTTTGTATCACGCATCGTGCAATGCCTTTAAGAACATTTCGAAACGATCGGGATCAAACCTGCTATACGCTACACCATTAATACGAAAATTCGCTGGGTATTTCCATGATCTAGCTCAATAAGTCGGGTATGAAACATAGAAATTGCCGTCAGCTCGCCCAGCTTTCAGTGGCAGCTTAATTACGAATTCGAGACCCACAAGATTAAAACAGAATCAGTGATCGGAATTGGGCTGTATATACGCGCGGATAAGAAGCGATAAGAAAGTCGGGCTACGTTTTGGTGTGGAATACGCAGGCTACGTCGCCTATTCGCAAATATTTTAGTGACAATGCCCGAGTCATAGATGGGCCAGAACCATGCGTTCGAGGCCTTTCGGAGCAGCAAGAGCTGGTGTCTGGGGTCCCATCGTTTTGTTATGCTTCTTCGCAACGAAACGGCTAGAGAATTTGTAGAGTTCGGCGAGCGTAACGTATTTATCTCCATCTGGGTCCGCCGCACCGGCGAGACCTTCAAGCAGGGCGTAGGTAAATAGCCCATGCTCTCCGGGCGGATAATTCTGGGAAGACTCGTTTCCTTGCGAAGCAGAAACTACGGCGAATGAAGAGGTCGCCGATCGCTTGGCTAGAGAGTGAAAATCAAACGTACCCTCTATTTTTTGCGCGTAGCACGTGTCGACAACCACCAGTCGCCGACCGGCACTCCGGCGCAAGGCCTCAAAAAACGCTTTCCAGCTCACTAAGGTAGGGGCAGTCACCACTCGCCCACTTGAGAGCGCCCTGATATCAGCCGCACTCGCGTCCTTCGGGATCAAATAATAGTTACCGGCTTTGTCACTGAGACCATGAGACGCCAAGAACAGGATCACGGTATCATTCGCATCAGCTTGCTGCAAAAAGTCCAGTGCCTTCAGTATACCGGTCCTTGTCGGGCTGTCTTGGGAGAAATCTGTTACCAGTTTCGTAAAGACTCTTCTGAAATACGTCTTTCCGGTCATACTGAAGTGCTCTGCGAACGCCACCGCGTCCTGTGCCGCATAGAGGAGTTGATTTTGCGAATTGGCAGGAAATGCATCGAAGCGATTGACACCTATCGCAAGCACGTACAAATCGCCGTATTTAGCCCGGCGCACAAACTCCGGCGAGTCGATCATTATCTCGGCGATCCCCATCGACACACCGTTGGCCACCTCGACTCTGATTCTATTTTCACGCGCAAATAGTGGAATCCGTAGCTCCTTTGCAAAAGCAGTTTGCTCACCCTGTTTAAGTTGTCGCAGTGAATAAGGAACGACGGGAATCTCGTTGACGTAGACCACAAAATCACGCATCGGATGCTCGCTGGTCAGCTCTGCGAAGAATTTAAGCATCACCTCGCCACCGCGTGCCACCTCCTTGTAGAGGGCTGGTCCATCAATGCGAATCCTCGGTGGAGTAATTTGAAGAAGGCGTTCCATGCCGACCTGAGGGCGTGACCCGACGGTTTCCAAGCGTCTCTCATCGCCCCGCGCTTCGAAATACTCTGCAACGTAATCAGGTCGATATAAAACTCGTTCAAACTGCAATGCGCAAAAATAATCCGGCTCACGGTCTTTACCCCGATTCACATGCCAACCAATATACCTGTCGCCATGAGGTGATGAAACGTAGTAGCCTTCAGGTGTCCAGGCTATCCAATCTGTCCGGTTAGCATGAGGAAATAAAGCAAGTATTTCCTTGCCGTCCTCCATGCGATACCAACGTATGGAGCCGTCTGCCAATCCGGCGAGCGCCCATTGGCTGTCTCCACTGACATTTACCACCCACACATCATCTGGAGTTGGAACCATCCAACGCTGCTTCCCTGCCATGTCGTAGAGCCGCAATGACCATTCCGTGCCGAGTAACACGTGGTGCCGGTTATGCGAAATCGCATAGGCACGTGACAGCTCCAGAGGGACCAGTCCGAGATCTTTCCCATTCAGCTTTGGAAGATAAAGATCTTTCCAACCGGTGATCGACACACCCTCGCTGTGCAACAGCGGTTCGAACAGGGGCTGGTCGGGTGGGGGGGGCTGGGTAAGCGACTTGGCGGTAATTGAAAAGCACGCTGCGTCGATATCAGATCGAACATAGGAGAAGCATGTTGTGGCCCCATCGTATGAAACGCGAAACGAGGAATGGTCATCGCGATAGTCTGCAATTTCAGGTTTGTTGACCCACCGTTTGCCGTCTCTTTCCAGGACACCTATGCTGGGTTCACCTGTGCCATACGCAACGGCACCTTCTGGAGCCCGCTCAATCGCCGCTATCATGCTTGTGGCGACAGGGATTTCTCTTCGGCTGCCACGCCCGCGCCGATGCCACCGGTATATCGGTGTCTTTCCTTCTCCGCTGTAATCTCCGCCCGCGTAGAGATAGTCCCCGGACTCGGACCACTCCACCGCAAGCAGATTCTTCTGATCTGTCAATCCTCGCGTATCGGGCAAGTGAAGGGTAGCGAGATCTTCTGTTGACAGAATAACAACACGTGGGGTGTCGAAAAATCCCACAGCCAACTCGCGAGCGTCCGGCGAAAAACGGATGTCTTTAGGTTGCCGTCCCTCCGCAGTTACTTTCTTGCTGACAAGCCGATGATCCCGGTCGTACAGTCGCACGGCCCCGTCCAGCGCGGCGGCCGCAAGGCGGCCATTCCGGTCGAAATCAAGCCCCGTCACTCTCTCGCCATAGCGACTGTCTGCACCAACCAGAGCATGCGTCCGGGTGTCATAGATACGAATGCCGTAGCCTTCGGCGAGTCCGGCGGCCAGGTAGTGTCCGTCATGTGAGTAGGCAAGACTGTCGACAACATTGGGAAGACCGGCGATTCGGTCCAGCAGCAATCCAGAACTCATTTGAAACAAATAGATTGATGCACTGCTATCCCAGTCCCAGCCAGTCCAACCCGCGAGTGCGGCTGTTTCACCGTCCGGGGAAACAGCGACAGCGTATAGTCGGCCTTCAAACCCGGACGCTGCAGGAACCCGCATCGTTTGAAGCAACCGCCCTGTCTGTAGGTCCCACACCCGCGCCGTCTTGTCGTCCGAGACGGTCAACACGCGACCGTGGCTACCATCCACGGCAATGTTCTTCACGAACCCCGTGTGCATGACCGTTTCCACGCGCAAGAGTGGATCAGTGGTTGGTTCTGCGGCAATGACCGGAGAAACGCCACACAAGATTACGATCAGTGTGGAGATCATCTGCAACAGGTTATAAAACATGTCAATAGCCAGAATGTCTGTTTCTTGGAAGATTCTATTCACCGCCCGCGTCTTCTTCCTGCTCGGAGGTGTCAGGGCTTGGTAAAGCTGACGTGAAACGGCCAAACACATCGCGATCAAAGTAGCGGCCATCGACATGCCCCTCTTCCAGACCAAACGCCGTATCCACCACATGGTGACGCTGGCCGAAAACATCCAGCGCAGCCCCATCGGATAGTGGGTCGAAGCCTAAGTCTGCATCCTGCGCAACACCCTGGCCTCCTACGAGTTCCTGAGACCAGGCCAATATCGTTTCCTGGAGTAGACCACGCTCTGGATCAGAAACGGTACCCGTCGGTGTACCAGGCCCTGTAGGTGTACCGGGCCCCGTCGGTGTGCCGGGTCCCGTCGGTGTACCGGGCCCCGTCGGTGTGCCGGGTCCCGTCGGTGTACCGGGCCCCGTCGGTGTGCCGGGTCCCGTAGGTATACGCCCCGGAGCCTCCGGTGGATCATACAAGCTGAGATTTGAAGAAAGTCCCGATTGAGAAGGTGAGGGGGGGTAAAGGAATGCTTGAGTCTACACCCCCGAAGCTTGCCACCTGTGTGGAAAAAATCGTCGGAGTGGGTCCGAGCCCTCCAACAGGAGGGGGTACCGCTGTCATGGGCGAAGTCCGAAAGCTTGTGTTATCCAGCTGGATCTCAAATTGCGAGAGATCTGCCGTGATGTCTCCTCTAAGGGTTCTTCTTGTTTCCCCGGTATCACTGTTAGTAACCTCGTTATAAACTGCGGGATTCCCTCTGAAAGTCACCTCGTTCAGGAATACCTCTACCTCATCACCGAAGATCGCTTTTTGTGCGCTCGGGATCGCTAGGAGCCCCCACACCGCCGGTGGCGCTGCGCTGTCGCGCAGCAAACAAGGATGCCACACTTAATGAGGCGCGCGGGCGATAAAGGCCTTTCAGCCACTGGTGTGCTTGCACCCGTCTAGGAGAGTGGCCCGCACGGTATCGGCGTGGAGTCGTTGATGGCACGGCATAGCCGTGACCTCGTATAAGAGAGTGAATCCATTGGCCGCCGTGCTGCCTGCGCGCCTCACTCTGAATCATGAGGGCAAAAACGATGGCACGCAAGAG
>Ga0316193_10001180_pt1 | contig 17346 bp, 12 predicted proteins | sample MerIslsedime2_MG_FD_207735 | JGI IMG/M metagenome (GOLD analysis project Ga0316193, IMG submission 207735) | Coastal sediment microbial communities from Maine, United States - Merrow Island sediment 2 | ecosystem: Environmental > Aquatic > Marine > Coastal > Sediment | place: USA: Maine... | reverse complement strand
CGTTGTGTATTAAAAGCCTCTTTAAATCCAAAATTGCCATCCTGGTAATCAATCAGAAACCTATCTATAACCTCTTGTGAAAACTCACCGAACAACTCATCCAGCATATATGATCTAACTTGTGGTTTGCAGAATCGGTCATAATCAAAATGAATGCCCTTACTTTCAATTTCATGTTTATACATTGGTATCGCAGGATTGAAAACACCCATTAAACCTTCGATCGAATCATATGGTATTTCCCAGATTCTAAAGAAACCAAGTATGTGATCTATCCGGTAAGCATCAAAATACTCCCCCATCTGACTAAGACGTTTTCTCCACCACTTATAGTTATCTTTAGCCATTTCCTCCCAGTTATAGGTAGGAAAACGCCAGTTTTGACCCGAAATAGAATAGGCATCTGGTGGAGCTCCTGCCTGTTTGTTCATATGATATAATTCAGGATCAACCCAGGCATCAACACTATCACGGTAAATACCGATTGGAAGATCACCCTTTAATATTACTCCTTTCGTCCTGGCGTATTCCACAACCTCGCTAAGTTGCAAATGAAGATGGAATTGGATGAAATAATGAACGGCGAAGTCATCATAATTAGGATGCGATGGGTGTACCAGCTTATCAATTTGTTTAGAATTATAAATTGAATATTTTTTCCATTGCGTAAAATCCGGTGTTTTATATCGATCTCTAAGAGCTGAAAAAGCAGCATATGGAATCAACCATTTTTTATTCTTCTTAAAAAACTGCTTGAATTTTTGGTCTTTTAAAAATTTCCTATTGTTCTGGTCATACAATTTCTTAAAGAATCCAGATTTCAGGTCCATTACTGAAACGTAATCCAATGTTCCATTTTCATTTAGTTTTTGGCCTTTCTTAATCAATGCTTTCATTTCACTTTTATCTTTCAAAGAACCCATTTTGAGTAAGTTGAGATAAATTGGATGAAGTGCAAAAACTGAGATCGCTGCATATGGATACGAATCTTTCCAGGTATGATTGGCCACAGTATCATTTATAGGTAGTATCTGAACTAATTTTATACCTGTTTTTAAGGACCAATCGACGAGGGCCTTTAAATCCATAAATTCGCCTACACCAAAGCTGTCTTTAGTTCTAAGAGAAAAAACCGGAATAGCTACACCAGTACCTCTCCATAATCCATTTGTGAACCTGTAATACTGGTCAGTCTTTACGACCAGGCTATTCTTAATCAATGACACCTGGTGATCTAGTTCCCTGTTCGAACCATCTTCTATTTCAATAAAAACTTTTTCGGTCCTGTTATAAATTCCAAACTTATACTGAATGGGCATCGCATGATCTTCAATAAATACATCTGCCTGCCACATTGGGTATTGGCTATCTTCCATTAGTACAGCTGAATCGGTATTCCAATTGCCTAAAGAATCACAACCTCCCAAAATACAAAATACATGATTTTCATCTATTCTGGGGGCAAACAATTGAAATCGATGATTAATATGATCTGTAACTTTCTTTTTCTTCTTTGCTGGTTTTCTCCTCCATATATTTCCTGTGAAAGCAGCAGAATATAGGGGATTTTCAGGATTAAGGTTAGATCTCCAGCTATCCATTAAATACATGGAAATATATTCGTCCTTTCTAAAAGTTACTCTTCTACCAGATCCCCATTCATAGATTGCCTCTTGCGTGTGGTCGTCATGTATCAAGTATTTATATTCCAGATCCCTGGCACGGGTTTTATCCAGGTCTATTTCAACCTCCCACTTCCCATCACCAACAAATTCCATTTGAACTGCTTCTGATGGATTCCAACTTCCCAATTCAGGAATGGATCCAAATAGACGGATATTCTGGCCAAACTCAGTATGATATTCAATAGAAAAAACAATTTTCATTTCAATAATTTTTATTGGAACTACGAAAATAAAATAAAAAGCTGGTATGAGGGTATTCTGGGATGATCGATTTTATAAGTATTTTCATAATTTTATGAAAATGTTTTCTATTCTTTTTTATTGTTCAATAAAAAAAACGATAGTCTAAATTTATTATTTTGCGTTAATTACAATACGTTTAATCTCTTCTAATGGAAAAAGAAATATATACAGCGGTTTTTTGCAGTCTTTTCTGGAATGAAAAATTATCCTATGTTCGGGAAGAATGGAAAATCGCACAATGTCCTTTAGAAGAATTTAAGGAATTAAATAATTATTTATTGGAATACTGTGTCGACAAAAAAGTTAAAAACCTAATTGTTGACGCGTTTGGAGCGGTTTCTTTGCTACCTGAAGGTCATCACGAATGGCTTGAAAGAGATTTTAATTCAATTTTTGGGGAGAAAACGAAAATTGAAAAAATCATAACTATCATACCAGAGAGTCTTGTTACTTCCATATCCATCAACAAATTTTATGAAAGTATTAAAATGAACCGTAAAAATATTCTTGTCCTAAAGTTAAAATCAATGAAAGAAGCATTTAATTATCTTGCCAGTCAAAGAAAAAAGTGATATCAAAAGTTAGGTCAGTATAAATGTCAGAATCAATACAATTATAAATGAGAATACCGAGATAAGCGATTCCATAACCGTCCATGATTTCAAAGTTTGCCTTTCATCCATTCCCAGATATTTACCAATCAACCAGAATCCGCTATCATTTACATGGGATAGCATTGTTGATCCTGCAGCGATAGCAACGACAATTAGTGATTTTTCTATATCTCCTAGTCCAAGTATTTCAACAACCGGAGCTATCATCCCAGCAGCGGTAATCATAGCAACTGTGGCGGATCCCTGGGTTACACGTATAATGATGGCAATAATATATGCCAATACTACAGGCGATATATGATACTCTGTAAGCAACCCAGCTAATGATTCTCCTACTCCGCTATCCACCAATATTTGTTTGAATACACCTCCTGCCCCTGTTACTAAAATAATAAGACCTGCCGGCGCCAGAGCTGCATTTGAAATACGCATGATCTGAGAAGGCGAGAATCCCCGCCGTACACCCACAAAATAACCAGCAAATAAGGTTGCAATTAACAATGCAATAAATGGATGTCCAAGAAACTTCAATGCATCCCAATAAATGTTGACCTGCATCCAGTTTTCCTTATAGCCTAAATCAATAATAGTCCTTAAAAGAATCAAAACGAGAGGAAGACCAATAAGAAATAGAACCCATCGAAAAGAGGGTAATTCCTTTTTTTCAGTGGTAATATCAACCAGATCGGGATCGATTTCAGGAGGAGCAATATATATTTTATTAGCAATATATTTTCCGAAGATGGGGCCAGCTACAATAGCTGTTGGAAATCCAATTATGAATCCGAACAAAATGATCCAGCCAAGGGGAACGTCAATGATTTGGGCAACAGCAATAGGGCCAGGAGTAGGAGGGATAAAGGCATGAGTTACAGCCAAACCGGCCATCATAGGTATTGCATAGAATAATACCGATTTGCCCGCCTTTCTTGCCAGAGCAAAAGCAATAGGAACTAAAATGATAAAGCCTACTTCAAAAAATACAGGTATGGCAATCAGGAATCCTGAAGTCATCAAAGCCCAGGAAGATTTCTTTTCACCAAATTTATTAAGCATCGATTTGGCAAGTGATTCAACACCACCGGTATCCTGTAATATTTCTCCAAATATTGCCCCAATTCCAACCACGATTGCAATATACCCAAGAACACCTGCCATTCCTTCCTGGATACTTGTCAGTACTTGTTCAAAATGCATACCAGTAGCGAGCCCAACAAGTATGCTTATCAGGATCAAAGAAATAAAAGCATGTATTTTAAATCGAAGGACAAAAAGCAATAATAAGCCTACTGATAAAAAAGTTATAGCTAAAAGCTCAAAGGTTGTCATAGTTATGGATTAAATACCACGAAATAGTTCGAAAGTTTCATTAAAGTCCGGAACATAAACATTCCATCCGAATTTTTCATTTATTGTTTGCCCAAAATGTTCGGCTGTACTTTTTTCTCCGTGCACAACAAATACACTTTTAGGTGAAGCCTGAAAATTATCAAGCCATCCTACCAATTCAGACCTATCGGCATGGGCAGAAAATCCTTCCAGTTTTTCAACATGACATTTGACAGGTATTTCAAGGCCAAATAACCTAACAGTTTCCTCCCCCTCAAGTATTCTTCTTCCTCGTGTTCCTTCTGCCTGGTATCCAATGAATAATATTGTATCATTTGGTCTTTGTAGCCGGTGAAACAAATGATGCATAATCCTGCCTCCTGTACACATCCCTGAAGACGATATAATAATTGCATTTTTGTATACATCATTGATTCCAATGGATTCTGATTGTGATTGCTTGTATTCAAGGTTTATGAAATCAAAAGCTGATCCATTGTTGATTTGAAGATTGGATTCTTCCAACTTATGATATTCAAAATATTTCAAATATATTTCAGTAACACTTAAGGCCATAGGGCTATCAAAATATACAGGTACTTTAGGAATCCTGTTTGACTCGGAAAGTAATTTTAAATAGTATAAAATTGTTTGGGTTCTGCCAACCGCAAAAGCCGGTATTAACAAGCATCCATTACGTTCTATGGCCCGGTTGACTACTTCTGCCAGTTCAGTGAGATGATCTCCTTGTTGGTTATCCCGATTACCATAAGTGGATTCTATCAACAATATATCTGCAGTTTTGAATTCCTCCGGTGGATATAATAAAACATCTTCGTTGCGGCCAAGGTCCCCGCTGAAAAGTATCCGCTTTTCCTGGTTAGAACCGATTAAGGTCAATTCTATTAAGGAGGCCCCTAATATATGACCCGCATTGTGAAACTTAATTTTTATATTATCAGTAAGTGGTATCAATTCATCAAAAGCATAGGGACGGATTAATGGGAGTACACTCTCAACATCACGAGTATTATATAGAGGTTGCGGATTTTCGTGCTTAGAATATCCTTTTTTACGAGCGAAAGCAGCTTCTTCTTCCTGTAATTTAGCTGAATCCATCAGCATGATTTTCATCAAATCCTCTGTTGGAGCAGTACAGTATACAGGACCAGCAAATCCTTCCTTTACCAAACGAGGCAAATAACCTGTATGATCAATATGTGCATGTGTAATTAACACCGCATCAATATCCTCCACGCTCATAGGAAATTTTTCCCAGTTCTTTAATCTTAATTCTTTCAATCCTTGAAACAGTCCGCAATCAATTAAAATACGGTAATTATCTACTTCTAATAAGTATTTCGAGCCGGTAACGGTTTTAGCCCCTCCAAAAAATTTTAATCTTACGTTCATATCATTGTCCTAAAAATCCTGTTAGCTAATATAAGATCATAATTCATATTATCATTTACAATATAATTAAACTATTTCCATTGGTTCAGCACAGCAGATTGGAGTGAATGAGATTTGATCAGGGAAACGAATAATAATGCCTTTGTTAGCCTCGGGATTATTTTATAGATTCCTTTTTCTCCTCTTTTTTCTTGGGAATATAGGAATCGATAGCAATTAGACCAGATAAAAATCCAATACTAAGACAAACGATCCATATGAAAATATTGGCGCCTTCGGTAATGTTTGTTTCTAACATTTTGCAATCTTTTTTTACTAATATAGGATAATTTTTCTGATTGATTAAAACGGTTATTAAAAAATTGAGGTAACTTTCATCAATATTCCAGGTTTTTATTATAATACCTGTTATTCATTTAATACTGTTTATTGTGAGTACTATTTTAAGGATTGAAGGACTTTCGAAAAACTATGGTTCTATAAATGCTGTCCAAAATCTTTCATTAGAAATAAAAAAAGGGCAGGTATACGGAATTCTTGGGCCCAATGGTAGTGGGAAAACTACAACCCTTGGAATGATCTTGGGAATTATAAATCCTAATGCAGGAAATTATGTGTGGTTTAATGAAGAACCAATAATAAATGCATTGTACAACATTGGATCCATCATTGAAACACCTTCGTTTTATCCATACCTGTCTGCTATACAAAATCTAAAGATTGTTGCTGATATTAAAAAAAAAGAGTACAATCAAATTTCTGATATACTTGATAGAGTGGGATTAGGTGAAAGAAAGAATAGTGCATTCAAAACCTATTCCCTTGGTATGAAACAGCGATTGGCATTAGCAGCATCCATGGTAGGCAACCCACGTGTCCTGGTATTAGATGAACCTACTAATGGCATGGATCCTCAAGGTATTGCTGATATCCGTAATTTAATTCTGGATATTGCCAATAAAGGAACCACGATCATCCTTGCCAGCCATCTTCTTGATGAAGTTCAAAAAATCTGTTCGCATGTTGCAGTGCTTGAAAAAGGCAAGAAAATATTTGATGATTCGGTTGAAAGAATTCTAGCAGCGGATGATTATCTTGAGGTATGGGCTGAGGAGAGTGACCAATTATTTGAGCTGCTCAAATCATTTAAGGGTATTGAAAATATAAGTAAAGAGCATCAGAAATTTATTGTGAAATTATCGGCAGGACCCAGCAAAAAAGATCTTCAGAAATACTTGATTCAAAATGGCATTTTCCCTTCTCACTTTATAACGCAAACGGGAAGTCTGGAACAAAAATTCTTAGAACTGTTGACACGAAAAAAATGATCAGACTATTAAAACTGGAAATTCATAAAAACTTTAGTTATCCTGCTTTCTGGGTAATCCTTGGATTACATTATTTTTTCCTGGTCACTGTATTGTTTAACATTCAAGACTTGGCAGGGTCCTTAAATATTAGTGATAGTGATTATGGGAATATGGACCTGAGCCTGGTGCCCATTTTACAATTTCCTGATATCTGGCACAATATTACCTATATTGCTAGTTTCTTTAAAATCCTTCTTGGGATTTTTATTGTAATTAATATTACTAATGAATTTCAGTTTAACACGATTCGGTTAAACCTAACCAATGGACTTTCACGCGTTGAATTTATATCCTCCAAAATTTTATTAATAATTATAATTAGTATCGTATCCCTGGCTGTTGTTTTTGCTGGTGGTTTGGTTCTTGGATTAAAAAATCACGAAGGTACAGGTACAATCCAAATGTTGGATCAATCGATATATCTGATTGGATATTTTCTGGAAATACTTATTTACCTGGTACTTGCGTTATTTATTGGAATTTGGTTGAAAAGAACCGGTATTTCAATAGTCGCTCTTCTTATATACCCTTTACTGATAGAGCCCATCATTCGTTGGCAATTTCCGGATACTATCGACAGATTTTTCCCGGTGAATGCTATGGATGAGCTAATTGTTTTTCCTTTTCCTAAATATTTCGGGATTGAAATTCCTGAAGGTATTTCTCCACTTATGATCGGAGTTGTAATTGCCTGGATAATTATTTTTTACTTGCTTTCTATTTTTATCCTGAAGAAAAAAAGCCTATAACAGGAATATTATAAATTAGTTGCAATACAGGTCTGTCTTATCGATGGCTTCCTCATAACCCAAATCTCTACTTTTCCAAAGATCAATACATCCCTCATCTGGGTTGCCCATTAAAAATTTAAGCACACCCCTGTTGAAATACGTTTTTGCAAGATCCGGGTCCAGGTCTATAGCCGAGTCATAATCATCCCAGGCTCCTTTTAAATCATTAATCATTACCTTTAAATTAGCTCGATTATGATAGGCTTTTGCTATGCCTGTATTATATTTTATAACCATTTCATAGTCTGAAAGAGCTTCTATATAATTATTCTTTTGTTTGTAGAATAATCCCCTGTGTACCATAGCACCGTAATTATCCGGTTCATTTTCAATAACATTTGTCAATAATTCTATGGCTTCATCCAGCTGTCCGTTTTCACCCAGAATTTTTCCTTTAAAATAGATTGCTTTATATAAGTCCGGCCTGAGTTTAATAGCTCTGTCGAAATCGCTAAGTGCTTCAAAATCATTGTTCAGATGAATATTTACAATACCTCTATTAAGGTAGAGAATAGGAAAATCATCATTAAATTCGACAAAAGAATAATAATCTCTCAGACTTCTTCTTAGCTCATATACCATTGCATAGGCATTTGCTCTTAAAAAATATGCCCACTGAGTTCCCGGATTAATTTCAAGAGCGCGATTACAATTTTCAATGGTAGCTTCATAATCCTGAATATAAAATTCTGCGAGGGCCAAACGGATAATCCTTTGAACATTTTGCGGATCTTTCTTCACTTCTCTTTCATACTGGCTTAGCTTTTTACTGGCATCCCCACCTACCAGATCAACAAATTGTTTTCCATCATAGGCTTTATATTCATTGGTATCAATGGTGATTGTATATGCGAAATCATCAATAATTTCATTATAATCCTCAAAAAGCTGTCGGAATATTTTTCGAATATTTTTAGATGTCAGGATTTCAGGTCTTATGGAAATAGCAACATTATAGTCTTTCATAGCATCTGCAAATCGATTAGAAAACCACTTCACCCGGCCCCTCTGAGCATATGCATCCGCATAATTGGGGCTCAATTCAATAGCTCTGGTAAAATGAACTTCAGCTGAACGAAGGTCTCCCTGGGACATCGCATTCAATCCCATATCGTAATACTGTTGATACATTGATTGAGCATTCGAAAAATGAAAGCTTATCAAATTCAGGATGATTATGATCAATACTTTTCTTAGCATAATCTTTCCGGTTTAATTTCCTTTAAGGATATTTTTTATTTCATTTAATTTCAACAGGGCTTCAACCGGTGAAATTGTATTAATATCGGTTTTCTCAAGAAGTTCCTTAACGTCTTCAAATTTTGGATCACTCTCAAATAAACTCATCTGCATATTGTGTTTGGGTAATGAGTCCAGGTTTTTTTGAGTATTTTCTTTTACTTTTTCCTTCTCCAGATGTCTTAAAATTTCATTTGCCCTGATAACTATCAAATTCGGCATTCCTGCCATCTGAGCTACATGAATACCAAAGCTGTGTTCACTTCCTCCCTCTTCTAATTTACGAAGAAACAGAATTTTATTCCCTACTTCTTTTATCGAAACATTATAATTCTTAATACCAGTAAAATCATCTGCCAACTGATTTAATTCATGATAATGCGTAGCAAATAAAGTTTTTACTCTGTATTTAGGATGGCTCTGTAAAAATTCAACAATGGACCAGGCAATAGACACACCATCATAAGTACTTGTTCCCCTTCCAATTTCGTCCATTAATACCAGGCTCCGATTGCTCAGATTATTTAAAATACTGGCCGTTTCAGTCATTTCCACCATGAAAGTGGATTCACCACGAGAAAGGTTGTCAGAAGCACCAACCCGTGTAAATATTTTATCAACTATACCTATTTCTGCACTTTTTGCCGGAACATAAGAGCCGATCTGGGCCATCAGGGTGATCAAGGCGACTTGCCTAAGCAAGGCTGATTTTCCTGACATGTTTGGACCAGTAATTATTAAAATTTGTTGTGAATCGTTGTTCAGATAAATATCATTTGGAATATAAGGCTCTCCAAGAGGTAATTGATATTCAATAACAGGATGCCTGCCATCTTTAACAATCAGATTGGTAGAATCATTAACTGTTGGTTTTATATAATTATTGCCACGGGCACAAAAAGCAAAGGAAGAAAGACAATCTAATTGGCCTAAAACCTTAGCATTCTGTTGAATATGGTTGACGAAATCCATGGCGCTGATTACCAGCTCATTAAACAATCGATATTCAATTTGTATAATTTTTTCTTCCGCATTTAATATCTTCTCCTCATAAGTTTTCAGCTCTTCCGTAATATATCTTTCAGCATTAACCAGGGTTTGCTTCCGGATCCACTCAGGAGGCACTTTATCCTTATGTACATTTGTAACTTCAAGGTAATATCCAAATACTCTATTGTAAGCAATCTTTAATGAACTTATTCCTGTTTTTTCTGTTTCCCGTTTCTGAATCTGGAGAAGATAATCTTTACCAGAAAAAGCAATTTCCCGCAATTCATCTAGTTCTTCATGAATGCCCTTTTTTATAATACCACCCTGATTGGATAAAATTGGTGCCTCCTCTTTAATGTTCTTTTCGATAAGATCAAAAAGATAATCACAAGGATATATTTGGTCTGAAATTTTCTTCAGATGATCAATTCGGGATTTCTTCAGCAGATGAATGATAGGAACAGTATTGTGAATAGCTCTTTTTAACTGAACCAACTCACGGGGATTAATGCGCTTTACTGCTACTTTAGAGATTAATCTCTCCAGGTCACCAATAGATTTCAGATGTTGAATCAGATTCTCTCGTAATTCTTCTTTCTTAAAAAATGATTCTACTATATTTAATCGCTCATTAATTTTTTCGATTTCCTTTAGTGGCAGCAGTACCCATTTTCTGAGCATTCGCGCACCCATGGGAGTAACTGTATGGTCGATCACATCAATAAGCGGAACACCATCATCTTGTTGGGCATTGATCAATTCCAGATTCCTGATAGTGAATTTATCCAACCATACATATTTATCCTCTTCAATTCTTGATATTGAGGATACGTGGCGTATATCCTTATGCTCTGTCTCCTCAAGATATTGTAAAATGGCTCCGGCGGCAATAATCCCTTCTGCTAAATCTTCTACTCCAAATCCTTTTAAATTGTTGGTTTGGAAGTGCTTAATTAATTTATCATATCCATAATCTAAAGTGTAGATCCAATCTTCCTGGGCATATTGAACACATTTTTCTCCAAATTTTTCTATAAAAAGATTTCTTTGCGGCTTGGGGTATAAGATTTCAGCGGGATTGAAACTTTGTAATAGATTTTCAATATATGATACAGATCCAGTAGAAGTTAAAAACTCGCCAGTAGAGACATCCAGAAATGCTACCCCGGCCAGATGATCATTAAAATATACAGAGGCAAGATAATTATTAAATCTTTTATCCAGTACATTATCGTTTAGAGAGACTCCTGGGGTAACCATTTCAGTAACACCACGTTTAACAATCCCTTTTACTGTTTTGGGATCTTCCAATTGATCACATATGGCAACACGCAATCCGGATCTTACTAGTTTGGGCAAATAGGAATCGAGGGCATGATGTGGAAATCCTGCCAATTCAATATTTGAGGCTGCTCCATTTGACCGTTTTGTTAATACAATGTCCAATATTTGACTTGCCTTAACAGCATCCCCGCCAAAAGTTTCATAGAAATCACCTACCCTGAACAATAATAAAGCACCTGGATATTTCACCTTTATTGCATTATATTGTTTCATCAAGGGTGTATCCTTTGTAGATTTAGATGAATTCCCTTTTGCCATATATCAATTTTACTATTAGGAGAATATAATTACTAAATTAAAGGATAAAAAATTGATTTTTCGTATTTATAAAATTTTCCTCACACCAAAGAGTCTTATACATTTGTACTATGAGAAAGCTGAGAAATGAAGAACTCAACCGCATATCAGTGAAAGAATTCAAGGAGGCGGAAAAAATCCCTTTTGTTCTTGTGTTAGATAATGTAAGAAGCCTTAACAATGTCGGTTCGGCCTTTAGAACAGCCGATGCATTTATTCTTGAAAAAATATATTTATGCGGAATTACAGGTAAGCCCCCGCATAGAGAAATAAATAAAACTGCTCTGGGTGCTACTGAATCTGTTCATTGGGAATACCATTCGGATGTAAAAGCGGCAATTAATTTCCTTAAAAAAGATGGTTATAAAATTATTGCCATAGAACAAGCGGATAACAGTTCACTATTGAATACTTATGACCCCAAAGGAGATAAATGGGCCTTTATTTTTGGAAATGAAGTATCAGGAGTTTCTGATGAGGTAATCGCAATAGCTGATGGAGTAATTGAAATCCCACAATTTGGCACTAAACATTCCATCAATATTTCAGTAAGTATTGGAATAATTGTATGGGATTTCTTAAGTAAGTTAAATATCTTAAGGGATTAATTGCCTAGAGAATACTTATCCTATTCTCTTAATTTGAAACTATAAGAATAGAACTTTACGATTTTAATTCATAAAAAAAGACATATGAAAAACTATGTTAAGGAAGACGATCCATTCATAGTACCAACGGATAACTTGAAACTCATTGAAGAGCATTTTGGAAACTCAAGCAATAAATATGCTCATTGCAGCATATCGAGAATGGAATATCCTCCCCGATGGATTGAGTCTTTCCAAAATCCCGAATATGATGAATTCATATTAATGGATGTCGGCAAAATTGTCATTAATGTCGATGGAGAAAAAGTTGAATTAAAATCTGGGGAATCATTTCTTGCAAAAAAAGGTGCCAGAATTAAATTTACCAATCCCTTCGATTTCCCAGCGAAATATTGGTCAATCTGTCTGCCACCCTTTTCCCTGGATGCAGTAAACAAAGAGAAAAAATTCGGATTGTAATAATTGGATTGCTACTTAATTAAATATTACTACTGAAAAAAAGCTAATTCGTGCTTGATGACAAATAATAAATACCGCTAACAGCTACCATTTGGGTTGTATCCACTTCTTCAGTAAATTCTATGGCTACCAATCCGTTATTTTCAATGCCTGGATTAACAAATACCTTTTTTATCGTATAATCATTTTCAGTTTGGCTGGTCATCATATAGATATAAGAAGCATCTTCTTCCTGAATTAGTCCTTTTTCCGGAATGGCAATTACATTTTGAGGATCTAAAAGGATTTTACCTTCAATATACATCCCTACCAATAGATTGTCCTTTTCGGGAATATGAACATGAATATCAACCGACCTGGATTGTTCATCTAGTTCTTTTCCTACTAAAAATACCTCCCCAATCATATTCAAGTCTTCATTCTGAGGAACAGTAATCTCTACCTTTTGTCCTTTTTTGATTTTCAATGCATCACTTTCATAAACATTAAGCTCAGCATGCATGTGCTCTGGATTTATAATCTCAACTAAAATATCTTCAGCATTAATAAATTCACTGATAACCGAGTACATTTCTGAAACATATCCGCTTATTGGTGCACGAATACTGTGATAAGGGGAAATATTTCCTTTTTGAATTTCCTGTTTACTTGCTTGAAGTATATCCAGTTTTTTATCTGCTAATTCAAACTCGGCTTTTGCTGATAAATAATCTTTTTCAGCCTTGAAATATATTTTTTTTGCGTTAACATTTTGTTCAGCCAGTTTCTTTTGTCGCATATAATCATCTTCAAGATATTTTAATGCACTTTTCATCGTGATATAATTCTTTTGGATCACAAGGAATTCAATACTTTCTATCCGAATAATCTCATTTCCCTTTTTTACATAATCTCCAACCAGGTAATTAACGTTCGTTACATTTCCGGAAACATTTGAACTGATTTTAGCTCTATTTTGTGGTGGTGTTTCAAGATATCCATATGCTGCAATCCCTTTTGAGACAAATAATACATCCAATTTCCCAAATTCCAATCCAATAGCTTTAGCTTGTTCTTTAGTTACCGTTATTTGACCCCTTTTAAAGTCATTTGTAGATTCTAAAGATTGTGTTGCTTCCGGAGTGCATGACATAATACTCACTATAAGAAACAGTATTTGTATTTTATAAATTTGCTTGTACATGTTTATTTCTTTAATAATCAAGGTAATAGTATAATTCAATAATAAATTGGTTGTACTCATTGATCAGATAATAATACTCTTCCCAAATTTGCCGTGATATTGATAGATTTGCTACAAATTCAATATATCCAATTGAGCCTGATTTGTACAATAAGTTTGCGTTTAGATCAATCAAAGTTGCGTTGTCAAGCCTTTCTTCTTCAAAATGAAGAATACTTTTTTGCATTTGATCATACTTTTTTAAAAGACTCTCAATCTCTCGGGCAGCTTTTATTTTCTCATAGCTATATTGATTTTCCGCTCTCGACAATTCAATATAGGCAGCCTGACTTCTTGCTTTCTGTGGCATAAACCATAATGGAAATGACATCCCAACCTGCCAACCCTGATATCCGGTTACCTGGTCAATTCCCAGATTAAAATAACCTGCCGATAAACTGGGGCTGATTTGAGATTTTGTGAGTTTATAATAGCTTTTTGCGACGTCAACCTGTAGCTGTTTAGCAGTAACTTCCGGAACAGAATCAATAAGATAGGGATTGTTTTCAATTGGAATAATGACATTAAGCTTTTTTAATTCATTTTCAACTGGTATATATATGCTATCTGTATTTAACAGTATACGAATATTGTTCTGAATTGTATTAAGGTTCACCAAATGAAGATCTTTTCTGATAATAAGCTTTTGCAGTTCGGATGATATCAAAGCTTTTGATAACAAATTGGTTTCTCCATTGATATATTGAAGATGTGCAAAATCAACAGATTTTTCATATCTGGAAATACTGCTATCAAGTATTCCAACAAGTTGCTGTTGATATAGCCAGCTATAATATAGTCCGCGTAATTGTTTTTTAATTTCTTTGGTAGATTTATTCGCATTATTTTCAAAAAAAAGCTGCTCTGATGCATAGAATTTTTTTGTGGTTGATATCGTAAAGGGCGACCCTAAATCCTGATTAAAGGTATACAGGTTATCAACCAGTTCTGAGTTTAATTGTCCACGCGTAAAGTCAAAACTCAATTCGCCAAAATTCCATGCGGTTTTCTTCAGGCTCTTAGATTTTTCAACCAGCAAATCTGCATTTTGAATTTGTATATTCTGGTCAAGAGCAATAGCCCACATATCCTGAAAGTTAACTTTATTTTCCTGTGCCAATGTGTTATACTGATATAATAGCAAGGCCAATATAAATGAGATGATTTTTCTAACTATTGACATTTCTTTCATTTTTTGTAAACATACAATACAATACTGGTAGCACTACCATGGTTAAGAGCGTGGCAGATATTAATCCACCTATTACTACTGTTGCTAGTGGACGTTGTACTTCAGCTCCCGCAGATACTGAAAATGCCATTGGGAAAAAACCTAATGCAGCGGCGGAAGCAGTCATTAGTACAGGACGGAGTCGCTGCTTTGTACCTTGAAGAACTCTTTCCTTCAGATCCGTAATACCCTGATCCCGTAAATCATTGAAAAAACTTATCAATACCAATCCATTTAAAGTGGCAATACCAAACAGCGCTATAAATCCTACTCCGGCAGATATGCTGAAGGGAAGGTCACGAATCCATAAGGAAAGTATGCCACCTATTGCCGCGAAAGGAATTGCTGAGAATATTAACAGAGCTTGTTTTGCTGAATAAAAAGCGAAATGCAGAAGTATAAAAATTATTAACAATGCAATTGGAATTGCTATTTGTAATCGCTTTTTTGCATTTTCAAGATTCTCAAACTGACCTCCATAAGTAATATGGTAACCGGCCGGAAAGTTAACGTTATCAGTTATGGTCTGCTGAACTTCTTTAACAAGTGATTCCACATCCCTATTGCGAACATTTATACCTATTACTATGCGTCTTCTTGTTTCATCTCTTGAAATTTGAGCAGGTCCGTAAGTATATGAAATATCGGCGATTTCCTTTAATGGTATCCTATGACCATTTGGTAAATTAACCGGTAGTTCATTAATATCATCAATGGATTTTCTGCTTTTCGGATTCAATCCAACTTTCAAATCAAATCTTCTTTCTCCTTCAAAAATAGTACCTGCAATTTCACCTCCAAAAGCTATTGAAATTATTCTATTTAGATCCGATATATTCAATCCATAAAGGGCAATTTGCTTTCTATCGTATTTTACTGACATATTCGGCAAGCCTTCAATTTGCTCAACTGAAATATCAGCAGCACCTGGAATATCGTTTATTAAAGACTTAATTCGGCTGGCATAATCAAATAATACTTTCTGGTCTTCCCCAAATATTTTTATTGCTACATCCGCCCTAACCCCTGTTATTAATTCATTAAACCGCATTTCAATAGGTTGGGTAAATTCATATTCCACCCCGGGAAAAACGGCCATTTTTTCCTTCATCAAATCAGCAAGTTGTTCTTTGGTGGAAGCTGATACCCATTCATCTGGTGGTTTAAGCCGGATAATAATGTCAGACATTTCCATTGACATAGGATCAGTTGGTACTTCAGCGGCTCCAATTCGGGAGACTACTTGTTCTACCTCAGGGAAGTTTTCCAACAATATCGTTTCTATTTCAGTGGTGAACTTAATGGTTTCTGAAAGGGAAGTTCCAGGCTTAAGAATAGGTTGTACAACAAAGTCACCCTCATCCAGAGTAGGAATAAATACACCTCCCAGGTTAATAAATATTCCAATTGAAGGAAATAATAGTAATATGGAAAGTATCAATACAACTGCTTTGTTTTTTAAAGCATAAGTAATAACCGGATCATAACTTCTATATATTAGTTCCAGTATTTTATCTGATACTCTTTTTATCAGGTTTTCCTTTTCTGGTTTTAAAAAGTAAGCTGAAATTGCAGGCACATAGGTCAAACATAGAATAATAGATCCAATCAAGGCAAAACCAAAAGCAAGTGCCATCGGTTTAAACATTTTTCCTTCAACACCCTGTAGCGAAAAAATAGGGACAAAGACCATTAGGATAATGGCCTGGCCGAAAAAAGCAGATCGCATCATCCTTTTTGAGCTTTCAATAGCTATTTCATCCTTTTTATTTATGAGTGCGCCGCCTTTAAGGTTACCCAGGGTATGTTTATTAACTGTAAATTGATGGATGGTAAACTCCACAATAATTACAGCACCATCAATGATAATTCCAAAATCAATGGCTCCGAGGCTCATCAAATTAGCCGATATTCCAAAAACATTCATGAGTGATATACTGAACAGCAAGCTGATTGGTATTACCGAGGCCACAATGATACCCGAACGTAAATTACCCAATAGAAGAACTACAACAAATATTACAATCAAGGCTCCTAATGTCAGGTTTTCAATCACTGTAAAAGAAGTCCTTGATATTAAATCACTTCGATCAAGAAATGGATTGATTACAATTCCCTCTGGCAAGTTGGGCTGAATATCTTCCACTCTGTTTTTTACCGCTTTGATTACCTCCAGAGAATTAGCATTCTTCAGCATCATCACTTGTCCCAATACTTTTTCCCCTGTTCCGTTTCCTGTAATGGCACCGAACCGTGTTGCATATCCAAATTTCACCTCGCCGATATCGGCTATCCTAACCGGAATCCCTTCTACATTCTTAATAACTATATTCTCAATATCCTCAAAATTCTGTACGATGCCTTCTCCTCTGACAAAATAACTTTGTGTTCCTTTTTCAATATAGCCACCTCCTACGTTTTCATTATTAGATTTTAAAGCCTGATATACTTCAGTAATGGATACATTCATAGCACTTAACCTGGCAGGATCAATCATAACTTCATATTGCT
>Ga0316193_10001178_pt1 | contig 17350 bp, 12 predicted proteins | sample MerIslsedime2_MG_FD_207735 | JGI IMG/M metagenome (GOLD analysis project Ga0316193, IMG submission 207735) | Coastal sediment microbial communities from Maine, United States - Merrow Island sediment 2 | ecosystem: Environmental > Aquatic > Marine > Coastal > Sediment | place: USA: Maine... | reverse complement strand
CGTCGCGCCGGCAGTCGAGAACGCCCATCTCGGTAGCGAGATCATTGCGGCCACCGACCAGCTGGCGGATCAGATCGGTCGACGCGACAAGGTCTGCAGATGGGCTTGCGGCAGCGGCGGAGACCTGCCGCCATGCGTCGGCTTGCTCGACGGTGTTCCGGACGAACGCTCGATGGTCGTCGTCGAGCTGGTCGTCATCGGGGGTGTCCAGGCGGTTCGCCCGAGTCGCTTCGTTGTCGAGCAAGCTCGCCGCACTCGTGGCCAGGTCGACGACCGAGATCTGATCGGGCGCGGATGGGAGCTCGGCGAAACGAGCCGTCGTCTCGGTGCAGATTGCGGCCAGGGCAGCGACGTAGTCGGCTCGGGTGACCGCGGCCGGTTCGCTGCTGCAGGAGGCAGCGACGGCGGCTGCGGCGAGTGCTACGCAGGCGCTTTTCCTCGGCATCTCTTCGATGTTACGAGGCGGCACACTGCCCGAGGCTGGACAGCTCCTCTTCCTGACCGGTTCTGACCCCGTGTTGCGTGGCGTGGGTATCGTGCAGGCGATGGCCACTCAGTCCCTCTACCGCCGCTACCGGCCCCGCAGATTCAGCGAACTGAAGGGGCAGGACCACGTGGTGCGTGCATTGCGCACCGCTGTTGCGGAGGGTCGCGAGGGCCAGGCGTATCTGTTCTCTGGTCCTCGCGGTACCGGCAAGACCACCTCGGCGCGCATCCTCGCCAAGGTGCTCAACTGCGAGAACACCCAGGACGGCGAGCCATGCTGTGAGTGCGAATCGTGTCTCGCCGTCGAACGCGGTGTCAGCTACGACGTCCACGAACTCGACGCGGCGAGCAACAACGGGGTCGACGCGATGCGTGACCTCATCGAGAAGGCGTCGCTGGGCACCCCTGGCCGCCACAAGGTGTACATCCTCGACGAAGTCCACATGCTCACCAAGCCCGCCGAAGCCGCGTTGCTGAAGACGCTCGAAGAACCGCCGCCGCACGTCGTGTTCGTCCTCGCCACGACCGACCCGCAGAAGATGTCGGCCACGATCATCAGCCGCACCCAGCACCTGCAGTTCCATCTCCTGCCGAGCGACACACTTGCCGAACACGTGCGCTGGGTCGCTGCCGACGCGGGGTTGGAGGTGAGCGATGCGGCGATCGAACAGGTACTCAACCGTGGTGGAGGCTCCGCCCGCGACACGCTGTCGGCGCTCGAACTCGTGGCCAGCACCGGCGACGACGGCATCACCAACCTGCCGCTCGACGAATTCGTCGAGGCGATGATCGATCGTGATGCTGGGCGTGCGCTGACGATGGTCGCCCACGCGATCTCGCTCGGTACCGACTCGCGAACCCTCACCGAGGAGCTGGTCGGGTACCTCCGCAACGGGTTCCTCTCGTTGATGGCGCCAGAGCTGGTGCAACTTCCCTCGCACCGCCTCGATGCGGTTGCCGAACAGGCCCATCGTCTCGGTGCGGCTGGTCTCGTGCGGGGGATCGAGCAGCTGGGAGTTGCGTTGAACGACATGCGCCACGCCCCCGATCCTCGTGTCCTGCTCGACGTGGCCACAGTCCAGCTCACCGCCGACAGCGTGTCGACCGATACCGCCTCGCTGCTCGCTCGGTTGGAACGTCTCGAACGCCAGGTTGCCGATGGGGTCACGCCGGCAAACTCGGCTCCAACGTCGCGCTCGCCTGCCGTTGATCCCTCGACCGGCCGGGCCGCACTCGGTGGTCGTGCCCGTTCCACGCCCGAACCCGAGGCCGTGCCGCCCGACGGCCCGGCGTCCGAACCGCCGACATCAGCGGTCGAGAACCAACCCGAGTCGATCACGGCTGAGTCGTGGGAGAACACCGTGCGGCCGTCACTTCGAGGGATGGCCCGCGCGGTCTATGCGCCAGCCACATTCGTCAGGAGTACGACATCGCTGCTCACCCTGGCCGTGCCCAACGCGGTGCATCTCGGCAAGTGCGAGGAACACCGAGCGGCGGTCGAGTCCGCGCTGGCGAAGTTCTCCGGCGCCGCAGTCACCGTCGACCTCGTCGAAGGTGGCGACGGCCCCGGCGTCCCCGATCGTTCCCCCGGAGTGACCGCACCTTCAGAGCCGCCGAGTCCGTCGTCCGCTGACTCGTCGGGTGAGGCGGCCGCTCCTCGGGAGCCGTCACCTCGTGGTGCGGGACCGCCCGATGCCGGACGCGAACCATCGTCGGCGGACGCGCGGCGCACCAGCACCGTCGGATCGGCACCTCGTTCCGTCGAGATCGATGAGCCGCCCGTCCCCGTCTCGGAGTTGCCGGACGATGACGATGTCGATCTCGACGGACTCGTCGATGCACCGCCCGAGTCGGTGAAATCGCCGATCGACCGGCTCGCCGAAGCGTTCCCGGGCTCGGAACTCGTCGAGGAAGCAGGCTGATCGGCACATGGCCGGCAACTACACGCCACCCGTCCAATCCCTGATCGACGAACTGGGTCGGCTCCCCGGGATCGGTCCGAAGTCGGCGCAACGTATTGCGTTCCACCTCCTCAAGGTGCCGACCGAGGACGCGGCGCGCCTTGCGTACGCGATCACGGACGCCAAAGCCAGAGTCCGTTTCTGCGAGCGATGCTTCAACATCTCCGAAGGTGAACTCTGCCCGATCTGCAACGACGACGGTCGTGACTCGTCCATCGTGTGTGTCGTGGAGGAGTCCCGTGACATCGTGGCGATCGAGAAGACGGGCGAGTTCCGGGGCCGGTACCACGTACTCCTCGGGGCCATGAGCCCCTTGGAGGGCATCGGTCCGGAGCAGCTCAAGATCCGTGAACTCGTCGCCCGAATCGAGCCGGAAGGGATCGAGGAGGTCATCCTCTGCACGAATCCCAACACCGAGGGTGAGGTGACCGCGATGTACCTTGCGCGGCTGCTGAAGCCGATCGGGCTCACGGTGACACGAATCGCGAGCGGGCTGCCGGTGGGCGGTGATCTCGAGTACGCCGATGAGCTCACGCTCGGGCGGGCGCTCGAGGGTCGCCGTACCGTCGACTGACACGGCCCCGACCCCGACCGACCAGCACCTTGGTCATGGTCGGCGATATCGACCGAGGAGGACTCCTCCGCCCCGATCGTTCGGGATCGGTCGGCTCCGTCTTCGGTGCCGCCGGAAAAATAAACTGGGGCATCACCTCCACGAATCGGTAGCGGGCGGACGGGCCGATTCGTGTCGATGATGCCCCAGAGGAGGGTGAGTTCGACGCACTCACTCGATCAGGTGTTGCGGTTACATTACGAAATTCAACACGAGATGTCAATGAATCGCAACATAAGTCGTACCGATGGACAGTTTACCGACATGATGTGGCCTGTCAAGCACGCAACGTGGCATTTCCGTGACGTTCGAGCTGACCTCGACATCGAACGTCCGGTCGCGTGGACGACTCCATCACCGACTCGGACTCGGCGGTCGGCTGCCCGGGCGGGAGTGCGAGGCGCTCAGACGGTGCGGAGGATGGCTGCGTCGCCTTGGCCACCGCCACCGCAGAGCGCGACGGCGCCGGTGCCACCTCCGCGACGCTTGAGCTCGTGGAGCAACGTCAGGGCGAGGCGATTGCCGCTCATACCGATCGGATGACCGAGCGCGATGGCGCCACCATTGACGTTCACGATCTCGTCACTGATGCCGAGTTCGGCGATCGATGCGATGCCGACTGCGGCGAATGCTTCGTTGATCTCGAACAGGTCGAGATCGGCGACGGCGATACCAGCGCGCTCGGCCGCCTTCAGGATCGCTCGGCTCGGCTGGTGCAGCAGCGACGCGCTGTCGGGCCCGGCAACCATGCCATAGGAGACGAACTCTCCGAGCGGAGCGACGCCGCGGCGTTCGGCCTCGGCCTTCGACATCATCACCACGGCGCTGCCTCCGTCGGACAGCTGCGACGCGTTGCCGGCCGTGATCGTGCCGTCCTTGTCGAAGGCGGGGCGGAGCTTCCCGAGGCTCTCGGCGGTCGTTCCCGGGCGGACGCCCTCGTCGGTCTCCACGAGGATCGGGTCGCCCTTGCGCTGGGGGACGGCGACCGGCACGATCTCGTCGGCCAGGCGTCCATCCTTGATGGCGTTGGCGGCACGCTCGTTCGACATCGCCGCCATCTCGTCTTGCTGGTTGCGGCTGATGTCCTCGCCGTCCGCGTAGCGGTCGGTGCCGAGGCCCATCAGGCAGGCGTCGAACGAGCACCAGAGGCCGTCGGCGATGATCGCGTCGCGGAGTTCGGTGTTGCCGTAGCGGAATCCGCCGCGAGCACCGTCGGCGATGTACGGCGCATTCGTCATCGACTCCATGCCGCCGGCGACCACGATGTCGGCCTCGCCCGAGGCGATCATCTGGTTGGCGAGGTAGATCGTGTTGAGACCCGACAGGCAGACCTTGTTGACGTTGACTGATGGAACGCTCATCGGGATCCCGGCCTTGACGGCTGCCTGGCGGCTCGGGACCTGTCCCTGACCGGCCATGAGCACTTGCCCCATGATCACGTGCTCGACTTCCTCGGGGGCAACACCCGCTCGCTCGAGTGCCGCGGAGATCGCGAACCCACCGAGATCAGCAGCGGAGAACGAAGAGAGGGCGCCGCTCATCCGCCCGATGGGGGTGCGGGCGCCGGCGACGATGTACGAACCTGTTGAAGCCATGCCTCGACGCTAACGCGATCGCCCGCGACGCCGGCAATGCAACCCTTCTCCCCGAACATGCGCGGGGAGGTGCCGCTCAGCGGGGCGATCCGAGCACATTCCGATCGGGCGGCGACGGGCCCGTTCGTCTTGTCGGTGAGCATTACCGATCGGTAACCTCGCCGCCCATGCAGGAGATCCTCGACGCCATCCAGTCCGGTGCCAGTGGCGAGGACATCGCCGCGCTCCCAGTGCCCGAGAGTTATCGAGCGGCGTTCGTCAAGCGTGACGACACCGCCATGTTCGAAGGTGTCGACTCGTGGGACAAGGACCCTCGCAAGTCGTTGCATGTCGATGATGTCGCGGTACCCGAACTGGCGCCCGACGAGGTCTACGTGGCGGTGATGGCGTCGAGCATCAACTTCAACACGGTCTGGACCTCGATCTTCGAGCCGTTGCCGACGTTCGGGTTCCTCGACAGGTTGGGACGTCAGAACGACTGGGGGAAGCGCCACGCTCTGCCGTACCACGTCGTTGGTTCCGACGCCTCCGGTGTGGTCGTCCGTGTCGGCTCGGCAGTGCGCAACTGGAAGCCGGGTGACCGCGTCACCGTGCACTGCAACTACGTCGACGACCAGGACCCCAGTGCCCACAACGACTCGATGCTCGCGAGCAACCAGATCATCTGGGGCTTCGAGACGAACTTCGGCGGTCTCGCCGACCTCGCCGTGGTCAAGGCGAATCAGCTGATGCCGAAGCCGAGCCACCTCACGTGGGAGGAATCGGCGGTCAACGCGCTGTGCAGCTCGACGTCGTATCGAATGCTCGTCGGCGAGAACGGTGCCCAGATGAAGCAGGGCGACAGCGTCCTGGTCTGGGGCGCAACCGGCGGCATCGGTGGCTACGCGGTGCAGTACGTGCTCAACGGCGGTGGAACCCCGGTGGGTGTCGTGTCATCGCCGGAGCGAGCAGAGCTGTTGAATCGCATGGGCTGCGAGGCGGTCATCGATCGTCGCGCAGAGAACTACCAGTTCTGGTCGGACGAGAACACCCAGGACGAGTCGGAGTGGCGTCGCTTCGGCAAGAAGATCCGCGAGGTGAACAACGGCGAGGACGTCGACATCGTGTTCGAGCATCCCGGTCGCTCGACGATGGGCGCTTCGGTGTTCGCCGTCAAGCGCGGCGGCACCGTGGTCACGTGTGCGGCGACGTCGGGCTACATGGTCGAGTTCGACAACCGCCACTTCTGGATGCGACTCAAGAAACTCATCGGCTCGCACTTCGCCAACTATGCCGAGTCCTCTGCCGCCAACAAGTTGCTCGACCAAGGACGCATCCAACCGCTGTTGACCAAGACGTACGACCTCGAGCACGTTGGCGAGGCATCGCTCGCCGTGCATCACAACGAGGCTGAGGGCAAGCTCGGCGTGCTGTGTCTCGCTCCGTCGGAGGGCCTCGGCATCGACGATCCCGAGAAGCGCGACCGCATCGGCGAGGACAAGATCACCGTCTTCCGCGGGATCTGAGGCCGCTCGGTCAGCAGTTCTCGCGCAGTTCACGAACAGCTCGACGCGTGAACTCATCGAAACCGAACGGTCGCCCAGATGGCCGCCCGACGGGGCCAGAACCCGGTCTGACTCATCGCGCGTCGGATCGGTCGAACCGAAGGCCAGACTGCCCACCATGAACAATCTCCATGCAGTGTTGTGGGACATGGACGGCACGCTCGTCGACACCGAGCCCTACTGGATCGAGTGCGAGCACGCACTCGTCGCGGAGTTCGGCGGCACCTGGACCGCGGCCGATGCCCACTCGATCGTCGGCTTCGACCTGCTCGATTCGGCCCACGAGTTGCGTACTCGCGGCGGGGTCGACCTCGAACGCGAAGCGATCGTCGAGTGGCTGCTCGACGGCGTGATCGCTCGTGTCACCGACGAGCTTCCGTGGCGGCCCGGAGCCCCCGACCTCCTCGCCGAGTGCGCTGCTGCCGGTGTGCCGTGCGCGCTCGTGACGATGTCGTGGCGGCGACTGGCCGACGCGGTCATCAGTGCAGCACCGGCGGGGTCTTTCGTGACGTCGATCACGGGAGACGAGGTCGGCCAGGGCAAGCCCGATCCGGAGCCGTATCGGGCTGCCGCAGCCGCACTCGGCGTCGCTCCTGACCGATGTGTTGCGATCGAGGATTCTCCGACCGGGGTTGCCTCCGCAATGGCGGCGGGGTGTGCGACGCTGGGGGTCCCCCATGTCGTCCCCGTCGCTGCCGCCCCCGGGCTCACCATCATCGATTCGCTCGTCGGTGTCGACGTCGCCGCGCTCCGACGACTCGTCATCTGACGCGTCGCTCGAAGACGCTGTCGCGCAGCTCGATCCCGACCGAACCCCGGTAGCGGCGGACGCGTCGCGTCCGCGCCGTCGACGCCTCGTCGTGATCGCGACGTTGTCGATCGTGTTGCTCGGCGCGGCGGCGGCCGCGGTCTACGTCGCGACGAACGAAGAGCCGCTCCCGCCGAAACCGGACATCGCCCTCGACGCCTGGGTGCCGTACTGGGCGCTCGATGCCTCGCTGCCCGACGCCGACCAACGTGTCCCGTCGATGCGGGAAGTGTCGCCATTCTGGTTCAACGCGGTCGGTGTCGATCAGATCGTCGCCGACCCCAACGCCTCCGCCGATCTGACCGGGCAATTCATGGACAAGATCCGATCCAGCGACGTCGACGTCGTTCCCTCGATCATCGATGCGCTTCCGGCAGGAGAGATGGCCGCGATCCTGGCCGATCCGTCGACGCGCAGTCAGCATGTCGACGCGATCCGACGATTCGCATCCGATGGCGGCTACAACGGGATCGACATCGACTACGAACAGTTCGCCTTCGCCGATGGTCGCGACACGTGGACGACCACCCGGCCGAACTGGGTGGCCTTCGTGGAGGAACTCGCCGACGCCCTGCACGCCGACGGACGCACGCTCACGGTGAGCATCCCGCCGGTCTATGACGACGGGCAGACATCGGAGAGCGGCTACTGGGTGTACGACTACGGCGCCATCATCGAGCATGTCGATCGGATCCGGATCATGGCCTACGACTTCTCCGTGTCGGAGCCCGGCCCGATCGCACCGCTCGAGTGGGTGAAATCGACGATCACGGGCGCGATCGAAGCGACTGGTTCGCCGGACAAGCTGGTGCTGGGATTGCCTGCGTACGGCAGGAACTGGCCGGTCTTCGTCGCCGGTGAGTGCCCTGTGACCGATGTACAGGGTCGTACCAGTGTGTCGGCGCGGTCGGTCGATGAACTCATCGAGCGGCGTCGGGGTCGGCCGGTCCGTGTCGACGCAACCGGGGAGTGGATGTTCGAGTACGACCTCGAGGTGACCGATGGTGTCTCGACGTGCGTTCAGACCCGGCAGGTGCACTACGTCGACGGCGACGGGATTCGTCAACGTATGGATCTCGCCCGCGAGTATCGGCTCGACGGCGTCGCGTTGTGGGCATTCGGTTTCGACGACACCGCCGTCTGGGACGCCATCCTGCCGACGGTCGCCAACCCACGGCCCTCGCTCTCCACCCCACCCTGACCACCGTGCAGTAGGACCGTGCAGTAGGACCGTGCAGTAGGACCGTGCAGTAGGGATGAACGACCCCAACCTCCCTACTCTGAGCAGACGAACGAGGCGCCGAACACGAGGCGCCGAACGCGAAGAGGGAGCAGCAATGACCGTCGGAGAAGCATGGATCATCGATGCGGTGCGTTCGCCGCGCGGCATCGGGAAACAGGGCAAGGGCAGCCTCGCCCATCTGCATCCGCAGAATGTGCTCGGCCAGGTCTTGAACGGGCTTCGTGATCATGTTGGATTCGATCCCGCTGATGTCGACGACGTCGTGTGTGGGAACGGATCTCACGCCGGCGATCACGCCCATGACATCGGTCGGATGGCCGTGCTCGACGCCGGCTGGCCGGTCTCGGTGCCGGGGGTGACGCTCAACCGCTTCTGTGGCTCCGGGCAGCAGGCGGTGACCTTCGCTGCGATGGGCGTCGGTGCCGGACATCAGGATCTGGTGGTCGGTGCGGGTATCGAGTCGATGAGTCGGCCGGCCCGGAACGGCACCGACGGCTTCCACGCGAACAATGCGCACCTGCTCGAGACCCACCCGCAGGTTCCCCAAGGTCTGTCAGCCGATCTGATCGCGACCCTCGACGGTGTGACGCGCGTCGATGTCGACGCGCTCGCGTTGGAGAGCCAACACCGCGCGAAGGTCGCGATCGACGAGGGGAGATTCGAGCGCAGCCTCATCACGATCGTGAATGACGACGGAACCGTCGCCCTCGACCGGGAGGAGTACCCGCGTCCGGAGACCACCGCCGAGGGGTTGGCCGCGCTCAACCCCAGTTTTTCGAAGATGCTCGATTTCAAGATGGAGCAGACCGATTGCACGATGGCCGAGTTGATGGAGCAGGTGTATCCCGGTGTGCAGTTGCACAACGTCCATCACGCAGGGAACAGTTCGGGTGTGGTCGATGGCGCGGCCGCAGTGCTCGTTGCATCGCCGTCGTACGCGCGAGCTCACGGGCTGACGCCGCGTGCTCGGATCGTCATGACGGCGGTCGCTGCCGACGAACCGCTCATCATGTTGACTGCGCCGGGCCCGGCCGCCAACAAGTGTCTGGAGCGCGCCGGGATGACGGTGGACGACATCGACCTGTTCGAGGTCAACGAGGCGTTCGCTTCGGTCGTACTTCGGTTCTTCCGTGACACCGGAGCCGATCCGCTCAAGGTCAACGTCAACGGTGGGGCGATCGCACTCGGTCATCCGATCGGAGCGACCGGTGCCATGTTGATCGGCACGCTGCTCGACGAGCTCGAACGACGCGATCTGCAGACCGGTCTCGTCGCGATGTGCACCGGTGGCGGCATGGGTACCGCAACCATCATCGAACGGATCTGATCCTGCCCCGACCTCAGCTGTACTGATCGAGGATGGTCGATTCGGTGACCCGGCTGAGGGTCTCGCGAATTGTCCGTGCGGTCGGCTCGTCGACACCGTCGACCGACATGAGGTCGCTCACGGTCGCGCGCTGGAGCTTCGCCAGACCCCCGAAGTGGTTCGCGACCGCGCTGGCAGTTTCGGACGGCAGCCGATTGACGCGGTGCAACAATCGCAGACCCTTCGGCGAGGCTTCCTGGCTCAGATCCGTCGAATCGCCGTCCGGGGACAGCGCGTCGGCCGCGAGGCGGAGATTGAGGACCTCGTCGTCGGACAGCCGCGACATCCCGGACAGCGCATCGGCAACGGTGCGGCCCGGCGGGAGGTAGTCGGCAACGACCAGGTCGAGTTCGTCATCGATCTCGCCGTAGAGCTCGTCGAGTTGCAGCCGCAGCAGTCTGGCGTCGATCCCGAGTTCGATGATCATCGTCTCGATCTCGTCGGCGATCCGGTGCACCATCTCACCGCGCTGGACCACCGCAACGACGTCGCGGAGACTTGCGAAGTCCTCGATCTCGGCGGCGGTCAGGTTGGTGATTGCATCGTCGAGTCGCACCTTGTAGCGCTCGAGCGTCTGCAAGGCCTGGTTCGCGCGGTCGAGGAGATGGCCGACCTCTTGCAGTTGCCGCTTGCTTCCGCCTGCGTAGACGTTGATCACGCCCATCTCTTCGCTCGCCGACACCACGGGCACGTCGAGCGACCGGGCGACTCGCTCGGCGGTGCGGTGACGCGTCCCCGTCTCGCTGGTGGGGACGCTCGGATCGGGGACGAGGTGGACGTTCGCACGGGCGATGCGCCCTCCGTCACTCGAGATGATGATCGCCCCGTCCATCTTGGCCAGCTCCGAGAGCCGTTGCGGGCTGTAAGGGGCGTCGACGAGGAACCCACCTGAACAGATCGACAGCACATCGGGTTCATCGCTCAACACCAGCAGTGCCCCCGCCTTCGCTCGCACGACGCGATCGATCCCGTCGCGTAGTGGCGTACCGGGCGACACCCGGGCGAGCGCATCACGCATGCCCTCGTTCACGCCGCTGTGCCGGGAGCTCATGGGCTGATCCTAGGGGACGCACCGGTGAGACGATCGCGGCGAAGTCAGACCACAGTGCGAAGACTCGGTGCCGCGACTCCCAGGCCGGCCGCGGCGACGGCTTCGCTCAGGGTGGCCGCACGGATGATCTTGATGTCGGCCTCGGTGTCGGGGGTGTTCGTCGGCACGATCACCCGTGAGAATCCGAGCCGCGCGGCCTCGGTCACCCGCCGAGCGGACTGCCCGGCCTGGCGAAGCTCGCCCCCGAGGCCGACCTCGCCGAAGACCGCGAGTTCCGCCGGGAGTGGGCAGTCACGGATCGCACTCACGACCGCAAGGCAGACGCCGAGGTCGAGCCCCGGCTCGTTGAGTTTGACCCCGCCGGCGGTCGAGACGTAGACGTCCTGGTCGCTGACGGTCTCCCGGCTCCGTCGGGCGAGCACGGCCATCAGCATGGACAGCCGGGCGCCGTCGAGGCCGAGCGCGCTCCGCCGGGGTGGGACACCGGGCACCCCAGGGTTCGCCAGTGCTTGCACCTCCACGACGATGGGTCGCTGGCCCTCCATCGTCGGGACCACCGCCGAACCGGGGACCCCGGTCCGGCGGTCGGCGAGGAAGAGCGACGACGGATCGGGAACGCCGATCAGCCCGGACGGGGCCATCTCGAACAGCCCGAGTTCGTTGGTCGGGCCGAAGCGGTGTTTGGACGCGCGGAGGAGCCGCAGGGCATGGTGGCGGTCGCCCTCGAACTGCAACACGGTGTCGACGACGTGTTCGAGCACGCGCGGTCCGGCGAGACCACCTTCCTTGGTCACGTGGCCGACCAACACGATCGACACCTCGCGGGACTTGGCCACGTTGACCAGCCGCTGCGCGCACCCGCGGACCTGGCCGACACTCCCAGGGAGTGATCCGAGCGCAGGGTCGGACACGGTCTGAATCGAGTCGATCACCACCAGTTCGGGTCGGATGCGATCGATCGCGTCGAGGATGTGAGGCAACGAGGTCTCGGCATGCAGCCAGAGGTCGTCTCGTGTCGCTCCGAGTCGTTCGGCACGCCGTCTCACCTGTTGGGCGCTCTCCTCGGCGGTCACGTAGAGGGTGGGGCCCGCCCACTTGGCGAGCAACTGCAGCAGCAACGTGCTCTTGCCGATGCCGGGTTCGCCACCGAGCAGGGTGACCGAGCCGGCGACGAGACCCCCGCCGAGCACGCTGTCGAGTTCGGAGATCGAGGTGGCCATCGGGTGCCCGTGCTCGATGCCGACGTCACCGATCCTCGTCGGGCCCGGCCGGGCAGAAGGAGCCGCCGGGGTGCCGGCATCGGGAAGCTCCACGTCTTCGACCAAGGTGTTCCAGTCGCCGCAGCCGGCGCAACGTCCGGCCCACTTCGGGTGGGATGTGCCGCACTCGCTGCAGACGTGGACCAACTTCGCTCGGTTCGATGCCATGTCGCCATCCTGACGAGGGGGTGTCACAATGATGCGCCCGCCGTCGGGCAGCTCCTGCTGGTGACGCGGACCCCTCAGTCGAAGGAGACGACTTTGCCGCGGTTGATCGAGACCCAATCGCGAGCGCCGAGGTAGGGGCGCAGGCGGTCGGCGATCACGGCACCGTGGGTCGAGTTCTTCGGGCGTTGCAGTTCGAACAGGTAGGGGAACTCGAGCCAGGCCGTCGTTGCGTCCCACAGCCGCATCGCCGCGTCACCGATTGGTGGATCGAGCACGACCGGTCCGAACATGCATTCCGGTTCACCGAGGTCGTTGAGGAACTCGGGGAAGAAGAGCGTGGGGACGCCGTAGCCACCGGCGCTGACCACGCGGTCGTGCTCGGCGTGCACTTCGTCGCTCGTCGTCGGATCAGCGATCGCTTCGTCGACCGCCGCTGGGTCGAGGCCGATCTCCTCCAGCAGGTGTCGCGCGACGTCGGGATCGTGGGGGCGGTGTCCCTCCTCGTGAAGGGCCCGCCCCGCCCGCTCGTACCACCGGTCGAGATCGTCCATGCTCGATCGTCGCAAGAGCGCGCCGATGCGCATCATCGACCACCCGTAGGACCACTCACGTTCCCACGGATGCTTCTTGCCTTCGACCCGGTTGATCTCCTCGAGGCTGAAGAATTTCCAATCGATCTCGATGCCGTTCTGGAGGCGAACGTCCCGAATCCATTTCGATGTCTGATATGCGAACGGACACATGACATCGAAGTGGAAGTCGACGGCGGTCGGTGTCTCGGGCATACCCAACGATGTCACACCGGCGTTCAGTGTGCGGGCCCGGCGCGAGGCGGCCGCCGGTGCGAACGCTGCCAGCGCGCCCAGATCACGTACCCGATGAACAGCGTCATGAACGCCACCCAGGAGACGAGCGCAACCAACGCGAGTACCGACAGTGGGCGGGCCCACCAGCGGTCGTCGCCAGGTGACTGCACCGACACGCCGCGGACGTCCAGGATCGAGCCATCCATCGGGGCCGTCCACTCGAGGCGACCGTCGTCGAGCGCGGTTCCGTTGGTCTCGGTCTGCACGATTTGACCCGGGAGGGTTGTTCGGAAGACGACGTTCATCGACGACTCCGGGGTGGCTGCGCTGGCGCTGATCTGGTCGGTGAAGGGAACGGCGCCAACAGCGGCGATCAGATCTTCGTCGGCGAAGCTCTCGAACCCGTCGGACAATCCGAGCAGTCCGCTCAGGCGGGTGGTCGTGTCCTCACCGGTCGTGTTGCGCACCATCGCCATCTGGTTGAACGGTGGCCCGATGCTGTTGAGGAGGTTCGTCGCTCCTTCATCGGAGGAGAACGTGTGGGTGAGGGTCATCGTCAGACCGCCCTCGGGTGTGGTCGTCGGCCCGTCGATCACCCAACCGGCGGCGAGGATGTCGTCGGTCGCGAGTTCGTCGGCGATGGTCGGTACAGCCTCCACCAGCTCGGCATCGGCCGTGGCCACGAGAACGATCGTGCCGGTGCCGTCCGGCTCGACCGTCATGTCGACGGCCACGTCGAGCCGGCAGCTGACGAGCGCGATCGCGCAGACGCAGAGAGCGAGGACCCGACGAATCACGGGTCGAGTATGGCCGATGGAGACGCTGTTGCTCAGGTCAGCTCGGGCGGTGGGAACTCGCCCTCGCCCGAAGCAGGCGGTATTGGCTTCTCCGTGGCAGTGGTCGCGAGCTCGACCGACGCCGGGGGAACGAATCCCTCGACGGCCGTGAACGTGAAGCGCTTCTTGCCGTCGTTGTCCGGATCGTCCTCGACGTCGACCACGATGATCTCGCCGGCGGAGAACTCCTTGTAGAGGATCTTCTCCGACAGTGCGTCTTCGATGTGGCGCTGGATCGCTCGCCGCATCGGCCGAGCACCGAGCTGCGGGTCATAGCCGAGATCGGCGAGCAGCTCCTTGGCGGACTGCTTGATCTCGATCCCGAGACCTTGCCCCTCGAGCTGGCCGACGAGTCGCTTCGTGAGCAGATCGACGGTCTGGAGGACCTCGTCGCGTGTCAACTCGTGGAAGACGATGGTCTCGTCGATGCGGTTGAGGAACTCCGGTCGGAAGTGGTTCTTCAGCGACTCGTTGACCTTTTCCTTCATGCGCTCGTAGCTCATGGCGGTGTCGTCGCTGGTGAAGCCGACGTTGGCCTTGCGGAGGTCCTGTGTGCCGAGGTTCGAGGTCATGATCAGCACGGTGTTGCGGAAGTCGACGGAGCGGCCCTGGCTGTCGGTGAGGCGACCTTCCTCCAGGATCTGCAGCAACGTGTTGAAGACATCGGGGTGGGCCTTCTCGATCTCGTCGAACAGGACCACCGAGAAGGGCTTGCGACGGACGGCTTCGGTGAGCTGGCCGCCCTCTTCGTAGCCGACGTAGCCGGGGGGCGAACCGACGAGGCGGCTGACCGTGTGCTTCTCCATGTACTCGGACATGTCGAGTGTGATCAGCGACGAATCGTCGCCGAACAGGAACTCGGTGAGGGTCTTGGCCAGCTCGGTCTTGCCGACGCCTGTCGGGCCCAGGAAGATGAACGAACCCGACGGGCGCTTCGGGTCCTTCAACCCGGCGCGGGTGCGGCGGATCGACTGCGACACGGCGGCCACGGCGTTCTCCTGGCCGATGATGCGCTTGTGGAGGTTCTCCTCCATCTTGAGCAGCCGCTCGGTCTCCTCCTCGGTCAGCTTGTAGACCGGGATACCGGTCCACAGCGAGAGCACCTCGGCGACGGCTTCCTCGTCGACCTCGTCGAACAGGTCGACCCCTTCGGCCTTGACCTCGGACTCCTTGGCGGCCTTCTCTTCGAGCAGCGACTTCTCCTGGTCGCGCAGGCGGCCGGCCTCTTCGAACTGCTGCTCTTCGACGGCGCGCTTCTTCGCTTCCTGCACGTCGTTGAGTTTCGTCTCGATCTCGCGCAGGTCGGGCGGGGTCGCCATGCGCTTGATGCGCAGCCGGGACCCGGCCTCGTCGATCAGGTCGATCGCCTTGTCGGGCAGGTAGCGGTCGGCGATGTACCGATCGGCGAGGTTCGCGGCAGCGACCAGGGCCTGATCGGTGATCGTGACGCGGTGGTGGGCCTCGTACTGGTCGCGGATGCCCTTCAGGATCTCGATCGTGTGGGCGAGCGTCGGCTCGTCGACCTTGACCGGCTGGAAGCGGCGTTCGAGGGCAGCGTCCTTCTCCACGTGCTTGCGGTACTCGTCGGTCGTGGTGGCACCGATGGTCTGCAACTCGCCGCGGGCGAGCATCGGCTTGAGGATCGATGCCGCATCGATCGCGCCTTCGGCTGCACCGGCGCCGACCAGGGTGTGGATCTCGTCGATGAAGAGCAGGATGTCGCCGCGGGTCTTGATCTCCTTGAGCACCTTCTTCAGGCGTTCTTCGAAGTCGCCGCGGTAGCGCGATCCGGCGACGAGTGCACCGAGGTCGAGCGTGTAGAGCTGCTTGTCGGTGAGCGTGTCGGGAACGTCGTTGTTGACGATTTTCTGGGCGAGCCCCTCGACGATCGCGGTCTTCCCGACGCCGGGTTCGCCGATCAACACGGGGTTGTTCTTGGTGCGTCGGGAGAGGATCTGCATGACCCGCTCGAGCTCGTTCGACCGGCCGATCACCGGGTCGAGCTGGCCCTCTCGGGCAGCCTGCGTGAGGTTGCGGCCGAACTGGTCGAGAATCTGGCTGTTGCCGCCCTTTTCGTCGTCGCCGCCCTTGCTGGCGCCAACGCCGGCGCCGGCGGGCGTCTGCTCGCTGCGGCCGCCACTGGTCGACCCCGCGGGGCCCTGGTAGCCCGACAGCAACTGGATGACCTGCTGGCGCACGCGGGACAGGTCGGCACCGAGCTTGACGAGCACCTGGGCAGCGACGCCTTCGCCTTCGCGGATGAGGCCGAGGAGGATGTGCTCGGTTCCGATGTAGTTGTGGCCGAGCTGGAGTGCTTCACGCAGGGAGAGTTCGAGCACCTTCTTGGCGCGCGGCGTGAAGGGGATGTGGCCCGACGGCGACGAACCGCCCTGACCGATGATCTCTTCGACCTGGCTGCGCACGGCTTCGAGGGAGATGCCGAGGCTCTCGAGGGCCTTGGCGGCGACGCCTTCGCCCTCGTGGATCAGCCCGAGCAGGATGTGCTCGGTGCCGATGTAGCTGTGGTTGAGGAGGCGAGCCTCCTCCTGGGCGAGCACGACGACTCGCCGAGCCCGGTCAGTGAAGCGTTCGAACATGGAGTGCCCTTTCCACGAAGTGGGATTCCGTGGGTCAACCCTACCGGCGCCCGTGCGGGTCGGCGGACGCAGCCCACGTGACAAAAAGATCAAGATCTTCGGGAATATCGCGGTTGGGGTCAGACCCCAATCGCGTTGCAGCAGCTCAGGTGCCCTGGGCGTCGGGGAGTGACCAGAGGAGCGACTCGAGCAGCAGCTTCTCGTTCGGATTGCGGTCGAGCGTCTCGATCGCCTCGTGGATCCGGTGCACGGCGTCGGCGCATCCGTCGATGTGGGTCGTGCCGCCGTTGATCGTGGTGTCACGGTACGTGCCGGCCATCGCTGCCAGACCGCTGCGGAGTTCGTCGGTGCGGTGTCGCCGGAGCTCGCGCTTGTGACGCTCCTCGAGCTGCTTCTTGCCGCTGCCGCGCTCGCCGTACTGCGCGATCTGCTCGTCGAGTGCAGCCACTTCCGCATCGTGGCGGTGCGACAAGGGCTCGGCGGCCGCGTCGATGAGGGCCAGGAGCTGCCCGGCGGTTCGCACGGCGACCGCACCGCTGCCGTCGAGTTGGTGCGGAGCCCCCACGAACGCGGCGCGCCGCTCGGACAGTGCCGGATCGGTGGCGAGCACGCGAGCACGGTCGAGGTCGCCATGTGACGCTCGCGCAGCGGTCATCGCGGCGGGCGGGTCGATGCCTTCGCCGACGAGTCGCGCGGCGATCACGTCTGGTCCGATCGCCCGGAAGTCGATGAGAGCGCACCGCGACGAGATCGTGATCAGATCATGGGGGACGAAGTCGGCGAGAATGATGAACGTGGTCGAGTCGGGCGGCTCTTCGATCGTCTTCAGGAGACGCCCCGCCCCCTCGGGAGCAAGCAAGTGGAACTCGTCCAGGATCATCACTTTGGCCGAGCCCTCCGACGGGGTGAGCGATGCTTCGTGGATGATCGCGATCGCCTGGTCCTTGTCGATGCGAGGTCCGACTCGTCGGACCTCGCGGACATCAGGATGCTCGCCGCGCAGGATCAGCGCGGCGT
>Ga0316193_10001177_pt1 | contig 17350 bp, 12 predicted proteins | sample MerIslsedime2_MG_FD_207735 | JGI IMG/M metagenome (GOLD analysis project Ga0316193, IMG submission 207735) | Coastal sediment microbial communities from Maine, United States - Merrow Island sediment 2 | ecosystem: Environmental > Aquatic > Marine > Coastal > Sediment | place: USA: Maine... | reverse complement strand
TCACACATGACCTGAAGAAATCATAAGACAAGCGTTTTGGGTTTGGTGTGAAACATTTGGACCGCATCAGTTCTTGTTTTGATGCGCTTGTTGACCCGAAAACCGTTTCACACCTTTCGGAAAGAGATGCTCGATTCCAAAGTGGTCGAGCATTTTTACCATCCGCATGGATAGATATCGCTCTAGCTTCGCGACCTTGGCTGGCTGTTTTCGGCAGAAGGGGCTGAAGCCAGCGAATAGAGTTGCTTCACGCCAGTCGCCATATGTTCAAGTGTCTGTTGCGGAGTGTTGATCACGTATTCCAGCAGCAATTGAAAGTCGGAAATCAACGCCGCAATAAAGTTATCATCGAACTCTGTTTCGTCAAATGCCAGCGAGCCGCATATACCATCGTGCGTCTCGTTCAACATGAGCATGAAGCTTGCCTGATTGACCGGGATAACGGGCTGGGCATACATGCCGATTTCGCCGAAAACCTGGATTTCCACTTCAGGCAGGGTGAGGGTTTCGCCAATTTTACTGGTCAGCGAGAAAAACATGTCGACCGGAGGCACCCGGTTTTCCGCACCACGTCGAGCCAGTTCCTGCATCAAGGTTTCAAAAGGATATTCCTGATGAACCTGGGCGTTCAGAACGTTGCTTCGAACATTTGCCAACAGGTCGCGAAACGTCTTGTTGCTGTCGATTGCCGTTCGAACGACAACAGTGTTCTCGACCAATCCAACGATCTCTTCTGCATTCTTCCATGACCGATTGGCGGCTGGTGTGGCGACACAGATGTCTTCCACATCGAATTTCGAAAACAGCAATAATTTGTACGTGGTCAAGAACAAAACAAACAGCGTCGTTTCCTCCTGTTTCGCCAGATCACGGGCCTTCTGAAGAAGCTGTTCGTCAATCGCAACCGGCGACCGGCCTGCCTTGAGGCTGCTTTGCCTTGAAGGTGTCTTGCCTTGCGGAAACACACCTTGTGCTCCGTGAAGGTTTTTGGCCCAGTAATCCAGTTGAGCTTCGGCATTTGCCCCGGTCGACCAGTTGTTCTGGAAAACGGCGAAATCAGAAAAATCGACATCTCGCACGGCGGCGCTGCTGATCCAGTTATGGGCCTGCTGCGCATAGTTCGCCGAAATTTCCCGCAAGAGAATATCTGTCGACCAGCTATCAGAAATTATGTGGTGGGTCGCGATAACAAGTACACTTACGTCTTCGGTGAGCTCCAGGAGGCGGAAGCGAATTGCAGGTTTCTGCTCGAGGTCAAACCGTGTCCAGGCTTCATCATCACAAACAGACCTGGCGAATGCATGCCCGCCTGTTTCACCAAGCACTTTCCAGTCTTCAATTGTGTTCACCCCGTTCCAGCTGCCATCTTGCGGCACATGAAATGAACATTCTCCGTGCGACCAGCCGAAGGTGCCTCTCAAGACTTCGTGACGCTGGATGACGGTATCGATACTGTTTTTGAGGGCCTTTCGATCCAGTTTGCCTTTCAGACGAAAAGACAGAACAAGATTGAATATGGGATACCCGTCGTTCAGTTGATGTTGGGAAAACATCAGACTCTGGGAAGCCGAAGCCGGTGCAGGATAGAATTTGTCACTGTGCCCGGTAATCTCCTCGGTCAATTCCGGGGTTCGGCGAGATATGTAGTCTGCCAGTTCGGCGATGGTCGGTTGCTCAAACAGCATTCGCAGGGTCACTTCGAAATTGAATAATTCCCGCGCTCGGATGCCAATTCGAATTGCCATCAACGAGTCGCCCCCCAAGGCGAAGAAGTCATCGTTCCGGCCGATATCCTGTGTTGCGAATTCTTCCGACCAGACTTCGGTCAACCTGTGCTCAATGACCGACTTTGTCGCCATAATGTTTGAGCTGATTTCATCGACACGTCCCAGGTCGGGAGTTGAACGAAGCTCCTCCAGTATTCGGTTTCTCTGAATCTTGCCGGTGCCGCTTTTGGGAATCTCTGCTATGATCTTCACGAAACGGGGAACCTCGGACAGCCTGAGCTTTTTGCTGTCCAGCGCAAAATTGCGCAATTCCAGATTGGATGCGCTTGCTTCAGGACGCAGTACTACCGCTGCTGCAATGTCTTCGCCAAGCCTGGGGTGGGGAACCGAATAAGCGACGGCTTCAAGAACGTCGGGGTGATCAAGCAATACCTCGTCAATTTTTCGCGGTGAAATATTCTCGCCGCCACGAATAATCAGTTCCTTGGAACGACCAACGACAAACAGGTATTCATCAGGGTCCATGTAACCGAGATCACCGGTACGGAACCAGTCGTCACCTACAGCTTTGTCTGCTTCATTGTCATCATCGCCATCATATCCTGTCGTGAGAATGGGTCCGCGGATTGCTATTTCCCCGGTTTCTCCCTGGGCAACCTGCTTGCCCTGATCGTCAACGATCTTGATTTCCGGGCCTGCTGCGGGGCCTACCGATCCGATTTTCCGTTTGCGGGGCGGCAAGGGATTTGACGTAATCTGAGACGCCGATTCCGTCATGCCATAAGCTTCGATCACCGGTACGCCAAAGAGCTGCTCCAACTCGGTGAATCTCGGTGGTGGCAGTGATGCGCCCGATGATCGTACCAGGCGCAGCGAGTGGTTGTTTATTATGTCTTGATAGTCTGGTCCGGCAGCAATTATCGCGCCGTGAATTGTCGGGACAGCTGTGTACCAGGTCGGTCGATGTTCCGCCAGGGATGCATAAAACTTCTCGACTTCAAATTGGCCGGGACAAATTACACTCGCGCCTGCCGTCAAGGTTGTCATGAGACCGGCGATCAGGCCCACGGCATGGTAGAGCGGCAACACTGCCAGAAGCCTGTCCGTTTGTAGCAGTTCAAGGGCTGCGATGGTGTTCCATGCAGAATGACTGATGTTGCTGTGTGAGAGCGGCACTGCTTTTGGCAATGACGTTGTGCCTGATGTTGGCAAAATAAAGGTTGTGTCAAACAGGCCTGGTATGCCGTCCTGGCTGGCGCTCCCGGCTTTTTCGATATGCAGCGAAAACAGGCCTGGCCGGTTTTCATCCGGTTCAAGTTCGATCAACCTGAGCCCCAGGGAGGAAGCTGCTTGCCTGGCTGTTGTGTTTGGCCCGGCCTGCCAGATCAGGGCATCTATTTTCAACTGCTCGAAATAGCGCTTCCAGTCTTCCTCGGCCAGATCCGGATTCAAGGGTACGCATACCGACAGGCTTGCAATCGTGGTGACAGCCGTGGCCATTTCCGGACCATTGGGAAACACAATGGCAATTCTATCGCGAGCACCGATGCCTGCTTCGCGCAACTGTGTCATGATGGTCGTGACAAACTCAAATAGCTCTTGGTAGTTGATCGGTAAGCCGGTGCACGGCATGATCGCCGGAGCGAATGGGTTTGAGAGGGCATATCGGTGCAGTTGATCGTAAAGACTTACAACGATGCGGGGCCGATGCGTCGAAATTGGATGGCTGTTGTTTCCAGTCTCATCGCCCATATCAGCATCCCTTGCGTCATTAATCGGCATGCCTGGCAATCTGTAGGATGCCTGTTTCCAAGGCAACAGTTTTTGTGGCTTTACCGAGTTCATGCAATTTCAACCAGAACAGCATTCAGTTGGCTGCCGGATGAGTAGGGAATTTCGGGAGTGGCTGACATTTTATGACCTTGAGCACCTGGCCACGGTGTTTGAGCAGAATGACATTGACCTCGATATCATTGCTGAGCTTACCGATGGCGATCTCAAGGAATTGGGTCTGAACCTGGGATCAAGAAAACGCCTGAAGATCGCACTTGTGGAATTGCGGAAGCAAGCTGCGAAGGTGTTGCCGGGTTCATCAGAAATCAAACGCACCGGACTTGCTCGAAAACAGGCGGAACGTCGACAGTTGACCGTCATGTTTTGCGACCTTGTCGGATCGACTGCTCTTTCGGTTGAGTTTGACCCGGAAGACCTGCGAGATGTAATTGCTTCTTACCGGCAGGAATGTGCTGACGTGATCAAGCACTATGGTGGTTTTATCGGACACTATGGTGGCGATGGAATGCTGGTATATTTCGGGTACCCGATTGCCAATGAATATGATGCAGCCAATTCGGTTTGGGCGGGCATGGAAATAGTCCGCCGTCTTGCAAGTTCAGCCAAGTTGCCACTTGAGGTTCGGGTTGGAATTGCAACGGGAACCGTTGTTGCCGGTGATCTGGTTGCTGCCGGCACAGAAGAACGAAACGCGGTGGTTGGTCAGACGCCTAATTTGGCAGCGCGACTGATGTCTCTTGCTGAACCGGGATCAGTCCTGGTTTCGGAGCAAACCAAACAACTTCTGGGCGACATGTTTGCGGTTGAGTCACTTGGCGAACACAAGCTCAAAGGGTTTTCGAACCCAATTCCCGTTTGGCGTGCGGTTGCCCTGCGCAAGGCCCACAGCCGATCAGAAGTGCTTCACACGCGTCAGGATTTGCTACCTCTGGTAGCGCGAGATGCTGAGATTGAGCACTTGTTGTCCTGCTGGACCGCCGCAAAGACAGGGCGGGGGCGAGCTGTGCTGATCAGTGGTGAAGCTGGTATCGGAAAGTCCCATTTGGTAAGACACTTCCGCGACCAGATCCAGGCTTTCGAGCAAGATGTTGATGTAAAACACCTGTTTTGCTCGCCAAACCATACCAATTCCAGCTTCTACCCCCTGGTTTCTCTGATGTCTGAGCACATCGGCATCAGTGCAGATTATGCAATTGACCTAAACCGTGACAAAATCGAAGAATATTGTAATAAAAACAATATTGTAAACGATGACGTTAAATACTGTTTGCATACGCTTTTACACGTAGGCTATTTAAAAGACATTAAAGTTGAATCAGATGAAATTCGAAGAATACAAATTGAATTGATTACGAATTTTTTATTCCATTTAAAAACCAACATAGTCATAATTGCTGAAGATTTACATTGGTCAGACCCAAGCACAAGGGAATTTTTTGGAAATATATTACAAAATAACGTTGAAGACGCCGGTGTGCTGATACTGTTCACGTTTCGTGATGGATTTTATCCTAGCTGGCCTACCGAACATTTCATGTCCAACGTAAAGCTCAATAGACTGGATATTGATGAAGCTGTAAAACTTATCAATCTTGTTTCGGGGGAAAAGACTATACCTGCGGACCTGGTGGATGAAATTATCTCCAAGGCCGACCGTATTCCGCTTTTTATCGAGGAGGTTTGCCGGGAGACCTGCGAGCGCCTGGACCGCTCGGAAATTGAACCGCGCACTATGGACGGCGATGAGGTCAGGGTTCCCAGCTCATTGTCCGACTCTCTCATGGCGCGCCTCGATCGATTGAATAAAGCCAAGTATATTGCTCAGGTTGCGGCCACAATAGGCGGCTCGTTCTCAAATGAGATGATCGCGAAACTGATGCGGCTTGATCAATGGGAATCTCGAAAACTGCTGGATCAATTGGTTGAGTCCAATGTCTTGTGCCATGCCGGGCTCACCGATACGGCCAGTTATGTTTTCCGTCATGCACTCTTTCAGGACGTTGCCTATTCGAGCCTGTTGCGTCGTGAACGCGAGAGGCTGCATTCCAGAATTGCGCGAATGCTGATCAAAACCGTCCCCGGTGTTGCTGAACGCGAGCCGGAATTCATTGCGTTGCACTGTGCCAAAGGCGGCCTGATTGAAGAAGCAGTAGATCACTGGCAAACGGCAGCTGAGCGATCTCGCCAGCAGTCAGCCAACTCTGAAGTAATGAACCATGTCAAAAATGGTCTGGAGTTGCTTGCAGGGTTGCCGGATAGAGAAGAAAACATTCGCAGGGAAATGGATCTGAGAATCTACCTGGCCCTTGCAATTGCGGCCTTGAAAGGCGGAGGCGCGCCGGAAGTCGGGGAGAACTATTCCCGTGCAAGGCAGTTGATCCAGCCGGGCTCTGACCGGAAGACCGAATTCAAGATTCTACATGGCAGTTGGGTCTATCACTTCATTGGTGCGGATCTTCATCAAGCCAGCGTGCTGAGTACCGAACTGCTGGAAATAGCAAATCAGATAGGAGATGACGCGCTACTGGTTGAGGCAAATCGAGCGCACGGTCAGACACTGCTGTACCAGGGAGAATTTGCCAAATCCCAACAGCACATCAAGAGTGCCCTGGACCATCATAATCCACAACGGCATGGCCTTCATGCCCTGAGATACGGGCTTGACCCGAAAATCTGCTGCGTATCGTATTTGTCACACAATCTGATGTTCCTCGGGCAGTCGCAAAAGGCCATTGAAGTCAGCGATCAGGCAGTGGTTGAGGCGAACAAGCTGGGGCACCCGTATACCAAGGCGTTTACACATGCCTTTGCTGCTTTTTTACATCAACAAGCCGGAAACAGAAGCGAAACGGCGGAGATGGCTGCCGCCTCAATAGACATTTCGAGAGCGAATGAATTTCAGTTTTGGCAAAGACAGCAGACAATATTTCAAATTTGGGCATCAAACGAAACCTGGGAGGATGAGCATTCTATCGAAGTGCTCAAGCAGGCCGTTGATGTTTATCTTGAGATGGAGCCGGTACTGGAAGCAACCAGGGTTCTGTGCCTTATGGCCAATGTATACCTGAGGCATGGCTATACATTCTGTTGCCTTGCGATGCTGAACCGCGCTGTTCATATGGCAACCAACACAGGAGAAAGGTTTTACCTGGCTGAAATATACCGGCTTAGAGGAGAAGCCGAAATGATAAGTGCAAATCACCGCATTACAAAGGCGGCACATGAGAACTTCTCGCAAGCCCTGGCAATTGCGCATGAACAAGGTGCCCTGGTTTGGCAGGTCAAGACGCTCGATACCTTGAGGGGTATCAATGACACGCTAAACAAATCAAGCGCGCAATCGGCAAGCAAATCGCCAAATCGCCGGATACCTTCTGACAATTCAGATAGTGGTACCAACTTTGCCACGGGATTGGAATTGTTGAATCTCATGGCACGACATGGCTGATTTGATTCCATAAAACGCGTCTATCCAAATGCAAACCGCTTTAACTGCCGGATGCTTCGAGAACGTCTTCGAATGTGCGAAGGCCGGTGGTAGGCGCATTGACGAGCACGGCCATGTTGCCCGGCAGATGCTTGTTCTGCCGCATGCGCATATGGCCCTTGGGGATATCGTTCCAGCCATAGACTTCCGACATGCACGGGTCGATACGGCGATTGATGACCAGGCGGTTTGCCTGGCTTGCCTGCATCAGATTGGCAAAGTGAGATCCCTGAACACGCTTTTGATGCATCCAGACATAGCGTGCATCCATGGTCAGATTGTAACCGGTTGTGCCGGCGCAGAAAACAATCATGCCACCGCGCTTGCAGACCAGTGTCGAGACCGGGAAGGTGGCTTCGCCGGGATGTTCAAACACCATGTCGACATTGTTGCCCTTGCCGGTGATATCCCAGATCGCCTTGCCAAACTCGCGGGCTGACTTGGCCCATGTGTTGTATTCAGGTGTGTTGACGGTGGGCAGGGGTCCCCAGCAGTCGAACTTCTTGCGGTTGATGACGCCCTTGGCACCGAGGCCCAGTACAAAATCCGTCTTGTCGTCTTCCGAAATGACACCGATGGCGTTGGCGCCGCTGGTGGCAATCAACTGCACGGCCATTGAACCCAGACCGCCGGATGCGCCCCACACCAGCACATTCTGGCCCGGCTTGAGCGTGTGCGGGCGGTGGCCGAACAGCATACGGTATGCGGTAGCCAGGGTGAGGGTGTAGCAGGCCGCTTCTTCCCATGTCAGGTGTTGCGGTCTTGGCATCAGCTGGCGCGCCTGAACCCGGCAGAACTGGGCAAATGACCCATCAGGTGTTTCATATCCCCAGATGCGCTGCGAGGTGGAGAACATCGGATCACCACCATTGCATTCCTCATCATCGCCGTCGTCCTGGTTGCAGTGAATGACAACCTCGTCACCCACTTTCCAGCGGGTCACTTTTCGCCCGACTGCCCAGACGATGCCCGAGGCGTCGGACCCGGCTATGTGATACGGGTTCTTGTGAACATCAATCGGTGAAATCGGAATGCCAAGTGCTCCCCAGACACCATTGTAGTTGACGCCGGCGGCCATGACGAGAACAAGCACTTCGTCGGAATCAATTTCCCAGGTAGGCACCACTTCGACCTGCATGGCCGTATCGGGTTCGCCATGGCGGTCCTGACGGATTGTCCACGCATACATTTCCTTGGGAACATGTCCGAGCGGCGGTATCTCGCCAATCTCGTACAGATCCTTGCTGGCGGCGCCGGTGTTTTGAGGCGGTTCTGCCTGTTCGCGTATTACTGATACGGCCATGTGTCGTCTCCTGCATAAAATTCCAGCATAGCATCGGGTAGATAATGGTGCATTGCAACAATGAATTTGCCTGATACACGCTGCCTGCGGCATATTTACCTGTTGGCAACCTTGCTTGTGTAGCGTGTCGATTGCGACGGCGAGAGAGAAGAAACCGGGTCAAGATCATGAATGACTTCCTGAGCCTTTTTGGTGTCTACATTAACTGGGGATCGTATCTGCCATTCGGGAGCAGCGATCTGGGTGCGACACCACTGATGATCGTTGGTGCGATGTGTGTGGCCGGTACAACGCTGTTAAATTCGGTTGTCAGATTTAGTTCTTTTTTCAACACGATACTGAACTTCCTCGGTCTGTTTGCCGGTGCGTATATCGCCAATATGTTTGCGCGAAACTATCATATACCCGGTATCGACAGCATGGTGATGATTGCCGTGGCTGCCAATGCCGGCATGTGCGTGGCCGCCGTGATGCTGCTGATATACCACCGCAATTCCGCCGCCTAGGTTTTCCTGACTTATCCTCGAATTGCTTCGTCGTATTCGTGGTTTTCAAGACCATTCTGACCCGACTAATCCCAGAGTCTGGTTGCGCTGCAATAAAGTTCATGCTTCGATTATCGGCAGTTGCCTGATCAAGTGCCGTGCGGTGAGCGTTGCGTTTTTCAAGGCAAGCATTCGAGATAAACCAGCAACCGGATCAGCAGTTTCATGAGTGACCAGACAAGCCGTGACCGGCCGTGGATTTTCCGCACCTATGCCGGGCATTCCACGGCAGAAGCCAGCAACGAACTTTACCGGCGCAACCTTGACAAAGGCCAGACCGGATTGTCCGTGGCCTTCGATTTGCCGACCCAGACCGGTTACGACAGTGATCATTTGCTGGCGCGCGGGGAGGTCGGCAAAGTCGGCGTACCAGTGTCGCATATAGGTGACATGCGGACCTTGTTCCGGGACATTCCGCTGGAGCGGATGAATACATCGATGACAATCAACGCAACTGCGGCGTGGTTGCTGGCGCTGTATGTCGCCGCCGCGGAGGAGCAGGGCGCATCGCGGGACACGCTGACCGGCACCACACAGAACGATATCATCAAGGAGTACCTGTCGCGTGGCACCTATGTGTTTCCACCGCAGCCGTCCATGCGTCTGATCACGGATACCATCACCTGGTCGCGCATCGAGTGCCCCAAGTGGAACCCGATGAATGTGTGTTCCTACCATCTGCAGGAAGCAGGTGCCACGCCGGCACAGGAACTCGCTTTTGCACTGGCAACCGCCATTGCCGTTCTGGATGGAGTGAAAGCCTCCGGCCAGGTGCCGGACGCGGACTTTCCGATGGTCGTGGGCCGCATCAGTTTCTTTGTGAATGCGGGCATCAAGTTCATCACCGAACTGTCAAAGATGCGGGCATTCACCGAGCTGTGGGACGATATCTGCCGGACCCGTTATGGTGTCGAGGACGAAAAACTGCGCCGGTTCCGGTATGGGGTCCAGGTCAATTCGCTCGGACTGACGGAACAGCAACCTGAAAACAATGTCTATCGCATCCTGATAGAAATGCTGGCCGTGGTGCTGTCGAAGAATGCGCGCGCGCGGGCTGTGCAATTGCCGGCATGGAACGAAGCGCTCGGCCTGCCGCGTGCCTGGGATCAGCAATGGTCGTTGCGCATGCAGCAGATCATGGCGTTTGAAACCGACCTGCTTGAAAACGGTGACATTTTTGACGGCTCCGAGGTTATCAGTGCCAAGGTCGAAGCGCTGAAATCGGCGGCCCTCAAGGAACTGGCCGCAATCGAGCAGATGGGCGGTGCGGTGGCGGCCGTAGACAGCGGCTACATGAAAGCCGAACTGGTCAAGTCCAATTCATTGCGCATCAAGGCGATTGAAGACGGCCGCGAGACAGTGGTGGGTGTCAATGCCTATGAGAGCAGTGAACCATCGCCTTTGTCCGGCGGCGACGGCGGTAGCATTCTGACGGTGCCGGAGCATGTGGAACAGGACCAGATCGAGCGCCTGAAAAAATGGCGCAAGGCGCGTGATGCGGTGGCGGTCGAGGCGGCCCTGGCTGACCTGAAAGCGGCAGCCCGCGACGGCCGCAACATAATGGATCCGTCAATTGTCTGCGCCAAGACCGGCGTGACCACAGGCGAGTGGGGACAGACCCTGCGCGATGTGTTTGGCGAGTATCGGGCACCCACCGGTGTTGGCACTGTTGTTACGCTGGCGCCGCCTGCGGATGCCGAGCTTGTGCGCAAACAGGTAACCGCCTTGTCAAAACGATTGGGCGTGCCGGTGAAGTTCCTGGTTGGCAAGCCGGGACTGGACGGGCACTCGAACGGCGCTGAACAGATTGCCGTGCGGGCCAGTGAAGTGGGAATGGAAGTCATTTATGAGGGCATTCGCCTGACCCCGGATGAGATCGTGTCGGCGGCAATCGAGCAGCAGGTACACGTGGTTGGCCTGTCGATTCTGTCCGGCAGTCATGTGCCGCTGGTGCGCGATGTGATGAACCGGATGCGGGCTGCCGGCATGGACAAGGTGCCTGTGGTCGTGGGCGGCATCATCCCGGAAGAAGATGCGAATGTGCTGAAGCAGATGGGCGTCGCCAGGGTCTACACGCCCAAGGATTTCCGCATGAGCGGCATCATGGGTGAGATCGTGAAAGAGATAGACGGCCGGCTTGATGATGCAGCAGCGTAAGGTTTGAGTCATGGAAGTGGTCTTGCGACAGGCGTACAGGGAAGACCTTCCCGCTATTGTGGGATTGCTGGCTGATGACGGTCTCGGCAATGGCAGGGAAGATGCACGGCTGCCTCTGGATGAGGCTTATGTTTCCGCATTTGAAGCGCTGGATGGCGATCCCAACCAGTTTCTGCTGGTGGCCCAGGAAGCAGAGGTGATTGCGGCGACCATGCAGCTCACCTTCATTGCCGGAATCAGCCGAAAGGGCGCCTGGCGCTGCCAGATCGAAGCGGTTCGTGTCGCTGCCTCACATCGCGGTAGTGGACTTGGCCAGCGCATGTTCGAGTTTGCCATTGCCGAAAGCAGGTCTCGTGGCTGTTCCCTGGTACAGTTGACCACGGACAAGACCCGTGAAGATGCCCACCGTTTCTACGATCGGCTGGGGTTTGTCGCCAGTCATATCGGCTACAAGCTGAAACTGGACCGGCAGTAGATCAGGTTGATGGGTTCAACTGAACCCTTGCTGCCTTGAGGTTCAGTTCCTGCGCAACACCAGCATGTGCGCGTCCGGCTCACCGCCAGGGATCGTTGCCTCGACCTGGTTGGACAGCACGTCGGCCGGCAGCTTGCCGACAAGCATATCGAACCGGTCGCGTTGCCAGACCGGGCTTGCGATGACGCAGGCCATCAGGCCGTGTTGTTCAAGGTGGTCAAACAGGTTGCGAAAGCCGTCAGCGCCTACATGCCCCGTGGTGAATGTGCCGGCGCTGACGATAGCAGTGTAAGGTGTGTGCGGCAGTTCGAAGGACTTGTTGAGATTTGCCTCGATCAATGTGCGGTAGAGATTCTTGGCTTTGGCAAGCTTTAGCATGTCCGGCGACAGATCCACACCGTCGATCAGGTCAAAGCCATGCAGCTTCAACCTGGCTGCGACCGCGCCGGTCCCGCATCCGGCATCCAGAACCCGGGCGGCCTGAATGTCAGCCGTATGCTCATGCAACAAGTCGGCAATCATGTTGGTGCCGGTAACCTTGAGCGTGGAAAATACATCACGATCATAGGTCGTGGCCCATTCGGCATAGACGCTGCGGGCATCATCATCACTGATGATCGCCCTGGCACGGGCAATCCTGGCGCGCGCTCTGTCGCTATTGCCGTTCATAGAGATTAAGCCACGAGTCTTCTGCTGTTGATGTCGCATAGTTGTTGCCGGCCTTGCGTGCGATCAGGCGAACCGTTCCGGCTTTCTCGAGCCTGGTCAGTTCGGCCTCGAAACCGGCATCGAGCCACACGCCGGCATTGATCGAAAAGGCAAATGAACCACCAGGCCTGACAATGCGAAACAGTTCCTCAAGGCATGAAGGGCCAACATGGCCATGGGTGAAAGTGCCCGAACACACCGCCGCGCCATAGGTCGCGTCAGGTATGTCGAGTGGCCTGGTCAGGTCCGCCTCAATCAGGTTTTTGTAGATGTTGCGCTGTGCGGCCACCGCCAGCATGTCAGCCGAATAGTCTATTGCATCAATGTCGACAAATCCGAGCGCGTCCAGTTCCTGCCCGGCAAGGCCGGTTCCGGCCCCGACATCAAGCACCCGTACGGCACGATCCGAAACATGGCCGGCCAGAAGCCGGCTCACCAGGCGCGGCGACACATAACCCAGGCCATCAAGCATGGTCTTGTCATAGGTTTGCGCCCAGTCGCGATAGAGCTCGTGAGTGTCTTCATCGTTTGACAGCCTATAGGCGCGTTCAAGCAGTTTTGCGGATTTATCGTCAACGTCAGGTGGTATTCTGCTGGAGCTTGCCATGTGGTCAGTGTATCCAAATGGCCAGCCAATATCCAACCTGAAAGTTGAAGGGCAGGGGCGCGTTTGCAAAGTGTGATTACAACTGTCGTGCCGGTGTTTGCGCTGATTGTGCTCGGCTTTGGCGCCGGGCGTTTCGGGTTTTTCGTTGATGGCTCCGCGCGAGGACTGTCGACCTTCGTGTTCACGTTTGCAATTCCTGCCATGCTGTTCAAGGCCATGGTCACGCTGGGCATCCCGGCAAGCCCGCCCTGGGGGCTGTGGGGCGCTTTTTTCACCGCCGTGGCGTGTGTCTGGATACTGGCGATTGCGGCGTCGCGTTTCGTGACGGGACTGGGCGGTGCAGGGGGGGCATCAGCAGCGCTTGGCGCAGCTTTCGGCAATACGGTGATGTTGGGCCTGCCGCTGGGGGTTGCGTTTTTCGGTACTGCTGCCCTGCTGCCCATGGCGCTGATCATTTCCATCCATCTGCCGGTGCAATGGTTTGCGGCCACCTTGCTGGCGAAGTGGGGATCGCAGACCGATAAGCCGGGACTGCCGGCCTTGCTGCGCACGCTGCTGAAAGACCTGTTTGCCAACCCGATTGTGCTGGCGCTGGTGGCGGGCAGCGTCTGGAATTTTGCCGGGTTCGGTCTGCATCCCATGGCGGACAAGGTCATTACCATGCTGGCGCAGGCTGCGGTGCCGGCCGCGCTTTTTGCGCTCGGATTGTCGCTGGCACGATTTGGATTTGCGGGCAGCGGGCGGGCTGCTGGTGTTCTGATGCTTCTCAAGCTTGCCGTGATGCCGGCAATAGCGGCTCTACTGGCCTATGCAGTATTTGACCTGACAGCGGTTGAAGCCGGTATCGTGGTGTTGTTTGCTGCCCTGCCAACGGGGGCCAATGCCTACATATTTGCCGAGCGTGAGGGCGTGGCGGAAGCTGCCCTGTCAGCCAGCGTGGCGGCGGGAACGGCATTGTCCATTGTCACCTTGAGCATCGTGCTGGCGCTGGTGCCGCATACCTGAAAGACACTGGTAGGGGTGGTAACCGGAAAGCGGCAGAGTATCCGTATTGATCAAAGTATTTTTTTGACCATTTTCTGTCTGCAGTAGACGCAGAAGCGCGAGTTTGCGCGCTCTTTCGTCCGAGTTCATGATTTGTCGGGTATCGAATATCCACGAGGCCGCGTGTCCGGTTTCGCATCGATAGCCCCGTCCAGGGCCAGCCTCAGTGCCTGCGCGTACAAGCGGCGCCAACCTTTCTGGGGGGTGGTCATGAACCAGGATTTGCGAAGGTCCCAGGTTTCTGCGATCAGGTCCATCAATGAGTCAATCGAGTCCCAGTCAAGTCCGCCATACGGATAGAAGGTCAGTTCAGAGAAATAGATTTCTCCGCTGACAAGATACAAGTCGCAACGCACGAAGTCGAACTCGCGGCCAAGCGTCAAAGCGGCTTCTAGCAGTTGCTTGTATTCGGGCGGGGCTACAACGTCTCCGTACACACCATTTGCGTAAAAGCCCGCATGATTGTTGCCATCGACATCCAGTACACCATCAATGATCTCATCACTGCCCGGCACGGCTTGTACTGTGTAGCAAGCTGTAATCGTGGAGTTTGCGACATCGAATTTGAAAACGTTGGCGATTGGTGAGCCGTTCTCCTTGAGCATTTCTTCCACGTACAATCGGGGCTTGACCCCGAAATAGCCCCACTCCCAATGTTTACGCCCATACCGCCTGGCCATCCAGGTATCGATTTTCTTATTGAAAGCCCGCCTGTTCGCCACGTCACCGCACACCAGAATGTTCCAGCTCGATCCATGGTTGGTTTTGACAACCACGTCGCCGGTCAAGAGGTGGTCGGGAATGTCACAGGCCCGCTCGCCGACCCACAAGACTTTGGCAATATTGATCTGTGGGTTGATCCGCTGCACGAATGCCTTGGCGGCAAGTTTGTCGGAGCACTCAGTGAACTGTGGGTTTCGATCAAAAATTTTGCGCCAGTGGAATTTGTCGTTCAGTCGGGTCGGCCATGCGGGATCAGGCCAGAAGCCCAGACTGCGGCGAAACCTGATCGTTTGAACGGGATAGGCAACGTAGCTCCAAAGTCGGACGCAGCGCAAAATCCACAGGGCATTTTTCAGGTTCACTCAGCCATCTTCCCCAGTTTCTGGCAATCGGCAATGCCAGCCTGTACTTCCAACCGAATGGTGAAGTGGCAGATCACCAAGCGGCAACAAGCCTGAAGCCTTCAGGATGAATCCGCCAATCCATCCAGGATGGGTCAATAGTCAGTTCCTTTGGTATTAGTCGCCGGAAATCTCTGCAAACATAACCCGCAATCCGGTTTCCAGAGCCCTGGCCCCGTCCCAACCCATATCTTTCAACCTGGACACATCCGCCAGTTTCCGCGGTGTTCCATCGGGCTTTGACGTATCAAATTCCAGCTCGCCGGCAAATCCGACGACGTTGCAAACAAGTTCCGCCAACTGTCGGATCGACACTTCCTCGCCGGAACCGACATTGATGTGGCCCTCGCCAGAGTAGTGCCTGGCCAGGAAAACTACCGCGTCAGCAAGATCGTCCACATGCAGAAATTCACGCAAGGGTTTGCCTGAACCCCACACCGTCATGGTAGCGGCACCCGCCAGCTTTGCCTCGCGGGCCTTGCGCAGCAACGCCGGCAAGACATGCGATGTCTCGAGGTCGTAATTGTCTCCCGGTCCGTACAGATTGGTCGGCTGGGCGGCGATAAAATTACATCCATATTGCCTGCGGTAGGCCTGGCACAGCTTGATTCCGGCAATCTTGGCAATGGCGTACCATTCGTTGGTCGGTTCCAGAGGTCCGCTCAGCAAGGCCTCTTCGGGAATAGGTTGCGGCGCCAGTTTCGGGTAGGTGCAGGTCGACCCCAGGAAGACCAGTTTCTGCACGCCTGACTTGTGTGCGGCATGGATGACGTTGGCCTCAATCATCAGGTTTTCGTACAGGAACTCAGCGGGCTGCATGTTGTTGGCCTGAATGCCGCCGACCCTTGCCGCAGCCAGAAATACCACTTGCGGCTGGTTGGCTGCCATCCATTCATCTACTTCGTCCTGGCGGGTCAGGTCGGCCTGTTTCCGGTCTGCTGTCAAGATTGTACAGTTTTCGGATTGCAGCCTGCGCACCAGGGCCGAGCCCACCATGCCGCGGTGTCCCGCTACCCACACGGACTTGCCTTCAAGAGAAAAAACCGGGTCACTCATGCCGGTTGCGCCGGTGTTGCTCCGCCACCTGTTTCAGATCTGCCTGCACCATCTCCGAAATGAGCTCGGGCAGAGTTGTCGTCGCACTCCAGCCGAGCTTTTCCCTGGCCTTGCGGGGATCTCCGATCAGGTGATCGACTTCCGTCGGTCTGAAATAGCGAGGGTCAACCCGGACCAGCAGGCGCCCGGATGCTTTATCAGCGCCGACTTCATCGACGCCTGTGCCGCTCCACTCGATATCCGTGCCGACTTGCCTGAAAGCAGCCTCGACAAATGACCGGACGGTCTGGGTTTTGCCTGTCGCCAGTACAAAATCCTCCGGTTCATCATGTTGCACGATGCGCCAGATGCCCTCGACATAGTCGCGGGCGTGGCCCCAGTCACGTTTCGCATCCATGTTGCCGAGATACAGCGTGTCCTGAAGTCCCAGGTGAATGGCCGCCACCGCGCGGGTGATCTTGCGGGTGACAAAGGTTTCTCCCCGGACCGGGCTCTCATGGTTGAACATGATGCCGTTGGAGGCATGAAACCCATACGCCTCGCGGTAGTTCACGGTCATCCAGTAGGCATAAAGTTTTGCCACGGCATAAGGCGATCTCGGATAAAACGGTGTGGTTTCCGATTGCGGTACTTCGTGAACCTTGCCGAAAAGCTCCGATGTCGAGGCCTGGAAAAACCGCGTCCTGTCACCCAGCTTCAGCAGCCGCATGGCTTCCAGAAGCCTTAAAGTGCCGATGCCGTCGGCATTGGCAGTGTATTCCGGCGTATCAAAGCTCACCTGCACATGCGACTGGGCCGCGAGGTTGTAAACCTCGTCCGGCTGGACCTCCTGCATCAGGCGAATGAGATTGGTCGCATCGGTCATGTCACCGAAGTGCAGAAACATCTTCACATCCTGTTCGTGCGGGTCATGATACAAATGGTCGATACGGTTGGTATTGAACGATGACGAACGCCGCTTGACGCCGTGTACTTCATAGCCCTTTGCCAGAAGAAGCTCGGCCAGATAAGCTCCGTCCTGGCCGGTGATGCCGGTGATCAGTGCGCGTTTTGCAGTCACACGAAGACTTTCGGTTGAAAGGTTATCGGGCCGGGTTGGCAGATCTGTCCCGGATAATTTGCGTCGTTTCGCTTTATGGATTGTGTCGAGTTTGGACGTTTCCGGCTGATCTGTCCAGATTTTGCAGACATATTCGAATAGCGTGGGGCTGTTCAGATTGTTGCGTCACCGGGCAAGCTGTGGAACCCCAACTGTTCGCGGATCATTTCCGGCGTGACACCTTCGTCACGCAACGCCGCAAGAGACAGGTCTCCAAGGCTCTT
>Ga0316193_10001175_pt1 | contig 17368 bp, 12 predicted proteins | sample MerIslsedime2_MG_FD_207735 | JGI IMG/M metagenome (GOLD analysis project Ga0316193, IMG submission 207735) | Coastal sediment microbial communities from Maine, United States - Merrow Island sediment 2 | ecosystem: Environmental > Aquatic > Marine > Coastal > Sediment | place: USA: Maine... | reverse complement strand
GATCGGCAGCAAAAGGGATGTAAAGTAAAATATCGAGCCCTCATGTCAGGAGACTGGACTGATTCCGATTTGAAATATGCGCAGGATTTGGGCTGTCATATATTCCATAAGCCATTTGATATAAGAATAATGCTTAAATGGCTTGATGATTGCGTTGAAAAAATAAAGCCTGACAGAAAGTTATCTGATTTGCTTACAAAACCAGATTTAACATCAGAAAAGAGATAGCATAGAGCCCTAATTTTATTTATCTTTAATAATCTTACCACTTCAAAATTTCAAATTACCCGCCAACAAAGCTGGAGTAATTAAAGGCCATTAAAACTTATGATATCATCCATCCCATTTCTTTGATGTCCGTTGCTGATTCTGAGCTATACATTTTAGTGGACGCGGAACAAAGCAATCCTTCGATAAGATTAGGTGACCTCAAAATCAAGATTTTTATCCCCCTTCATCTCTTTGTAACAGGTACTGTCTATCCATCCCAAAAAGGCATTGATTTTTGCGCTAGATGTGTTTAATAGGGGCTTAAATTATTAAGTTATGATGAAATTGGTGTTTCAGACCCTATATATTAAAGGCAGAAAAAAAATAGCGCTGTTGCAAAAGACCCGGAAAGGAACGAGATGGGCATTCAAGATTTCACAATGGACTTTTTCTCACTGAAAGGTAAAAATGCGATTGTAACCGGTGGTAATACCGGACTTGGACAGTCATTCGCATTGGCGCTGGCCAAAGCGGGTGCCAACCTGTTTGTACCCAGTATTTTGGATGATGACGGCACGACCAAAGATCTGATTGAAGCGGAAGGTGTCGGTTATGAATTCATGAAGATTGATATTACTGATGACGGTGCACCTAAGAAAATAATGGAGACTTGTGCTGCAAAGTTGGGTTCTATTGATATTCTGGTGAATAGTGCCGGCGTCTGCATTTCGGCAGAGGTTGAGGACTTCGGTAGAGAACAGTGGGACAAAATGGTGAGGATCAATTTAACGGCCGCATTTGAACTCAGCTTTGAAGCGTCAAAATTTATGATTCCTCAACGAAGCGGTAAGATTATCAACATCTGTTCACTTTTTTCATTTCTCGGGGGGCAATTGTCGCCGGCTTATGCTGCCACAAAACATGGCCTGGCGGGTTTCACAAAAGCCTATTGTGATGAACTTGGCCGACACAACATTCAGGTCAATGGGATCGCACCCGGATATTATGCAACGGCTCTTACGGAGAGAACCAGAAACAATCCGGAAACCAGCCAAAGGGTTCTGGATCATATTCCTGCCGGCCGCTGGGGTGAGACAATGGACCTTATGGGTACGACCATTTTTTTGGCGGGCAAAGCCTCAGATTATGTAAACGGCCATATACTCGTTGTAGATGGCGGCTACCTGGTCCGTTAGAAGTAAAGATCCGGGTCCAGCTTCCGGCCCGGAGGGAGGGCCCGGCTTTTAGCCACCCCGGCTTCCGGCTCCGCTTCCAGCCCGTAGGGCGGGGCTTACACACCGGAGGGTAGAGCATACAGCTTGGAGAGAGAGGTGAAATGCGTGATATCATTGGCCGGTAGTGTTCAGGTTTCAGGTGTCAGCCCAGCCGCCGGCCAAAAAAACGGCCGGTCAAATCTAAAAAGAAACTTCTTATACGCATATGAGCGATTATAGATTGTGGGAGCGGTTTTCAACCGCGATTTACTCGGTCAGCATATACTTATAAATGAAGTTTCATACAAGGTTTCAGCAACCGAAATCGACCCGCTGTGTCGGAGTTGCTTATGAAAATGGGAAAGAAATTTGTTATCGGTCTTGATGGTGGGACCCAGAGCTCGAAAGTGGTCATTTTCGATCTGGCGGGCAATATTGTATGCCAAGGTAAAAAAGACCTTCAACCCATGCACATGCCGAAGCCCGGGGTAGCGGAGCACCCAGGTGACGATTTGTGGGATACCATCGTGGCAGCAAGTCGTCAGGCGATGGAGCGATTTTCGGGAGATGTCAAATCCATATTAGGAATCGGCCTCTGCACCATTCGTTGCTGCAGGGCATGCTTGAAAGCAGACGGCAGACTGGCTTCACCGGTCCTGAACTGGATGGACTTACGGTTAGCCCGCCCCTATGAACACGAGGACCCACAGGTTAGGTATGTGACGACAACCTCGGGATATATCACCCACCGCTTTACCGGTCAGTTTAAGGATACGGCAGCCAACTATGAGGGGATGTGGCCCATCGATAAAGATACCTGGCAATGGAGCGAAGATCCGGAAGTACTAAAAGCCTTTAATGTCCCCAGAGAAAACCTCTTTAAGCTTGAGATGCCCGGGTCCGTTCTGGGGCATGTCACCGATCGAGCCTCTGAAGAGACTGGAATACCGGCTGGAATTCCAGTCGTTGCCACCGCAAATGACAAGGCGGTTGAAGCCCTGGGTGCCGGCTTGCCACCGGGTAAAACAGCCCTGGTCTCTTTAGGAACATATATCGGCGGTATGGTCTATGGTGAGAAGAATGTCAAGGATGCAAAAACCTTTTTTACCAACCTGGCATCCATACCGCACCATTATTTATATGAAAGCGGCGGCATACGCCAGGGCATGTGGACCGTAAGTTGGTTTAGAAATTTATTTGGTGAAGATGTCGTCAAAAAAGCCCGATTACAGGGCACCTCCCCCGAAGAGGTCCTGAATAGGGAAGCCCAAAAGGTTGCAGCCGGTAGTGATGGATTGATGACAGTCCCGGAATGGCTGGCGCCGCCGGAAAAACCGTTTAAGAAAGGCATCATGATTGGATTTAACGGGCGTCATACCAGGGCCCATATGCACCGCTCGATACTGGAAGCCATTGCATTGACCATGAAAAATCATGTCGATGCGATGTGTCGGGAATTGGACATCGAACTTGAACAGATCATCGTATCCGGCGGAGGATCAAGCGGGGAACTGTTCATGCAGATTTTTTCTGACGTATTCGGCATTCCAGCTGTTAGAAATGTCGTTAACGGGGCTGCCGGCCTGGGTTCCGCCATCTGCGCCGCAGTTGCGGTGGGCGCGTATGATCAGTTTGGCACAGCCATCGAAAAAATGGTTAAAATCAGGGATGTGTTCCATCCAATCGAGGAAAATACAGTGGTATACGACAAAATGAACCATGATGTATACAAGCACCTTACAAGCGTTACGGACGTTATCCTGGAAAAATCGTACCCCATCTTTCAACAATAATATATTAGTTCAGATAAACTATTCAACGAGGTCTGTAAAAGGAGAAGCAAAGATGTCCTTAAAAAGGGAACAGATTGCAGAAGCTTTAAAAAAAATAGTGGGAGAAGATCACGTCGTTACCGACGAACAGGTTTTGAAAGAGAGCAGTGTTGACCGATTCAGGAGATTTGAAGCCTACCACGGTGTGTATAGACTGCCTTTGCCGGCTGCAGTCGTCAATGTGAACAGCACCAAAGACGTTGCCGCTGTCATTAAATTCGCCAACGAAAACAAGATCAATGTTGTCCCCAGAACCGGGGCCTCGGCTACGGAAGGAGGCCTTGAAACTGCCCTGGAAAACTCCATTGTCGTTGACGGATCCGGTATGAATAAGATCATCAGCATCGACACCTATAATATGCAGGCAACCGTGCAATGCGGCGCTTCTCTGCAAGAACTTGACGACCGTTTAAGGGAACAAGGCTACACTACCGGCCACTCACCCCAATCAAAACCTTTGGCACAGCTGGGCGGGCTTGTTGCTACAAGAAGCATCGGCCAATTTTCAACGCTATACGGCGGCATTGAAGACATGGTCGTTGGGTTAGAAGCTGTTTTTCCGGATGGCGGCGTTACCCGCATAAAGAACGTACCTCGCAGGGCCGCCGGCCCTGATATCCGCCAAGTTATCATTGGCAATGAAGGCGCCCTTTGCTACATCACGGAAGTTACCGTCAAAATTTTTAAATATTTTCCTGAGAGCAACAAGTTCTTAGGTTATACCCTGAATACTATGAAGACCGGTTTCGAGATTCTGCGGGAAGTCATGGTAAATGGTTATAGACCCTCAGTCGCCCGTCTGTATGATGCTGAGGATGGTTCCTACCACTTCTCGCACTTTGCCGAAGGTAAGTGTGTAATGATTTTTGTGGCAGAAGGCGTAAAACCGATAGCAGATGCAACCGCCGCTGCAATCGAGGAAATTGTGGCTGCATACGACGAATGTGAGCAAGTCGATCCGAAACTGATTGAAAGGTGGTTTGCCCACCTCAACTGGGATCCAGCCAATCTAGCTGAAGAAAAAACCGAGATTATAGAAACTAAGAACGTTTGCAATACCACCGAAATATCCGGCAACTGGAGTATTATTAATGACATATACGAAGTGTGTATGCAAAGGGTAAAAAACGAGGTTCCCGACCTGACCCTATTGGGCGCTCATTCATCGCACAGTTATCTCAACGGAACCAACCTCTACTTTGTATACTTCTACAACGTGGTAGACTGCAGGCCGGAAGAGGAACTTACGAAGTACCACCTTGCCATCAAAAAGATTATCGTTGAAGAGACGATCAAGGCCGGCGGTTCGATGTGCCACCACCATGGTGTCGGCAAACACCGGACCCAATGGATTGAAGCGGAATATGGTTCTTCGTATTATATTCTCAAAAAATTGAAAAGCGCTTTCGATCCAAACGGCATCATGAATATGGGGACCATCATTCCATTGGAAAAGTAAATGAATATTCTGGTGTGTTTCACGACAACTCCTGAGGTGGAGATGCTGACGGACGAAGATTGGGTCATCGATAAAAACCTTCAAATCGATACAAGCTTTCTGAAACCCACCCTGGACAGCTATGATGAAAGCGCTTTGGAAATTGCATTAAAGCTTTTTGATGCCTCAGAAAACATTAAGGTTCCGCTAGAACTCAACGCCCTGACCATCGCCGGCAGCGGTGCAAATATTATTCTGAAAACCCTGAAGGCGCTACGGTTCAAGCGAGTTGTGCGCATTGACAGTCATGAAGATCTGCGGTTCAGACCCATGGCCGTTGCTTCCGTTTTGACCCAATATGTTCTCAAACACGCACCCCTGGATGTACTGCTTCTGGGCCGACAAACCAGTATCGGTGAAAACACGAGAACACATCTGCTTGTGGCGGAAATGCTGGGATGGCCCTGCATCACCCAAGCAATCCGGATTGAACTTGTCGACAGGAATCACTTGGTGGTGACCCATCAGATGGATGACGGCCGGCTTCGGCAACGAATCCAAACGCCTTGCGTGCTTTCTATCGGAGATGCCCCCAATACCTATATGCGGGTTCCCACACTCAAGGACCGGCTGCGTTCCGGGAAACGGCCTATCGAGATCCTATCCATCAAGGATTTTCAACTATCGGATGAGACCGAAGAGCTTATTGACCTGGAGGTTATCCATCATCGAAGAGCGGGAATTCTTATCGAAGGAAAAAGCCCTGAAGAAAAAGCCAGAAAATTATATGAAGGGCACTTGAAAGGCTCAGTTCCGGTGCAAGAAAGGTAGGCAAAAAATTGATATTCAAGGGGATCCTGAATGGGTGCGCGTCGAACATCGTGGCCCAAGCCGAGGAACTCAATGGCTTTATTCGTGAACACCTGAGTTGCGGGGACAACGTTGGGAGTACGATCTTTTTCTATTCCAAAAAAGAGGAAAAGAACGCGCTTCTTGGCCTGGTGCCGACCGAATCCGCAGAACTCATACGCGTTGCCCGCTATCAGCCGGAAAATATCCTGAAAGCGCTTGAGACGGTTGAGAACGCTGAAAAGGCAGATCTGTACCTGTTTCCAAGCGGATTTGCGGGATCTGAAATCGCGGTTCGCTGGGCGTATCGAATGAAAGGCTCGTGCCTTGTCCAGGTGAAACAGATTGAATGTTCAGGGGCGCAATTGATTGCAAAAAAGACGGTCTATGCCAACCACGTTCTGGGCACCTTCAAATTAACCCAAAAGCCCTTCTGCATCTCCCTGGCCAAAGGCAGTGCCGATAGCCAAGCGATTGCCGTACGGGACAAGTTGATCGTCACTGAGCATGACCTGACCGGTCCGCAAAAGGATCAGTTCATCAAGCATTCAAAATGGATCCCTACCGAAACAACCAAAGATCTTGCGGCAGCGACTTTCCTTATCATCGGCGGCAGGGGGATGCACACGAAAGAAAACACCCAAAACCTGAAAAAAATCGCCGATGCTCTGGGTGCCGATTTCGGCGTCAGTCGTCCGGTCGCCATGAGTGCCTGGACACCCATGCACCGCATGATCGGCGTTTCCGGCGCCATGACAAATCCGGAAGTCTGCATCGTCGCAGGTGTCTCCGGCGCAGCCGCCTTTTATGCCGGCATTGAAAAAAGCAAGACCATTGTCGCGATCAATACCGACATTCGGGCGCCGATTATCAAAGCCGCCGATGTCGCCGTCATCGATGATTATAAAGCGGTGATGGCGGAACTTGCTAAAATCATCCTGGACTGAGGGTTTCAAACCTGGGTTAAGCGGTTCAACCTGGAACCGCTCAGTTTAGGTTAGATTATAAGAACAGGGAAGAAATTAGGAAGGATATCCGGTTTGGAAAGACAGCTGATTCATCCAATGGATGAAATCTATCATGAGTATTTGAAAGACGAATCCAAGCTGAGGGGCGCAGCAGACAGTATTTCTTTTCCAGAAAGCGAAGCGGAAATCGGCCATATCCTTCAGGTGATGCGGCAAAACCGGATACCTGTCACGATTCAGGGTGGCAAGACCGGTGTCGTCGGCAGTGCCGTACCCTCGAGAGGCCATATTATGAACCTCTCCCATATGAACAAGGTCAAATCCTTTTTGATTGCCGCGGAGGATGAGGCATTCTTGAAAGTCGAACCCGGGATCACGCTAATTGAACTCCAAGAGGCGATTGACCGACTGGCAACGCCCAAAGCGTTTTTCTGGCCACCGGATCCATCCGAGTCAACAGCCACCGTTGGCGGCATTGCTTCTACCGATGCCAAGGGCATCTGTTTTCATCTTTATGGTAAATCTGCTTCCTATATCTCGGGCATTCGCGTCATGAACGCCGAAGGATCAATCCGTGATCTTAAAAGGGGACAAGACGCTATTGTCATCAATGGTGAACCCAAAGCTCTGCTGGACGTTTATCTGGGTGGCGAAGGGATGTATGGTGTGATCACTGAGTTGACGCTGCGGCTTATACCCAAACCCGGAGAAATCTGGGGAATATGTTTTTTCTTTGAGGACCGAGAGGATGGGATGTCCTTTTCAGATCAGCTTAAAGCCAGATCTTTTGAAGTGCAGGGTGCCAAAATTGCAGCGATTGAGTATCTTGACCACACGATTCTCGATGCCCTTGAAAGGCATAAAAACAATATGACCAAGGTAAAACATATACCTGACGTTGCAACCCATATTGCGGCGATGGTTTATGTGGAAATACATGGAGATCAGGAAGAAGCCGTCGAAGAAATTGCCGCAGCGCTGATGATGATCGGTTCAAGCTTTAACGGCGATCCAGATCAGACCTGGGCATTTGCCGGAGAGCCGGAGATTGATAAGATGAGAAATTTCCTGCATGCCGCTGCTGAAACTGCTATCTTACACATTGAAAAAGTCCGATCTGAAGATCCTAGAATTACCAAACTCGGTATTGACATCAGCGTAGAGGGGGATGGGTTAAAAACCCTGCTCAGCCGAATCGAAAAAACACTTCAAAAGGAAAATTTAAAAGCCGGCTATTGGGGGCATATTGGCAGCGGCCGCCTGCACATTGATATCCTGCCCGGAAGTTATGGGGAGTTTGAAAAAGGTAAAGCCTTATTTGAAACGTGGGCAGAAAGGTTTCCTGTCGCTCTTGGGAATGCCATCACATCGTATGGCATTGGAAAACTAAAGAAATCGATTTTTCTTAAGACAGCTTCAAAGGCTTATATCGAAGAGCTGCACCAATTGAAAAAGCAACTAGATAAGCATAACCTGTGGAATCCTGGTAATATGATCGAGGTATTATAAGGTTTATCTTTAAAAATAGGAGAAGACGATGAAAATCGGATTTATTGGACTTGGAAATGTCGGCGGCAAGTTAGCCGGCAGCCTGCTGCGCGATGGATTTGATCTTACGGTGCGCGATCTCGACCAGGCCCTGGTGCAGGCATTCGTTGACCGTGGCGCAACCAGCGCGGCCTCACCAAAAGAAATGGCAGCAAAGGTTGATTTGATTATCACTTGTTTACCTTCACCAACTGTGTGCTCCACGGTAATGGAAAGCGAAGATGGTATCATCGCTGGTCTTAGCGAAGGAAAAGTCTGGCTGGAAATGAGTACTACGGACGAGTCGGAAGTTATCCGCCTGGCAAATATCGTTGAAGCAAAAGGTGCCATGGCTATGGACTGCCCGGTGTCGGGCGGCTGCCACCGGGCTGCTACCGGCAATATTTCTATATTTGCCGGTGGAAAACGTGAAGCGTTTGAACGCGTTCTTCCCATTTTGACCACCATGGGGCGTCGCATCCTGCATACCGGCCCTATCGGTTCGGCATCCGTCCTAAAAGTTGTCACCAACTACCTCTGTACGGTCCACCTTGCTGCCCTGTCCGAGGCATTTGCAGTGGCGAAAAAAGCCGGTATGGATATGAATACGACTTACGAAGCCATCCGTATTTCTTCCGGAAATTCCTTTGTTCATGAAACAGAATCCCAGGTGATTCTCAACGGCAGCCGCGATATCAACTTTACGATGGATCTGGTGGTGAAAGACGTCGGGCTCTTTGACAAACTTGCCAATATTCACAATGTTCCGGTGGAGATATCACCGCTGGTATTGAATATATTTAAAGAGGGCCAAGATCGCTACGGGTCACGCGAATTCTCTCCAAATATCATCAAGCGTCTGGAAGAAGCCTGCGACTGCCGGATTTTAGGCAATGGCTTCCCGGCAGAAATGACTGATGACGAGCCCATAGAACCCGGCTATGAGGTTAAACCCCTTAAGCGGTGCGTGTAAGCGTTCAGGAATACCCAAAGTAGGTAAAAAGCAAATTAACTTGCAGATTCTGCCAGAGCGCTTAAAAATCCGTGAACCGATTCCATGGTATCCCGCCACTGCGGTCGTTTTTTAAATGTCTCGAATGCGGCCCAACTCATTTCGAGCAGGCGTTGGCGGTCATGGTGTAAGCTGTGAATACATGTATTGACCGATTCAAAATCATCAATTTCGATTAAAAAGCCGTTGTGTCCCGGTTTGACGAATTCCTTAACCGCACCGTGCGAAGATCCCACCACGGGCATGGCAAATGTCATGGCTTCCAAATATGCCATCCCAAACCCCTCATGGGAATGTGGCATAACGAATATATGGCTTTGAAGGAATCGGTTTGCCAATTCATTGCCATCTTCGGGGCCGGCTATCTCGATCTGTCGGCCGAGCTTTCTTTGGGCTATCAGCCGTTTTACTTCCCGGACATAGCGGGCATCCATCGTTAAGCTGTCGACCACTGTAATATGGTGCGGGAAGTCATACGATTGACCCACCACAAGGGGACGGGGAAGCACGAAATACGAATCTCGAAACAAACCATAATAACCCAAATACAAATGACTAAAACACCCAGTCACACTCGTTGTTGAGCCGATTTTGTTTTGAATTTTGAACATTCGGATTTTGATATTGTTTCGGATTTCGGCCTATTTTTGTGGATCAGGTGATATTCGGATTTTCATAAAAGTCGTGTCATGTCTTTAGGATTTTAAATTGCCAAAATAGCTTACAAAACTTTTGAGAAACCCCACTATGCATGTAATGAATCAGTGCGTGCGGTCAGGCCGAGCCGTATGTCATGCTCACTGAAGCTGTTCACAATCAGCTTTGGCCGCGCGCAAGGCTTCGAGGGCACGCGAGAAATCCCAGGATGTCACCGGATCCTCGACCGAGGCGGCTGCCTGTCCTAAAGCTGCTCGGAGAATGGATGCCGATTTCTCGAAGAAATCTATGGCGCCGGCATTATGCTCCGCGAGAAGGTCCTCCAACCGGATGACAACGTCGCGTGCATGGTCCCAGTCCACGTCAGCGGGCTCGGTCACCTCAGTCGCCACCTCAGTCGGCAGCGCCTTTAGGATCACCGGAATCAGGCGCAGCAGCGCCTCCTGAACAGTTTCGAGGTGCGCTTCGATCTCATCTTCAGCCTTGCCTTCTTTTACCGCTGCCTCCAGCCCGGCGGCTGTCTTTTGCAGCGCACCAGCGCCAAGCGTGCCGGCGACGCCTTTCAGTGTGTGGACCGCTCGTTCAGCCGCTTCGCGCTCTCCCTCGGCCAAATGGGCGCGAACCCTGTCCACGGTCAGTGACTCCGGGCCGGTGGCAAACTGCCTCAGGAGTTTCTTGTACAAATCCCGTTTGTTCATCACCCTCTGAAGGCCCGCCTTTACGTCCAGCTCGCCAATACCCTCGAGCGGATCGACGAATCCCTCGCCGGGTGACACCGCAATCGATTTCTTGACGCTTTCTGAGGATGTACTGCCGTCGGTTCGATCCTTTGACGGGATCCAGCGAAGCAGCGTCTTGAACAGTAAGTCCGGTTCGATCGGCTTGGCCACGTGATCGTTCATGCCTGCATCGAGACAGCGCTGCCGATCCGTCTCCATGGCACCGGCCGTCATCGCCAAGATGGGCAGTTCAGCAAAGCGCTCGATCTTTCGGATTTCCCGCGTGGCGGTTTCACCGTCCATTTCCGGCATCTGCACGTCCATCAGCACGGCATCATAAGCCGTCTCCTGCACCCTCTCCAAAGCGACTTTGCCGTTTTCTGCGACATCGATCACGAAACCGGCTGCGGTCAGGAGCTCTTCGGCCACTTGCTGGTTCAGGATGTTATCTTCAACCACCAGGAGTCGTGCGCCCTTGATCACTTCAAGGCCAACGGCCGTTGTTTCATCAGGTTTAGAGACCTTTCCAGGGGTTTCGGGGACGGGTTCTCCCCCGAGCGCCCGAATGGCCGCATCGAACAGAATCGATGGGTTAACGGGCTTGACCAGCGAAATCTCGATGCCGGCTCCTTCGGCTTCACGGAAAACCTCCTCCCGGCCGTAAGCGGTGATGATCACCGGGTGTGTTTGGGTCTTCAGCCTCATTGCGGTAATCCGACGTGCCGTCTCGATCCCGTCGATTCCCGGAGGCATGTGCCAGTCGATGAAGGCGATCTCGTAGCCATCATCTTCAGCATCTGCCTCGGATACGGCTGAAAGGGCCTCTTCCCCCGAGGCGACCTCATCCACGCGGAACGTCATGCTGCTCAGCATTTCGGATATGATGAGTCGGGCCTGAGCGTTATCGTCCACCACCAGTACCCGCCGATTACGCAGGTCGGGTGCCGGCAGAAAGCCCCGTTTTTTGTGTTCGCCCTTCCCGAGGCGTGCCGTAAACCAGAAGGTGCTTCCCACGCCGTGTTCGCTCTCCACGCCGACTTCACCCCCCATCAGGCCGGCGAGTTGCTTGGAGATTGTCAGGCCTAAGCCCGTACCGCCGTACTTCCGAGTGGTGGAGGTGTCCGCTTGCTGGAAGGACTGGAAGACTTTGTCTATCTGCTCGGGTGTCAACCCAATGCCTGTGTCCTGAACCTCAAACCGGGCGAGCAGATCTGTCTCGGTCTCTTCTACTTTCCTGGCCCTGACAACAATCTCGCCCTTTTCGGTAAACTTGACGGCGTTGTTGGCATAATTGATGAGGATCTGACCCAGTCGCAAGGGATCACCCTGAAGATCGCGGGGCAGGCCCGGATCCACATCGAAGATTAGCTCCAAACCGGCAGCGGATGCTTTGTCGCCGATCAAGTTGGCCAAGTTGTCCAGCACTTTGTCAAGATCGAAGTCCACGGTCTCCACGTTCAATTTGCCTGCCTCAATCTTGGAGAAGTCCAGGATGTCGTTGATGATGCCGAGTAGGTGTTTGCCTGAGCTTTGAACCTTCTCCAGGTAATCCTTTTGCTTGGGGTTCAGCTCCGTCCGAAGCGCAAGATGCGCCATGCCGATAATGGCATTCATGGGGGTACGGATCTCGTGACTCATGTTCGCCAGGAAATCCGCCTTTGACTGCGAAGCCGCTTCAGCAATCTCCTTCGCCTCCTTCATCGCCTCCTCGGCAGCCTTTCGCTCGGCGATGTCGCGGAAACTGATGACCGCACCGACGATCGTGCCCTCTTTCACGATCGGTGTCGCCGTGTATTCCACCGGTACCGTACGGCCATCCTTGTGCCAGAGCACCTCATTGTCAATCGTCGTGACGACGCCCTGTGTGAAAGCCGCACGCATCGGGCAATCTTCCGGCGGATAGGGGCTGCCATCGGCATGCGAATGATGGATCAGAGCGTGGACTGATTGTCCAATCAGATCCTGGGAAGGATAGCCAAGGATTTTGCAGGCGGCTGGATTGACAAAGGTGGCACATCCTTCTGCGTTGAGACCGAACAGGCCCTCGCCGCTGGATTCGAGGATGAGCCTGGTCCGCTCTTCCGCAAGCTCGCGTTCGCGCGTCTCTTTTGCAAAGCGCATGGCCGTGGCAGTGATCTCGGCGGCCTTGTTCAGCCAACGAGACTGTTGCTTGGAGAGTTCGTCAAACAGGCAAAGTTCGATGACGCCCGTCAGGGTGTCACTGGCAACCAAGGGGCAGGTGACCACTTGCCGCGCCGACACCTTGCCGAAACCGAATGTGATCGCTAAAGCTGCGTCTTTGGGACGGGCGACGGCCATTCGTCTTGATCGTGCCACCTGACCCACGCTGCCGGTTCCAATGGCAAACGACACGAGTGATTCGGCTTCCGGTGGCAGGGCCTGTGATGCACGTCGATGGAGTTTGCCGTCATCCCCGAGGCTGTACAATGCGCCCACGGGCACCTCCAAAAAGCCCGCAATGGATGCCAGCGCTCTTTCAGCGACTTCGGATACCGTGAGCTTGCCCTGCAAGCGCGTGCTGAGTTCCGTTAGGCTGGATTCCTCCGCGGCCATAGTCTGAGATTCCTCCGTAAGGCGCTGCAGCTCAGCGGAGCGCGACTCCAACTGCTGGGTGTATTCCGTCAGTTCATCCGTGCGCTCCTGTACGCGTTGCTCCAGCGTATCCCGAGCTTCCGAGAGTGCACATGTCATGCTGTTGAGGGATATTGAAAGCTGGTCTGATGACGACCTGGGAGTTAAATTTTGAGAATAATCGCCCTGCGCGATCTTCTTCGCGTGGCCAACGACCTGTCGCAGACTGGCCACCATTTTCGCCAACGAATGACCGAGTGTATCTTGTTCGGTCTGGGGCGCGACTTCGATGGAATAGTCTCCGGTGGATATGCTGTCAAGGATTCGCATTTTGTATCTCAGGGACTCTGACATTTTTTTGAGCGAACGCATAAGTAGTCCTATCTCGTCACTGCTCGCATCCTCCAACGAAACAGTGGCGGACAGATTCCCCGAAGCAACTGTGTCAGCCGCGGTAACGGCCCTCTGCACTCGTCTGGTAATGGATTTCGTGGTCCACGCTGACAGCAATATCACGGCGATCAGGCCGAACCCCGCGATGGCGATGTTATAAATCATATGCTGCCGGATCGGCGCGGTAATATCGGCCTCCAGTTTCCGCAGGATGACCATCCAGGTTCCGGTCGGAATAGGTGCCGACGCATAGTAGTATTTGTCACCGTCAGCGGGATCGGTCACAAGTTCGAAAGATGGTTTTTTGAAGTCCTTCAAAAACGCGTCAAATACTTGAGCGTAGATTGTGTTTTTAACTTCTTTCGTGATTAGCTCATCCTGTTTGGGGATTGTCGTGGAAATGAACCGGCCCGATCTGCTGATCAATAAGATATCGACGGACTCTCTCCTCTTGATTTGCTCTGTGAACGATGTAATATCGCTTAGCGATCTATCGACCCCGGCTATCCCCTGGAATTTTCCGTCGATCACGATCGGATAGGTCTGCTCGACAATCATCTTCCCTTCGTATACGTATGGCTCAGTGACCATGGGTGTTGGCTCGCCTGCCTTCAGATATAGATCTTTGACCCCTTGGTAGTAGAGACTGGTTTCCATGTCCACCAACGGCTCCAGTAAGATCTCGGTGTTATCTTTCTTTCCGCGGTACCAGTAGGGGATGAATCTGCCATTTTTGTCAAGGGCTCCGGAGATCTTGTCAGCTTCATCGCCAAGAAGGTAATCGGCATCGTTGCCATCGGCGTTCGGCTCATAGCCAAAGTATGCGCCGGTAAACTCGGGTGACTCCTTGAGGACTCTTCGAGCGAGTTCTATCGATTCCAGGCGGTTGCCGAAGAGACCTCCACTTTCCTGTGCCAGCGCCATAAGATGTGCAGCCTGAACAGCTTGAGAGTTGTTTCGTTCGATCTCGGTGGCAACTTGTTTTGCCAAGTTTTGCAGCAAGCTCTCGGCCTCTCCACGCACCTCCGTGAACATGCGCACGGCGCTGTAGACGATGATCCCAAAGAGGATGATTACGGTAGGAAAGATTGCGAAAAGCAGCGTCTTCGCACCAAGACTGTGGGTTATTTTTACGGTTTTGTCATTCATGCCTGAGATCTCTGTGTTAATAATCAACAAATTGTTAGAAACGTGCCTTGGTTAAACTGGTAGGCATTCGCTTTTTTTGAGCAGATTATGGTGAAATATGAGTGGTGGTTTGAATTCTGCCAAAGCACAATATATGAAAGCGCCAATAAACCTGATCGTCTAACGGCACATGTGTAAATCAGCCCGTGTTTAACATTCCAATAGCAAAAGCTGGATTTATGGTCAACTACGATCTTTTAGGCGGAGTTAAGATTTTTGGCAAAATACCGTTGGCTGAACCTAACAGATCAGCCTCTAAAACTCCTTGCTATATCCATTTGAAAGATGTAATTTTATCCGAGTTGAATTTTTAGCAAAGCCCGGCCAACCAATCCGTTGCACAGGGGAGAAAAAGAGACGCTTTGTGCCGGTCTCAGTGACGAGCAGGTTCGAAGATTGCTGATCAATGAGCTTATGGCTATCAAATCCTGGATGGTGGGTGCTTTAATCGCGATCGGGATGATCATCTGGATGATTTTGCAGAAACGCAAAGAAGCGGCCATCGCATTCAGCCAGGGTCTGCCGGAATCCAGCCTGCGCTACCGACTGGCGCAAAAGTGGCATCACTTTGCCGTCTTACTGTTGTTGAAATGAACAGCGCTGGAGCAGAAAAAAAATGGACCATGAAAGAGCGTGTTCTGGCCGTTCTTGACGGTAAATTGCCGGATCGCCTTCCATTTATCGACCGTATTGAAATTTGGTACAAGGGCATGTTGGCCAGAGGCACCATGCCGCCAGCGTATACAGGTATGTCCCTAAACCAGGTGCACAGAGCCGTGGGGATTGGCCGGGAAAAATTTTCGATCCCCTACGCCTTGAAACTGCACGGTGTGGACATGCGCATTTCTTTTGATGATGAGTTGATTTATCAGGAAATGGATCCGGAGGTGCGCTATTTCCCAGCCCAGTTCGCTCCCGAGGAAATCCCCCGTGACAAACCGGGATCCAGCATCGTTGAATACAAAACGCCGGTGGGAAGCGTTAGCGTGAGCTACGTATTTGCCGAAAGCATGATTTCCCTGAGTGGGATGGAGCCTTACCTGACTTCACATCTTATCAAGGAGGCGGCAGACTACCGCACAATCGAATACATACTGGAACGGGCTGAATTCGTACCTTTGTACGAGGAATTCAAAGCCGAGGAAAAGGCGGTGGGTTCGCATGGATTTGTGGTGCCCTGCATTCATCGCATTCCTTTTCAACAGGCACTGCTGGAGTATCTGGGTGAAATGAGCCTGTTTCAGGCACTATATGACAATCGGGAAGATCTGGACAGGCTGATCCATCTGCTCGACCAACAGATGATGGACATCATTCACAGACTTGCAGCAACGGAATTGCGCTATATCGAATTCGGTGACAACCTGGACGGCATGATGACCAACCCGGACCTGTTCAGGCACTACTGTTTGCCACAATACCAGAAATACACTGACCTTCTGCACGGACAAGGCAAAAAGGTGGGCAGCCATACGGACGGGAACCTGAAACCGCTTGTGGATCTGCTGCCTGAATCCGGACTCGATGTGTGCGAATCCTTTACGCCCCAACCGCTTACCGAATTGCCTTTTGAAGATGCTTGGGAAAAGTGGCGCAAGGGCCCGCTCATCTGGGGCGGTATCCCCAGTGATCTTCTGGAGGCGCGAACGGATCAGCGTGTCTTTGAGGCATTCATCGATAATCTTCTGGAAACCGTGGGCAGAAATCCAATCATCTTCGGCGTAGGCGACATGGTTTTGGACAACAACCTGATTGAGCGGGTCGAGTATATAGCAGAGAGGGTAGAAGGGCACCCGTTGATGGTACGAGAGGGATAGCCATGCCAGGAACGACAGGTACCGATAAGAATATCGGGCGGGGTCAGGCCATGCTAAGTAATTGACATTGCAAATAAAAGGGCATAAAAACGTCTCTGAATAGGATGCCTTACTCGGTATACTCCTTTTTCATTTTTGATATTTGATCGGATATTTTGTTCAGTTTGGTGGTCATTCTAGCTCGGCACAGTTGGGCAATACTCTTGACAAACTCATAAATCCTCGTCTCCTGTGTTCCGGACCAGTATTGATCCTCATCTTTGATTTCGGCATAATAATCTAGAATGAGTTCCTGCCATTCAGATATCGAAGGATTTACATCCTGCCCGTCAAGAATATCATTCCAAAAAGTCTTAATATGCTTTTTGGTCTCAATTTCGGCGATCTCTTCCGGTTTTGCTTTGAGTCTAACTTGCATCATAGGAGATTACTCAACCTTATAAGTTTTTTAGGACTTGGCTCCGATATCGGCCATCGTTGGGTATAGCATTGCACGATTGAACTGCTGAATTGCAGGTTGGTTGGGTGAAACGGAACCCAACAAAATCCAGGGTATGCTCAACCCAACCGACAAATTGTAGAGTGGCCCAACTTAGAGCCACCGCAAATTCTTAATCTATAGAACGATTGCAATTTCAATTGCAGCACTATTTCTGCGGGATACCCCGGATCATTTTTAGCATATTTTTAGGGTGAGCTTCAAGGATTTTTACATTGTGATAACTTTATGAACCTGCTCCTCGGTCGCTTCTTTGCTTATGTTGTGGGGACAACTCAACCATTGGAGCTACCATGAGCAGGCAATTTGGTAAAACCCATTGCCTCTGACTACGCCCGAAGGACGACGTCTCGGAATTTCTATAATATATTGAAATCATGCAGCTTTTAACGACACTGGTTTTGTGCCGCCTACATGGAATGATGGAATGTTGGAATCATGGCCCCGGTGAAA
>Ga0316193_10001174_pt1 | contig 17370 bp, 12 predicted proteins | sample MerIslsedime2_MG_FD_207735 | JGI IMG/M metagenome (GOLD analysis project Ga0316193, IMG submission 207735) | Coastal sediment microbial communities from Maine, United States - Merrow Island sediment 2 | ecosystem: Environmental > Aquatic > Marine > Coastal > Sediment | place: USA: Maine... | reverse complement strand
TAAGGTGTATGAGGATCAGCAGGGAATATTCTGGATTGCCACGGTTGCGGGGATCAGTTTTTTTGATGGTGGAGGAAAACCATTTACTCACTATCGCTTCAACTCTAAAATTCCGAATCCCTTGACTCACAATGTTGTACGCGCCATTCACGCAGGCCGAACGGGGACGGTGTGGGTTGGCACCGAGGGCGGTGGCCTCAACAAGTTTGATCCGGAGACAGAACAATTTGAGCACTATCGTAGAGATCCTGACAATCCCGACAGTTTGAATAATGATTCTGTACGCGCAATCTATGAGGATCGATCAGGACTGGTCTGGGTTGGCACAGAGGATTCAGGACTAAGTCGCTTCGATCCGGAGACGGAACATTTTACCTACTTTTCTCATGATCCCGACAATCCAAGCAGTATTAGCAAGGGGTCCGTCATGGGAATATATGAAGACCATGCGGGCATCCTCTGGATCAGTACGTGGGGAGGAGGCCTGAACGCATTCGACCCAGAATCAGGGGAATTCGTCCGTTACAGACACGAATCGACTGATCCGCAGACGTTGAGCAACAATCAGGTAATAATCACGCTTGAAGACGGAGAGGGGGACCTCTGGGTTGGCACTTTTGGCGGGTTGAACAAATTTAACAAGGAATCAAAAACTTTTACGCGTTATCTGCATGACCCTGCCAATCCCAAGACTCTAGGGCATAACTCAGTGACATCTATGCTCCAGGACACAACAGATACCCTCTGGATTGGGACTCTGGGCGGACTCGATAAATATGATAGCAAGCGGGATCAGTTCACTCGCTTCACGACAGCAGATGGATTGCCGAGCGAAATTGTCTGGGGGATTCTGGAAGACGACCAGGGCAGACTGTGGCTGAGCACGGCAAATGGATTATCACGGTTTGATCCCCAGACGGAGAGCTTTGTGAACTATGATGTCAGTGACGGACTGCAAAGCAATACCTTTCTGAATTTCTCATCCTATTCAAAAAGCCAGGATGGTCAGATGTTTTTTGGTGGATCGAATGGATTCAACGCATTTCTTCCTGATCAGATCAAAGACAGCCAAACTCCTCCTCCTGTGTTAATTACGGATTTTCAAATGGGGAATAAACCGGTCCGCATCGGTCCCGATTCGGTTTTACAGAAATCAATCCTTGATACAGACCAGCTGGTACTCTCCCACGAGGACCGGGCGTTCTCATTCGAGTTTGTAGGCCTTAACTATCGGGCCCCGGAAAAGAACCGGTACAAATATAAAATGGAAGGTTTTGATGAGAACTGGAACGAGGTAGACAGCACTCGGCGCTTTGTCACCTATACTAATCTGAACCCGGATGACTATATCTTTCGGGTCATTGGTTCTAATAACGATGGTGTGTGGAATGAGGAGGGAGCCTCAATCAAAATTTCTATCACTCCCCCATGGTGGCAAACGAACTGGTTTCGCCTTGGCTCGGGACTACTTTTGATTGGGCTTCTGGCTGGCGGGTATATCTCGCGAGTGAGAAATCTGCAAGCCAGAAGCCGCGAACTCGAGGCTCAAGTTGCAGCAAGAACTCAAGACCTGAGGATGGCAAAAGAAGATGCCGAAAAAGCAAATCAGGAAAAAAGCACATTTCTGGCCAATATGAGCCACGAACTGCGCACACCGCTTAACGCCATTCTTGGCTTTTCCAATCTGCTGGCTCGGGACAATTCTACCTCCCCTGAGCAGCAGGAAAGACTTGCCATTATAAGCCATAGCGGCCAGCACCTGTTATCCATGATTAACAACGTATTGGATCTTTCCAAAATTGATACGGGAAGAGTCGAAGTCCGATCGGAACTCTTTAATTTGAAATCCTTGATTAGTGAAGTGAGCGTAATGATGCACCCACGGGCTTCGGAAAAGGGATTGGCGGTACGAGTGGAAGATGAATCACTTGACTTCCACTACCTGATCGCAGATCTGGGGAAGTTGCGCCAGATCTTGATCAATCTGCTGGGCAACGCGGTCAAATTTACCGATAGTGGCATGGTGACCATTCGATGTGCCACCGAATCGATGCCTGAAAACAAGAGAGGCTGCATTGTCGTGATCGAGGTCGAAGACACCGGTCCTGGGATCGATCCTGGTCGACGGGATAACATTTTTGAACCGTTTGTGCAGGGACTCGATGTGCCGGAACGCAAAGGCACCGGGCTGGGCCTTTCCATCTGCAAAGGGTGCGCCGAGATCATGGGTGGCACCATTGAAGTGGAGAGCGAGGTGGGTAAGGGGGCAATTTTCCGTGTGCGAGTGCCAGCGGAAATCGCCGAAACGACGGATGTCATCACACCCGTTCATGACAAACCGAGGGTGATCGGTTTGGCACCGTCGCAGAAAAGATTGCGCATCCTTGCCGCGGATGACAATAAGGAGAATCTACTCTTGTTGAAATCGGTGTTGGAGGAAGTCGGGTTCTCAGTTATTGAGGCTAATAACGGTAAAGAGGCAGTGGAGTTATTCGAAACGGAGTCACCAGATATGATCTGGATGGATATGCGTATGCCGGTCATGGACGGGTATGAGGCTGTTCGTCAGATTCGCAGACTGAAGGGCGGAGAAACGGTTCCAATTATTGCCATTACTGCAAGTGCTTTTGGCGAGCAGCGTCAAGAGATAATAACAGCCGGCTGCAACGATATGATAACCAAACCGTTTGAACAGAACGAAATCTTTGAGGCGATGGGCCGGTTCCTGGATATAGAATACGTATATGAGACGGAGACCGGATTTTCCACTGACCAATTCGACGGAACAGAACTTACCAGCACCATGCTGGCCGATCTTCCCCCCGAGTTGCTGCAAGAGCTTAACGATGCCTGTCTGGCGCTTAACACGGAGGCTCTGGCAACTGTTATCGAGCGTATCAAAATTGAGGCACCAGATACGGCGAAGGGGCTGAAGCATCTGTCGGCTAACTTTCAGATCGGACGAATACGCGAGCTTATAGGGAAAATATGAACACTAACCTGCCTGAAGATATAGAGACATCTGAATCCACGGAGGTCTTGCCACGAGATATTCTCATCGTTGATGATGAAATCGCTAATCTGAAGCTGTTAGCTGAGCTGCTCACCCGGGAAGGGTACCAAGTCCGCCCGACGGAAAGCCCCCAGCTGGGTATAGATTCGGCTTTAAATCAGCCTCCCTCCCTGATCCTTCTTGATGTGAGGATGCCCGTCATCGATGGTTTTGAAGTCTGCAGGCGTCTTAAACAGGATGCTCGAACACGCGACATTCCGGTGATTTTTATCAGTGCCTTGCAGGACACTGATGACAAGGTTCGTGGCTTTGAAATTGGTGGTGTGGACTTTATCACCAAGCCGATTCAGGAGAAGGAAGTCCTGGCCAGGGTTCGCACCCATATGGAACTACATCAAATGAAGCAGAACCTGAAGCAACTGGTGCTGCAGCGTAGCGAGGAGCTTGGTAAAAGCGAAGCGAAATATCGCGGATTGGTCGATAATGCGGTCGTCGGGGTGTTTGCTTCAACAACCGATGGCCGTTTTACCTTCGTCAATGACGCTATGGCGCGGTTGTATGACTTTGCTACAGCCGAGCAGATGATTGAAGAGGGGGCACTCTCGCGATGGAAAGATCTGTCCGAGCGTGACCGTATTCTAGCAGATCTTGCCAGCTATGGATCAATCGCAAATTCTGAAGCCGAAACCATTACCCATAAGGGACGGCATATTCACGTTATTTTCTCGGTAAAACGGATCGGTGAAGAAATCATTGGCATGGTGATGGATATCTCCGACCGCAAGCAGGGGGAAATCGAATTACAGACGGCCTACAAGGAAATCAGGCAGCTAAAGTCCCAACTGGAGGCTGAAAGCGCTTATCTCCAGGAGGAGATAAAACTCGAACATAACTTTGAAAACATCATCGGCCAGAGCGAGGCTCTGAGGTATGTATTGAATCGAGTCGAGATGGTGGCACCTCAAGATTCGTCGGTAATAATACTTGGAGAGACAGGGACCGGTAAGGAGCTCATAGCCCGGGCAATACATCAATTAAGTTCGCGCAGCGGACGCCCTCTGGTAAAGGTTAACTGCGCGGCACTACCCGACGATCTTATCGAGAGTGAATTGTTCGGCCGTGAGAAAGGGGCTTATACGGGAGCGATGACAACCCAGGCGGGACGATTTGAAATCGCCAACAAATCAACCATTTTTCTCGATGAAATTGGTGAACTACCACTCAATCTCCAGGCGAAACTCCTGAGGGTGCTCGATTCAGGGCAATTCGAGCGATTGGGGAACCCCCGTGCACTTCACACAGATGCGAGAATTATTGCGGCCACCAACCGGGACCTCGAAGAGGAAGTCAGGCAGAAGCGTTATAGAGAAGATCTCTGGTATCGTTTGAAGATTTTTCCGGTCACGGTGCCGCCTTTGCGCGATCGAAGTGAGGACATTCCTCAATTGGTCGAGCACTATGTGCGATATTTTTCAAAAAAATTAGGGAGAAAGTATGAAGAACTTGATATCTCCAGTTCTTCCATGCGAACCATGCAATCTTACTTCTGGCCCGGCAATGTGAGAGAGCTGAAACACCTTGTCGAAGCTGCGGTGATTACCTCAAATGGAAAAAAACTATACTTTGATTTACCAACGTCCACTGACACTGGAACGAGTCAGTGGAAATCATTTGAGGAGATGGAGCGTGAATATTTTCTCAAAGTATTGAACGAAGTTGACTGGAAGGTCAGTGGTAAGGATGGCGCCTCTTCTATTCTGAAGATGCCTGAAAGTACCCTGCGATCACGGTTGAAGAAATTGGGCATAAAAAGGCCATAGGCCACCTACCCCGAGTTCTCACCTACTAAAGACATATCCTTAATCGTTACATGATCACTTATTCTCGAATTTTAATGATGAAAAACGATTCTTCTCTTGGGCTGTAGCTTTCGCACACATCCTTGCTCGCGATATTTCGCGACCGATCGCGATGATTCGCGAATACCTGTACTGGTCATTAACTCCCCACAATAGCAATTTTTCGTAATATTCAAATAAATATCAGTATGTTGTGATAGGTTACTAGCAGCCCACCCAAATGGCACGTTTGTTGATATTCACTAAGTAAGTTAAACCATCAGGTGTTGCTATTTACTGATTGGGTTCAGGAGATTGTCTTGGTTTCATACAAGGTGAAAATCGCAGTTGCTGTAGAAAAAATCGGGGAATTTTTAGATTTCTGTCATTCCATTGCAAACGAATTTAGGCATGAGAAAGGATACCGGGTTCTACAAGTGTATCGAGACAGAGAAGACTCGGATACCTTTATCCTAATTTCCGAATGGGAGTCTGAGAAGTCAATGGAAGACCACTTGAGAGGAGAGACTTTCTCGTTACTGAAAGGTGGTGCCATTGTCCTGGGGCAGAATTTCAAACTAATAATTGGAGAAGCCGTAACAATAGATAATTCACGTTGGCAAAGGCTGAATTTACCTTGGTAGACAGCGACACTACAACTCGTCGCCAACCTCGGTTTAGGTCATGAATCAAGAACGCTCAGTAAATCAGTCCAACAAGACAGTCAAGAGTTTCGTCAATGTCCTGTCATAGTAGCATAACAAATGGAGGGGATACTATGGATCGCAGAGATTTCATCAAAGTTTCATCATCGCTTGCCTGGGGAGCAGTAGTTTTTTCACCGGGCACCCTTTTTCTTCGAAGTGATGAGGCAATTGCTGCAATGGCCCCAGCCGCATCAGCCCAAGTTCCGGATTTTGCGAGTGCCATGCTCACCTCCGACATGCTGGGCCTCGGACCCGACGGTAAACCGACCGGGCAGAAAGCCACCTTCACCGGCGCATCGAAAGCCAATGCCAAGGCCGATGAAGCCGCGAAGCATCAGATGGTGCTGACCGCTGAGGAGCAGGCAATGCTGGACGGCGAGAAGGGCGAGGAGGTTGCCAAGCTTATGAAGATCCTCGTGCTCTTCGGCAACACGTTCGGGGCCGAGAAGCTGGTCGATCTCGGCGGCGCGCCGCACAGCAACCTCTATCCCGGCGCCCCCTACCTGAACTCAATGATCAAGATGCTGGATGAATGTGCCGAGGCCGGTCTCAAGTCCTATGCACCTTACACGGTCAATCCGCGGCCCTACGATGTCTACAACGTCCAGAATAACACGAAGGAGATGGAGATAGTCTACGACGGCTATCCCCTGCAAAAGGAACTGGATTGGGTGCATGCCCGCCTCGGGTCGCCTGACCTTAATATCCGCTCCTGTGCCTGTTACATAGAAGAGATAGGCAACGCTCCAGAGCCGGGAACCTATGTCGCCTGGGCCGAATCCTCGGCGGTGAACTACGGCAACTCCGCACTCGGCATCCGGACCAATCGGAACGGGGCCGGTATCGACCTGATCTGCGCCCTGGCGGGAAAGGCACCTCTCTTCGGCCTCATGACCGACGAGGGTCGCATGGCCACGTGGCTGGTGGATGTCAAGACCTCGAAGGAACCGGATTGGGGGGCGCTCGGCACGGCCATCGGGCGCAAAGTTGTCGAGGATGTCCCTTTTATAGTCGGCATCGACACCTACTTCGAGGGCGGCGAAATCACCGAGGATAACCTGCACCTCTTGAAAGCCATGGGCAGTGCCACCGCCGCTTCCGGTGCGGTCGGGCTCTACCACGTCGAGAACTTGACGCCGGACGCCAAAGACAAGGGCCGCAAGCTGCTGGCCGAGGGCTACGAGACTTACGTCTACGACGACGCCGAGGAGCAGAAAATCATCTCTACCTTCGACAACTTGTGGCCGGAGAAGGACGGGGACCCCACCGCTGCCTTCATCGGCTGCCCGCACAACACCTACCATGAAATGCTTAAATGGGGCAAACTGGTCACCGAGGCGCTCGAAAAGGCCGGCAAGGAAGAGGCGGCGATCCCGGTCTACATGTTCTGCGCCAACGTGGTGCGGAACCGCCTCATTGAGGAGCATGGCGAGCTCGCCGGCAAGATGAGGCGCGCCAACATGCTGGCGACTCCTATGTGCGGCGTCACCTGGGCCGGCACGAAGGGCTTCTCGGATCGTGTCCGTGGCGTCACCAACTCCGCCAAGACGCGGAACTACTCGACGATCCGCTACTTCCCGGACCAGACCCTCGTGGACATCATCGTAACGGGCAAGATGCCGGCGTGAGTATAAGCACCGGGATGGAGAGAAATTTGAACCAAATAACTCAAATGGAGATATAAACAATGGCTAAGAAAACATTCAAAGGACGCCCCATTCTTCCCGGCACGCTTGAGGGCGAGGCGCTGGTCTCGAAGATGCCTTTCAACCTCACCGGGTCTTACTTCGAAAACATGTTCGCTGGGAACACCGAGTCCGCTCCCTGCACCGATGCCAACAACCCGGACCTCTACCAGAAGGATATGAAGGGCGCAATCCTGTGCACCTCGCAGTGTGTCGGATCCACGATGGGTGCGGGTGCACTCATGGGGGTGAGCGAAATGGGTGTGGGCCTCAAGGCCTTTCTCTTCTCTTCGCACATCGACAGCATCGCAGCAGGTGGATTGATCATCGATGATGTCTGGTACGATCGCCGTGTGATCACGATCGATCTTCTCGGTGATGAGTTCCTCGAGGCGGTCAACACCGGCGATCCCATCTCCATCAAGGAGGACGGTACCGTCGAAGTCGGCTGATCAGACCGTTTAATATAAACCCAATTCCATGGTTCCAGGCAATTTGGGATAGAGTATCTATCAACATGCTCAAGTAGAAAGGAGAATGAGATCATGAGTGATGAGAAAAAAGAAAAGCACAATATCAATTTCGATCGTCGTGACTTTATCAAAGCGGGGGCAGTTGGAGCGGCAGGTATTGCTGTTGCCGGAATGGGCATGCAGTCAGCCTGGGCCCAACCCAAACCCCCGAATCCCGAAGATCTGTGGTCCAACGCTAAAAAGGGCGGCAAGCGTGTCGCCATTATTACCGATACCCAGTTGAATATTGGTCCATTCCTGGCGCGAAAAATGGCCAAGGCAAATTATAACCTGGTTATAGCCGACGTCCTCGAAGGGTTACCAGAAGAATTACAGGCAGCCGGTGCTGAGGTTACCGTCGTCCCGGGCATCGAACAGGAAGCGCCAAACCATGAGGGCAGACCGGGCGTGATCCAGAAAGTAGTCGATGCAGCCATGGATAAATACGGAGGCTACGACTCTGTTTTCATCAGGACCGCACTGCATGAGCCTGGTGGAGATCTATTTCAGACTGACGAAAAAGGTATGTTTGAACATTATGAACAGAACTGCCTGGCAGTAATGTATGCGCTCCAGGCTGTGCTGCCACCGTTGATGGATGCGGGAGCTGGCCAGGTCGTCGTGCAGACCAGCGCCACCGGTGAAAAGCCGCAACCGACCTTGATGGCTTATAGCGTAATGCGTGCAGCGGCCAATATGATGTGCCGCTGCGCAGCTATGACTGCAGCTCCCAAAGGTGTCTGCGTCAATGTCATAGGAACTAATTTCATGAACTACCCCGGATTCAGGGAAGCAGCAGGTGCCGAGGATGAGAAGGTGTACCAGTCCATCCTGAAGACCATCCCCATGCGTCGGTTGGGGGAAACTGAGGAAGCTGCGCATCTGGCCATGTCTTTGCTGGATGGCTACAACATGTATACGACAGGAAACTTCTTCCCGGTGGCTGGAGGGTTCAACAACTCTGGTATGGAGCCATTCGGAGCCTAACCTGCAAGCCGCTATTAATCCTGCAGCGGATCAAGGTTACAGACTTCAGTAAGTTAAAGCCCCTCAGCTCCTGACAAGGCTGGTATATCGATTCTAACCTTGTCGGGAGAGGATTTCCCGGTCAGCACAGACCCATAACGCAGAAAAAGGAGAAATATGGAAGCATATTGCTCAAGAGTGCTTGCGGCTGTTGGTTCCATATGCTTTTTCTTTTCAGTATCGTTTGTCTATGGTCAGGAAATTCAATCAGTTGAAGATCTCCAACGTGTCATCGAAGCCCAGCAGAAAATGCTTGAGGAGCAGCAGAAAAAATTAGACGCCCAGCAAAAACAGCTCAATCAGCAGGCTGAGTTCATGCAGAAGCTGCAGAACCAGCTAGAAACACTGATGGCTTCTCCTGAGGGCCAGACGACAACAGAACTGGCAGAAGCTCCTGCTCTGAAGCCAGCAGACAAGCCAGAGAAAAAAGGTGGAGTTAAACTTTCAGAGCTCTCTGATGCCGGCAAACACGATCGGCAGAGCCCGACCAGTAACAACGTAACCTATTTCGACCCCGCCAAAGTAGTAAACATTCCAGGTACAAAAACCTCCATTGGTTTATATGGTCTGGCCGAATTTCAGATAATCCATGATTCTGTTGGTTTGAACAATAATCGGTTTGACACTGTGTCTATTCCGGTTGACGGAGGTCCGTCACAAACCAAGTTCAGCGTCAACCCTTCCCAATTGGCAATATCAAGCACCACGCCAGTCACTGAAGGACGATTAAATACGATGATATCAATGGATTTTAATGGCCAGCTTGACCGCCCCGAACCAAGACTGCGGATGGCTTATGGAGAGTATGTCAGCAACATGATGGGAATCGGTCTGCTGGGTGGTCAGACGTATTCCACAGCGCTTGATATGAGAGCAGTTCCAGAAACCTTGGATTTTGCCATGCCTGCCGGCCTCTGGCAGACTCGTCAGCCGTTGGTTCGTTTTACTAATGCCTTGCCACATAGCACTATCTTTGAAACAGCTCTCGAGACGCCGGAAAATGTTTCCTATATAGGTGAGGACACAGACAAGTTAACCCGATGGCCAGATCTATCCGTTTCCGCCACCTGGTTGACTGATGGAACGTACTTCAAGCACCTGAGGATTTCCGGCCTAGTGCGGGATTTACGGGCAGAGGATGCGTCCGGCAATGAAGGTTCGGCGGTGGGATTGGCAGTAGGAGGATCGACTAAAATAGATCTGCCCATCCTCGGACCGCGGGACAATTTCAAATTCAACATTCATTACGGAGACGGCTACGGCACGCAGATCAAGGGTGGCCCTTTCGAAGGTGCCTTCAATCCGGTCACTTCGTCCCTTGAAACGATTGGAATTTTTGGTTTTTACACAGGTTTGCAGCACTTCTGGTCCAATCGGTTCCGTTCCAACCTCGTATATGGTTATGTCGATCCTGACAATCCTGAGTTCCTGGACGACGATACCTTGGAAAGTACCAACTATGCAGCGGCGAATCTAATCTGGTCACCTTTTGGCAGTGTAACACTGGGAGTGGAATATCTTTGGGGACGGAGAGAAAATAAGGATGGTGGTGCGGGGACATCTAACCGAATTCTTTTTTCTTCAAGGTTTGATTTCTAACTATCTGAGCGACAGAATGATGACAACCATGGGGGACGGGACAATGTTCAAGAAAACTCAAATCATCCTTTTGGCAGTGCTCATCACCGGTTTGTTTATGGGATGCGCACAAATTGATTCACGCAAAAGCTATGACACCCAGGCCGATTTCTCAGCACTTAAGACGTACAGCTGGGAACCGGGTGTAGAACAAAGTTTCAGCCGGCCAGAGTATTGTACGTATTTTCTTACACTGGCAGATACGATCCTGGAATCCAGAGGATATAAGAAGACCTCGGAGAACCCTGACTTCCTGATTCAGATTCCTTCATCAGAAAGATTCAAAGAAGTGTATGCGACTCCCCACGGGGCAGTCGAATTCTTTGAGGGGAAGCTCATCATCCAGGTCCGTGAAAGCGTCTCAAGAAATCTGATTTGGGAGGGTGTGGCCCGGGTATACTTTTCTGAAACGTATAGTGCCGAGGAAGTTAAGAAGGGAATTAAGGATGCCACCGAAGAATTGTTAAATAGCTTTCCACCCGAGTAATAATCATAAAGAACAGCGAGGCAGTTGGATTCGCAAAGTAAAATAGGAGATAATGCAATGAAATTGAATCAACTTATATTTGTTTTGGCCGCATTCAGCACCGGCCTATTTTTAATTGGATCAGTGGCAGCCCAGGATGATGAAAAGGTCGATTTCTTATTTGTCCAGTATGCAGAAAATGTAACGCTGGCTGATGGCAAGCTCACTTTACAGGGGGTTCAGCCCGAAACCTTGTATTTTTCTGATCGTCCCGATCGTGTAGTGGGACGTGAATCGACTGAAAAATTTGTGGAACACTGGTGGAAAGAAGGTCCCGACAGCTTTGCCAGTAATCCGCCCAACGCGGTTCTTGCGGTCATGTCGAAACCCGTGCCGCTGGATCTCGTGGTTGTTTTGAAAGAACCCAAGCTCGAGGGCGACAGCCTTGTCTACACAGTTGAAGTGCTTGATGGGCCTGATTCAGGAGAAGGCGAAGCCAATGCATTATTTATCGATGTGATTGGAGTGCGCCGGGGCGAAGTGAGGCGAGAGGTGCGTCAGGAGGCCAGGCAGGAGGTACGTCAGGAGGTAGATGGAGATGTAGGCCGGGATCCAGGGGAGGAGATAGTCGAGGAGGTAGGTCAGGAGGTTCGGCAGGAAGGGCGTCAATTAGTTCGCCGTATAGATCGGCAACTCTAAGATTTGTTAAGTTTGGGGGGGAGCACCCTAAACTTGAATCAGGTGTGTCTCTATGGTTCGGGGTCATTTAACCTCTTGAAAGGAGGTTTATTATGTCAACGCACACAGCTGCCGAGGCAGCGATCGATGATCTGGCGGAATCGAGTTTCCCAGTCCTCGATATCCTGGCCGATTATGGCACCACCATCGCGGGTATTCTCTATCTCATAATCGGTGCGATAGTCATCATCTATCTACTGCAGCGGCTGGTTCGCAGATTTATCCATCCTCATATAAAGAATAAAAGGATAGTAACAATCTTTTTTGGTACACTGTACGTTCTGGTCCTTGTTGTTATGGCCCTGCTGATGCTGGAGAAGATCGGGGTGCCGGTTGAGGGAATCGCCCATGTCGCTTTGATTGCCGTACTCGTCGGTGGCGTGGTGATTTTCTTCCTCTCCCCGTTTCTCCCCCGTTTGCCATTTAAAACCGGCCATCTGGTCGAAGTTGGTGGTGTCTATGGACATGTGGACGCTATTACCACTTTCCATACCACTGTTCGCAAATTTGATGGAACAACGGTATTTATGCCCAACGCCATGATCTTGGCGACGAAGATATTTAACTACAGTGATACAGAGACCAGAAGAATTGAAATATTCTTGAGTGTCAATAATGACAGTAACCTCGAAGAGACCCGGTCAGTCTTCGTCAAGATCATGAGTGCTGATGAGCGGGTTTTGATGGACCCCAAACCGCCGATTACCCATGTGACCAATGTCACTGCTGCTGGAGTGAATATGGTCGCCTGGTGCTGGGTTAAAAACGAGGATTGGTTTGCAACACGAACGAGCCTGTGGCTGAAACTGGTGGAAGCGTTTGAGGCCGATGATCAAATCTGTATGTCCCTTCCCCAGCAGGAGGTCTTTATGTATCATAAATAACAAACTGTAAAAGCTCAAAAAGCGAATTGATGATGCTTAATAAACACTTAACATCTGGGAGGTAGAGAGATGAGGACCGAAATCCTAAATATCCTGAAAATATTCCTGGTGCTGCTGTTTTGTGCTCCAGTCTCAATGGCGGTAGGCTATGATGCAAATCCAACCAAAGAAGGTATTGCCAGGGCCCAGGGTACGGTGAAATTTTCGCCTTATGCCGGTCGCTCCTATCCTACCCAGCCATTTTTTGGGGATACCCATTTGCATACCGCTATCTCGGTTGACGCCGGTACCATGAACCGGCTTGGTCAGGAAGAGGCATTTCGTTTTGCCCGCGGCGAGGAAGTTACTTCCCAGGGCGGGCTTCGCGCCAAGCTCTCACGACCGCTAGACTGGCTGGTTATTTCAGATCACGCCGAGTTGTATGGTCTGATGCCGCAATTGCTGGCAGGAGATCCTGATATTCTCGCCACCACGCAGGGAAAACGCTGGTACGACATGCTCAAAACCGGTGATAAAGACAAGATGTTTGATACGGCGATGGAAATAGTTGCGGCGCTGCAAAAGCCGGATCCGCCATTTGAGAGCGGTGACGTCGTCCGTGATGCCTGGCGAGATTACACCGCGCTTGCCGACAGATATAACGAGCCAGGCCGTTTTACGGCGATGATCGGGTATGAATATACCACCCGGGGCGGCTTCAATCTTCATCGCAACATATTGTTCCGCGGCGATGCCTCCGAGGCCAACCAAACCCTGCCTTTTTCACAATTTGACAGCCAGAACCCCGAGGATCTCTGGACTGCCCTGGACGAATTCGAAAAAAGAACGGGGGCCGATGTGCTTGCCATACCCCATAACGGCAATCTCTCCAACGGCTTGATGTTTTCGGTTGAAACCTATGGTGGGGATCCGCTCACCCCAGAACTTGCGAAATTACGGGCGAGTTTGGAACCCGTTATGGAAGCAACCCAGATCAAGGGAGACGGTGAAGCCCATCCGTTTCTGTCGCCAGACGATGAATTTGCCGATTACGAGACCTGGGATGATTCGAACCTTGACGGCACTGAGGTGAAGAAGCCGGAAATGCTCCAGTATGAATACGCTCGCTCGGCCCTCAAGACGGGGCTTGTTCTGGAGAAAAAGCTTGGCATCAACCCCTTCAAATATGGGATGATCGGCAGCACCGATGCCCACACCTCGCTGGCAGCAGTTGAGGAGGATAATTTTTTCGGTAAGCACTCTGGAGTGGAGCCCGAGCCTCACCGTTGGGAGCATGTGGTTATTGCCTCTCCGAAGGATCCGGACCTGACTGTCTATGGCTGGCAGCAGGCCTCCGGCGGCTACGCCGCAGTCTGGGCCACTGAGAACACGCGTGAAGCCATTTTTGACGCCATAGTTCGCAAGGAAGTATACGCCACAACCGGATCAAGGATGTGGGTCAGGTTCTTCGGCGGCTGGGATTTTGTTGAAGAAGATGCAATGAACAGACTGCCCGCAGAAATAGGGTATTCAAAAGGAGTACCCATGGGTGGAGATCTGCGCGCAGCATCGGAAGGAAAAACGGCGCCCACCTTTTTAGTGGCTGCCTTGAAAGATTCTTACAGCGGCAACCTCGATCGCATTCAAATCATCAAGGGCTGGCTCGACGCGTCCGGGGAGACCCATGAAAAAGTTTATGACGTGGTCTGGAGCGGCGACCGCACACCGGGAGCCGATGGTAAACTGCCGCCGGTGGGCGACACCGTTGATGTGAAGAACGCCACCTGGACCAATAGCATAGGGGTACCCGAATTGATCGGTGTCTGGACGGATCCTGATTTTGATCCAGTGGAAAAGGCGTTTTATTATTGCCGTGTTCTGGAAATTCCGACCCCACGCTGGACGGCCTATGAGGCCAAGCGCTTTGGTGTTGAAATGCCTGACAACGTACCAATGATTACCCAGGAGCGCGCCTACTCCAGCCCGATCTGGTATACGCCTGAGAAGTGAGGGGTGAAGAGTTTAATCAATCTATTTTGGAGATCAAAGCTATAAGGAACTCAATAAGATTTTCTTACTCTTATCTACACGGTCGAAGTGCTTGAGGGGCCTGATTCGGGCGAAGGCAAGGCGCCAACCCCTTGTTCATCGCTGTGATTGGAGTAGGCCCGGGTGCGGTGCGTAGGGAGGTGAAACAGGAGGCACGGCAGGAGGTGCGTCAAGCGGCTCGCCCTATTGACCGGGCCATCTAAGGTTCGAGAGAATGATCTCATTTACAAGTAGTCACCTGGCTATGTTATAATAGTGATAGACCTTCTAGGTCTTTAGGAGGAGTACGTAGCGAGTTGAAAGAATTTTATTATGGGAATTGTCAGCAAGATAATCGACGACAACAAGTTCGCTCCAGAAGATATACCCAAGCTGGAGGGTAAACTCTTCTGGGAAGGCCCCAAGCGGCGCATCAATCTGGAACGTTTTGCCATGCTGCTGCTGTTGTCGACCATCATCGCCACCTATGGTGTGCTAAAAGATTCGACCGCCACCGTCATCGGTGCCATGATTATCGCCCCCCTCATGGTACCGATCGTGGCAACAGCCGCTGCGCTGGTCATGGGGGATCTGAATCGTGCCTCCAAAGCCCTTCTGGTGGTTGTTATAGGTGTGATTGGTGTGATTTTCGTTGCTTTTGTATGCGGTGCCATTCATCCAATCTTCATTTCTTTTGCCACCAACTCGCAGATTACCGGACGCGTTTCACCAAGCCTGGGTGATCTGATTGTCGCTCTGGCTTCGGGAATTGCTGGTGCCTTTGCCGTGAGTCGTGACGATGTCGCCGATTCTCTGCCGGGCGTGGCCATTTCTATTTCACTGGTGCCGCCATTGGCAGTGTCAGGCATCTCTTTGTCCCATGGAGAATTTCTGGCCGCATCAGGCTCACTTCTGTTATTCATAACCAACTTTTTCTCAATTCTGCTCGCCGGTGGACTTACCTTTATGATTCTGGGGCTCAGCCTGGCCTCAACCCAGGACTTGACTAGGTCTATTCGCCGAAAAGCTTTTATAACCATCATTATAGGAACTTTACTGGTTGCGATTCCACTATCTTTGAGTTCGTTAAGGGTGGCCCGGGATAGCCATCTGGAATATCAGGCCCAGAAAATTGCCCGGCGATGGCTTGAACAAAGCGATTTCGATCTGATTAAACTCGAAGCTCATGCCGACAGGCTGAAAATGGTCATCACCGGCTCTGGGACACCTCCACCGTTGTCAGATTTTAGTGAATCATTAGATGATGAATTTGATAGGGATATCACGACACAGCTCAAAGTGATTTCGAGCCAGATCAAAATGTATCCAACACAGAGATCTGAATAGGGTTGCCGAACAGGGAACTCATGCCCTAGCCGGTATTCATCTGCTAGCTCTTGAGAGTGCCATATCGAATATAGCTGTTTTCTACCTGCATGTAGTGGAAAGGTTGTTCCTGATTACCCTCGGGCTCAAATCTTCCTAATAATTTAACCTTGCCAGTGGGATCCTCTCGTTAGGCGCATCTGTCCCGTTTCTAAACTGATCAGGAATAAGATCAACTTCAAGTGCTGGTAGGATATTCAGATCTTTGATTTGGCAAGGTTAACGCTTTAATAACGGGCGCAACGCTTTATCGCGTCCCGTTCATTAAGTTGTTCGCATTTTTTCTGTAACCAACAATTTTTATTGATTTTCATCGTTATTACATTCCACTTTTCATTTTGGAATTGCCGTGCGCTTTTTACAAATTGAAAATCACGAAAGCCAATGCTTTTATAAAGAGAAATTGCGAATGTATTAAAATCAAATACTTTTAGAGTAACTTCGTCTAAATTAAGCTCTTCGAGTGCAACCTCAATTGCCGCATTTACCATTACCTTTCCAAATCCATTAAGACGGAATTGTTGGAAAATTAGTACCCTGCCCAGTACACAAACCCCATCACTGTAATCAATATTCATCAATTGGATATGGCCCACAGTTTCTGATGTATCTAATTTAATGGCTTTAAAAACTTGAAACGACGGCTTCTTTCCTATTGTTTTCAATAAAGTTTCACTCAATTGAGCCGCATCCAAGGGAAATGTATATTTAGGACCCGCCCATTGAAGAAGAAATCGAGCATCTGGAATCTCATCAATCAACTGGCGATAGTCTCTTTCATCAAACAACTGTAATTTAATCAACTTTTTCTCCGTGATGCGAACAAGTAATTATACAGAAACTGTATGTCTTCGATTTTGTGATGTTATACAGAAGAAAGACGATATTAGCAATAATGAATATCTCGTAATATCGGTGTGATATATATTGACTCTGGCAATATAATATCAGTAAATCCGGCCCAACGTGAAGGTGCTTCCTGTCGTGCCGAGATAAATCCACAACCTCGGGAGTCCCTTTCGGGACAGAAATTGGTTATTGCCAGCCAGTGGGTGCGTAGCTGCAACGGCTGCAAGTCCCACCTGACCAAAGCCGAGCCGGCAGGTCAGTAGAGAAGTCTGCGGGTAAGCCCGGTAACGGGAGTCCGAAGCCAGACGGATCAAGGATGCAGGCTCTGTATTGAGCCCCGATACATCTATCGTCGTGGTCTAATGATAGCTTCCAGTGGTAGCGGAAGTGAAAGCCGACGGTGTCAGGAAACCGGAAGGCAGCAGAGCTTGACACGTTATGGCCAGTGTCGAGGTCACCACCGGGGTCAGAGACCAGGGCATGCATTCACAGGGTAGGCGTGGGAACTCGGGAGAACCAGTTGTCTCCTTGCAGATATTACGGTGAGGAAACCGTCCCCAACTTCCAGGCGCATAGGCAGAGAAGACCCCGCCGCTTATGCGAGCTTCATGTGAAGGACAC
>Ga0316193_10001171_pt1 | contig 17386 bp, 16 predicted proteins | sample MerIslsedime2_MG_FD_207735 | JGI IMG/M metagenome (GOLD analysis project Ga0316193, IMG submission 207735) | Coastal sediment microbial communities from Maine, United States - Merrow Island sediment 2 | ecosystem: Environmental > Aquatic > Marine > Coastal > Sediment | place: USA: Maine... | reverse complement strand
AGAAAAATCGCTATCAGCGAAATTGGTACGCACGAGCAAAACCGTTGCCGGATCGAAGTCATCGCCAGGCCTCCACACAAGATCATTACCTTGTTGTTTCTACGTTTACAGCGCGTACGCAGATGCCGAAACGGCCTTTGAAGCTATTAGTTAGAGCCCACGCAACCCCACAGCGACATTAGGATGGCTTTGCAATTTGCTTCGGACTTCATCTGTTTGCAGGGAGGCTGCCGGGTTCAGTGCCATAGGTGACCGTGTTTCTGCCTCTTCGCTTCGCCTGATACATGAGCGCATCGGCAGCACCAACGGCCTCGTCAGCGCTGTCGGGCGCGTTCAGAAACGTCAGCACACCAATACTGCAGGTCACGCCTGGCGCCACATCTTCAAGCGTGGTACGCAGTTCAAGGCGTAGCTTGGATACAACCTCCTGGGCACCTGATTGATCCGTTTCGGGAAGAACGAGCACGAACTCGTCACCGCCGAGCCTCGCTACCGTATCCATTGCGCGCGTCGCGTTCCTGAGCGCCCGGGCCACACGCGTGAGCGCCTGGTCGCCCTTGGCATGACCGTACGTATCATTCAGGGACTTGAAGTTATCCAGATCAAGCAGCGCCAATGTGATCTGCGCGCGATTGCGTCGCGCAATTTGCAGATCGTGTTGCAAACGATCGTGAAATGCGCGGCGACTGAAAACACCCGTCAGGGCATCGGTGCTCGCGCGTTGCTGCTGATCGATCAATGCCTGCCGGAGCATCACAACCAGAATGCCGTTTGCCAGGAAGAATCCAAACCGTATCAGCGCATTCCATATCGGTACTGTCCAGGAACTGTAATGGTTTCCCGCTGTAACGTCGGCAGCAACCCAGCTAAGGCAGGACAACACCGCCACCACGATGCCCGGTCGCTTGCCCAGATACCAGGCCGCCATTGTCACCGGTGCAAGGTAAAACAGGGAAAACGATACCTCGTACCCTGAAAGGTAATCCAGCGCCGCGGTCACGGCGACAGTCAACAGGCAAACGATCAGCAGCTGCGCACGGGGCAGTTGCGACAGAAAACGATCAATCGAAACGATCAGTTTTCGCACAATGGCACAATCAACCGAGAGTCACCGGCAATGGTCTTCTGCTCCACACCCAATCTCCGCAAACGTCTCATGACAGCAAATATGGATGGCGGCGGCTGTGCGCAAAACAGACGCGAAACGTCCAGCACGCTCGCCGGGGATTCACGCCGCAGCGCCTGACTCATCGGGCTTGTGCGACTGGCGAATTATAGGTCGACCACCACTTCCAGATAGTCTGCGCTAACCATCAGGGTCTCATCACCCGAACGGTTGAATCGGCTGAGAATCTCGTCCAGCTCCAGCAGGAATTCTCCCCTGCCGTTCTCATCGAGTGCCTCCAGCACCCGCATGATCGGGCCGAACCAGGTACTGAATACTTCGATCCAGTGCCGGTTGTCACGATAGCGAAACAGCGCGCTTCGCCTGGTGATCTTCAAACCCGAAACGGGTATATCGAACAACTCTGCAAGCCGTTTCCCGGTGCCCCATTCCGGCGGGGGACGAACGCCTTTGGCGGGTGGTCGATAGCGTCCAACAAGAGCAAACGTCTGTCCCCAGAACCCGTCGGGTGTCCAGTTACCCATGCCAATCCTGCCACCGGGCCGGCAGACCCGAATCAGTTCGTTTGCCGCCATCTGCTGATCGGGTGCAAACATCGATCCGTACAGTGAGAGGACGCGGTCGAACGATCTGTCCGGAAATGGAATCTCTTCGCAATCGGCCACTTCAAAGCGCGCCGGCAGTCCTTCAGCTCCGGCACGTGCGCGCGCACGTTCAATCAATTCCGGAACATAATCGATACCAACGGCTTCGCAGTTTCTACGCGCTGCCGATAACGCGACGTTACCGGAGCCCGTAGCAACATCGAGTACCTTGTGACCGGCCCGAAGGTCGACCGCTTCACACAACAGCTCTCCCGGAAACACCGTATTCCAGCCGATGACTGCGAAGTCCCCGGTCGCCCACGTTTCTTTTTGTTGATGCTTCACTGCATTGAAATCTGGCATCGAGTGTCCCGTGAAAGCATATTTCGATCGTAGCGTCTGTCGCAGCCCGGCTTGTTTGATCTGCTCCCGGCGAGTCAGGTGACAAGTGTGGACGGCCAGCCCTTTACCCGCACGTAATCCACCAGGTTTTGCGGCCGGTAGGTCTTGTCACGGTCCCAGCGTTGTTTCACCGACTGATGAATCAGTATCTTGTCCTTGCCGTGATCAATGGGGCGGAAGACTTTCTTCTTGATGCGGTAATAGCTGCGGCGCGACTCGTGCAAGCTCGCAGTTGCTTTCGGTTTAAGGCGGCCTTTCAAATGCGGCTCCAGCGTCAACCCTGCTTTGTTCGCCTCGCGCATCATCCAGTCAAGAGCAATGTCGGAGAGCAGCCAGCCGCCCGGGTCGGGCGGGTAACTACCGCCAACGTCGCTGTGCGCGCCGACAAACCAGACCTGTTTCAGATCGAGCTTGTCACGAGGCAACCACACTGTCGGCTCGAAATCCGCTCGTAGTTCATCGACCGCCATAGCATGACGGGCAATGCGCACATTTGATCCGATTTTGGTGTCGTAGAACTCGTCCTTGTCGTCAAACAGCCCAAGAAAGGAAAACGGGATGCCCATTGCGCCGACGGTGTCCCAGACGCCGACAAATTTCACCTCGCGCGACGGATGCGAGTGGGCGTCGCGAAACCGGATAGACCGACTACCATTTGGTGCATAAGCCGCACCCGGATTCTTATAGTGGTCGAACGCCGCCTGGATCAGGGGCGCGTCCGGGCGCTTGAGAATGCCGCAATTGTTGATCAGGCCACACAGACAGCGAACCGTGTAGGCGCCACGACTGAAACCAAACAGGAAGATTTCATCGCCCGGTGCATAGTTCTGCACGATGTAGCGATAGTCGTCGACAATGTTCTTGTGCAATCCCTTACCGGTTGCTCCGCCAATCACTTGGTCATGATAGGAACCAACGCCCCAGTCGTAAAACACTTGCTGGGGATGCTGGCGGCTGCCAAGCGGTTTGACCGCTCGTGCCAGGCGCAGCACGTTGGTTGGAAAATCCTTGCTCAAATCTTCTTCGGGCCGGTTCCAGGTCCCGTCGGCACAAATTACGATTCTTTTCGGCATTGCGGTTACTCCCGGTTGAAGAAATCACTCCGGTACGGTCGTCGGCGTCGAGAATACGGTGCGCCGTCAATCGCTACGTTGCGTAACGATAGTCCAGATAACGCACAAAAGGAAACCAGCAAAGGCGTTTACCGACGGGCCCACTCAGGCGAACACATGATCCATTACGCTCCTGCACAGCGACACACCACGGTCGACAACGGACGTCCGCCACGCTCCATTTTCCGGTGCAAGCATGCGCTTGAGATTCTGTTTGCTCGAGTGCTCGGGGCCAACGTTGCCATGATGATGCCAATAATTTTCCTGGCGCAGCGCATTGATCACCCGCAGACCGGGATACGTGCCGAACTCCTGCAGAATGAACGACCAGTCCGGCGCGGGTTCGAGCATCCCGAAAACATCCGAGAGCATTCCGCGTATTTCGTAGGCGCCATGCGCCACGGCATCGGTAACAAGCGTCCTGCCCAATTCGGCGCCAAGCCTTGTGGCTTCATCCGGCTGATCGCGACCAGATCGAAGATAGAGCGCTTCTTCACCCCACTTTCCAAGACCGGTATGCACGTCAACTGCAATCACGCGGCTTACGGACCTGAGTCGAAGACTAAGCCATCCGAGATAGAGCAGCGGGCCTTGCTCGAACTCCGTACCGCCGTAGAACAGGCCCTCGGGATATTCGTACTGCCCTTCCGCTACACCCTGCCGCAACGCCGGCATACCGTATTTCAGGATGCAACGAATTGCTCGCGGATAAAACAGATCCGGTCCCGCCGGCAGCCGTGCCGGGTTGAGCAGGCTATTGAGTGCGCGGTAGGTATCGGCGACACCGGACCTTTCTTCGACATCCAGAATAAAATTTCGGTTCAGGTCGACATTGTGTTCATTGACCCGTCGCAGCCACGCCATCCCGTAAGGGTTGAGACAGTGAACCATGATCAGAGCGGCGTCCTGCGGGATGTCGAGCGGTGAGTCGAGCAAGGCAAGCTGAACGGCAGAGCCGGCAAATCCTTCGACGCCGTGTATGCCGGACGAATGAATGACAACGCGCGACGGGCGCTCTGCTCCGAACCACGCAATTTCTATCGCCAGAGGCGTACCCGCCGGACCCATTGCATCGAGGCTCACCTCGTCCATTGTCGCGCCGGCAGCGCAGGCCGAGGCAATGAAGCGCGAGCGGGCGATCGCGTATGTTTTCGAAAAATAATCGTTACCGGTCATTTCTGGCTGCTGTTGGGTTCCGTTGGTCCGCCGACATCCACTGCTCCGGAAATATACCGCACGCTGACATGGTGCCGGTGCTTCATCTGTTGGCGCTGCTGACGATACCAACAGCTTGGTCGCTGAACTCCCCTTGATTCAGATACGCATCGTTTCAAATCGTGCGCGGACCCGGACCGTTCCGCCGTTCACCATCAAGCCGTTGCTGATCTACTTCAGCAGTTCCGGCAACCACAACACGACATTCGGCCACACAGAGACAATGGCGATTACCGCGATAAAACTCAGATAGAAGGGCAGCGAGGCACGGATGGCGCTCTCGTAACTGACTTTGGCGATCTGCGCCGCAGTCATCAGCGTCATGCCGACCGGCGGGGTAATGTTTCCGATATTCAGGGTAAGAATCATCACCATCGCGAAGTGCAATGGATCGAAGCCTAGCTGAACCATCGCCGGCACCAGCACCGGAGCTACAATCACCAGCGCCGGCAACACATCTACAGCCGTGCCGATCAGCAACAGCAAACCATTGACCAGAAAAATCTGCACCAACGGATCGGTGCTGAAACCGGCAATCAAATCGGCAGCCTCGCGAGTGATGCCCGACCGTGTCACAAACCAGCCCAGTACCGTCGATGCGCCGAGTAGGAAGAACACCACACCCGACAAGCGCACCGTGGTGAGCAAGGCGGACCACACCATCTTCAGCGAAAGCTGGCGATACACAAACATGCCGACCGCGACCGTGTATACGGCAGCAAACGCCGAAGCTTCCGTCACCGTGCTCAATCCGCTGAGAATCCCACCAAGGATAATCACCGGGACCAGCAACGCCGGCAGTGTCGGAAAAAACGCCTTGAGCGCAAGCGCGACCCCGCCGTCGCCATGCACCGGAAAATTGCGCCGCCAGGCGAGCCACCCGCTTACCATAAGGAGCGCGCCAACCAGCAGCAAACCCGGAACGATTCCGGCAATAAACAGCGAGATTACCGAAATGTCCTGCAGGATGGTTGCGTAAACAACCATCACCACGCTTGGCGGGATAATCGGCCCAACCACCGACGAACACGCAGTGACCGCTGCACAGTAATCAGCCGGATAGCCCTCTTTCTTCATTGCCGGGATCATCAGCTTGCCAACCGCTACCGTGTCAGTTATCGCAGCGCCCGTAAGGCCTGCGAAGAACAGGCTGGTGGTGATATTGACGTGGCTCAGTGCGCCGCGCACCCGGCCAAACAGCGCATTGTTGAAATCGATAAGGCGTTGCGTCAAACCGGCACGATTCATCAGCTCGGCGGTAAAGATGAAGTAGGGCACGGCCATCAACAGGAATCCACTAACACCCGAGAACAAGCGGTCAGGGAGAATTTCGAGAAACTCGAGGCCCCCTAACGAGACAGCACCGGCAAGCCCGGAGAACACCATGACCAGCGCGATCGGTGCGCCAATCAATAACAGGATCAGAAAGAATACGAGCGCTGCGGCCATCAACCCGGCCCGCTTTCGTGGGTGGCAAAGCCTTGCGAGTCGACATCCTGCGACTCCAGGATGGCTGTGCCATTAACCAGGTGCACCAGCATGATTGCGCCACTGACAGGGACGCACGCAGCTACCCAGCGCCCATGAATCTGTATTTGATCGGAAACCATGTAGTACTGCGTCGTGGTGGAAAAGAACTGCCACCCGAACCACAGTAGCAAGACGGCAAACACGGCAACCGCGGCAAGGCTCGCGTAGCGCAGAATGACGGCCAGCTGCGCCGGCAACAGGCGCGACAGCAGATTCATGGCAACATGTTCGCCACCATGAAAAGCCACTGTGATGCTGAGCATGCCGATCCAGGGAATGAACAGGCGCGCAAGCGAATATGTCCAGCTAAGGGCTTCGCCTGTGACAAGCATGTAGAAGAATCCGATGAAGGAAATCGACAGCATCGACAGCACGCAGGCGACACAAACCAGTAACGCAATGGTATTCAGCCTGGCGCTGATATTTCTGAGCGCAGAACCAAACAGTCCGTGTTGATCAACCATGTTTGAACAAGCCATGTTTGAACAAGCCAGGCTTGAACAAATCAGGTTGGACTTTACTGCGATTTAACTCGACACCTGTCGTTCGACAGTCAACGTCCATAGCGACGAATCTCGCGTTGATTGACCTCGCCTTCGAGACGTGTGACTTCTTTCCACAGGTCGTCAACAAGTTGTTCATCGATGCCGAAGTCGGCAGTGATCCATTGTTTCCAGGCCGGACGGGCGACTGCCGCCATGGCTTGCTTTTCACTCTGCGTCAGGATGTGGCATTTTTTGAAGTTCTTGCAGGAAGCTTCCCAGCCCTTGATTGCGGCAAGCACGGCGATCCCATGCGAAACCTGTACTGCCTCGCGTGCGGACTGCAAGACCGCGAGTTGATATTGTTCTGGCAACTTGCGAAACCACTTGTCACTGACTACCCAGGAGATCGAGTTATAAACATGCCCACTCCACGTGGTGTAGTCGTTCACTTCCCACAACTTGAACGCAAGGCTGACACCGGGGGCATTGAATTGTCCGTCCACAAGACCGGTGCTGAGCGCAGTGACCACCTCACCCCACGGCAACGGCGTGGCCGATGCGCCAAGTGCTTTCATCGTTGCAACATGCGCCGGATTTTCCTCGACGCGAATCTTTAACCCCTTCAGGTCGACGACATTCCTGATCAACCGTTTGTTGTTGGTAAAGGCGACGAAGCCGCCGCCATCATCGAGGGTGCCGAGGTAACGCAGCCCCGATTTCAAGGTGCCGCGCATGAAGTTGGCGTGCCACTCGCCATCGAAATAGGCTCGCGCAATGCGATAGTCGGGAAACAGAAACGGCGTGGTAACGATCTGATATTCCGGAAAGAAAGACGACATGGCGCCGGAAGAAATAAGGGAAGCCTGGACGAGGCGCCCGGCCTGGGCCTGTTTCGCTGTTTCCACTTCGGAGCCAAGCTGGCCGTTACCGAAGACCTGCACATCGATGTCGCCGCCGGTAGCCGCTTCGAGTATTGACTCGAAATGCTTCATGGCCGGATGCATCTCGTTATTACTGAGGTCCTCGGGCGCCAGATGGCTGATAGCCATGGTGTATTTCGCGGCGTGCGCCGGCATCAGCACCGCACAGCCAATCAGGGCCAGACAGATCGCCGTGATACCAGTTTTCTTGTGCTTCATTTTCCCCTCCCGCAGTGCTCTGCTTTTGTCGGCAGGGGGCAGCATCGCCAGCGCGATGCACATCTGTCAAGTCCGGTAGTGGCTTTGTGCCGATTGCGCCGTTACCGGTGTGGCCAGGCGCTAATCGCGACCGAATTTATCCGCCAGATAATCGAGCACGCGATTACGGGTCGCGGCGTCCTCGATCGGTGCCATTCCCTGTTCCTCCACCATCCAGTCAAGGGATTCCTCCCATGCTGCCCGGTCGAGGCCTTGCTGCTTGACGATCATCAGCGAGTGACAGGCTGCACAGCGGTAATAGACATCCTCCCGACCGGGACCGGGTGGCAAACCCTGCCATTTTTCAGGGCCGTCATCCGGGACCGCGACGCTTACGCCCACAGCCGCCGGTCCCATGTCCGGTAACGCATTTGGTTCGTCGCTCAATGTTCGCAGGTACGCGATGAGATGCGCGCGCTCCATTGTCGCCTTGATTCCGGGGAATGGCATGCGCCCCTCGGGCGCCACCAGTTTGGGATCATAAAGATAAATGTTGAGGCGCTCGAAATCCCATTGCCCGGATGCTCCCCTGAGCGACTCCGAATAGTCGAATCCGGGTTCAGCCGCAACCGACCGTCCGAGAAGATTCCACAGATTGGGGCCAATCGTGAACTTTGCTCCGGGCCTGGCGACATGACATACGGCGCACTGCGCAAAAACCTTCTCACCTATGCCGGGATCGGCAGATGCCAGCCTTGTCGATATTTCTTCGACTACCGGTCCGGCACGGGCGGCGGCCACAAGCCACACACTCAAAACCAGAAGGCATAACGACAGAGTGACCCGCGCGCTCACGCAACCCTGACCGCGATGCGGTGCATCGAGTTGTTCAGGTAACCTTTCGGATTCCAGGCGATCGCGAACGGTTGCTGCGCGCCGGTATCATCCGTAGCGCGCGCCCACACTTCGTAATAACCTTTATCCGGGAAGCGTACCCGGGCGCTGAAACGCTGCCAGGCAAACGGGTTTACCGGGGTGCGCAGGTCAGCCCGAATCCAGGTTGCGCCGAAATCGATCGATAATTCGACCGACCTTACGGCATTGTCCCCGGCCCAGGCATGGCCGCGAACCACGAGCTCACGTCCGTCTGACAATTCAATGCCACTCTCAGGCCAGGTAATGAGGGATTTGACCGGCATCGATTCGATGATGCGGAAATCCTTCTTCGGCACTTTTTCCCCGGGCGCAACCGGATAGGCGGGCACCCGGTAGGAGGTGCCGGTCATCTTCGCACCGTCGTGCACCTTGTCACGAATCTGAATCCGGGTGAGCCATTTTTGCGAACACGATCCCGGCCATCCCGGAACCACCAGCCGTAACGGTGCGCCATTCATCGGATGCAACGGCCCCCCATTTTGCTCGAACGCGATCAGATTGTACGGACTGAGCGCCTTTTCGATCGGCACGCCTCGCGAGATCGGCTCCTTGTCGGGATTACCGGAGAGGTGGGTGTCGGCGCCGTAGTGCGCGGTATAGACCGCGTTGCTGTTCAGACCAGCGGCCTTCAAAACATCGGCAAGCCGCACGCCGGTCCACTCGGAACACCCGACGGCACCAAGCGTCCACTGATTGCCCTTGGCCTTCGGGTCGAAATAGGCACGCCCGTTGCCACCGCATTCGATCTGCAGTCGCAGCTTCACGACTTCAAATCTTTCTTTCAGGTCATCAATGCCAAGCGTCATGGCAGAGGCTACTTCACCGTCTATGCGCAGCTTCCAGCTTGCAGCATCGACACTGGTGGGCGGTACACCATTGTTACGGACAAAATGGCGTACGTTGGGCGTTACTTCATCGTCGAGCAGATGGGGTGGGCACTCGGCGTTTACCGGGCGATCATTGAGAATGATCAGTCCGTCCTTGTTTTCAATATGAAACGCCTGTTCCGCCAGTGCTACCGGTATCAGCCCACCTGGCATATTGCGATGAAACGGAATGGCGCCACCAAGGAGCGCCGCCATTCCCGCAAGTCCGGCGCCCTTAAGGAATCCGCGTCGATCACGATACGTTTCGCGTCCGAACACCACTCGGTCTGCCTGATGCGGATCCTGTTCGTACAGTTCGAAAATATTCTTCCGGGTTTTCTTCACCACGCACTCTCCTCTTGCGATCAACTTGATTGCTATCGGTACTTTATCGATAAGGTTACAAGGCCTGCCGGGTATTAAATACCCTTGCGGGTGTTCATGCACTGAGCCTGATCAAGATAAGTGAAACAATCCCGGCGCGAAAGAGCTGACAGATGCCAGTCGAAGAATTGCTCTCAGACGCGTCCGGCCTGGCAAAAACGCAGCCGGTAGGGCAGGCGAGTGATTGGCCGGCGCGTATGACGCGCCCCATTATCGCGCCAGAGCCCGAACCTTCGAATCAGCGACAGGCAATACCCGTGGGCCCGGGTTCAACCGGTTTCGAGCTGATTTCCAGAGAGTGCGAACTGCAACTGGTGCAAGCGGGAGTAGATGCCGCCCTGGGACAAAAGCTCGGCGTGGCTGCCGGTTTCTGCGATACGGCCTTCATCGAGAACAACGATCCGGTCGGCATTCTCTATGGTAGACAGGCGGTGAGCAATAACTACCGTCGTCCGACCCTTCATCAGCGAATCCAGTGCTGCCTGCACGTGTTTCTCCGATTCGGAGTCCAGCGCCGAAGTCGCTTCGTCGAGAATAACCACTGCCGTGTTCTTCAGTATCGTCCGGGCGATAGCGAGACGTTGCCTTTGCCCGCCCGACAAGCGCACTCCGTTCTCGCCAATCAACGTATCAAGCCCCTGTGGCATCGCATTAATGAAATCCATCGCGTGGGCCGCTTGCGCTGCAGCAATGATATCGTCGCGGGTGGCACCGGAATTAACACCGTAGGCAATGTTTGCGGCGACCGTGTCATTAAACAATGCGACTTCCTGACTGACGAGCGCAATGTTCGCGCGCAAACTGGATAATGTCAGCGAACTGATGTCATGCCCGTCAAGAAGGATTTGGCCGGCGTCAGGACTGAAAAAACGAGGCACCATGTTGGCAAATGTCGTCTTGCCGCCTCCCGACGATCCAACCAGCGCGACCGTTTCCCCCGGCGTAATCGTCAGGTTGATATCGTTCAACGCCCACCGGTTGCTGCCCGGATACTTAAAATCGACATGCTCAAAGCGCACTTCGCCTTTAGCCCGGGACAACTCGACGGTTCCGCTATCGAGTTCTGGCGTCTGGTCAATTAGCGCAAATACCGATTCCGCTGCAGCGAGGCCTCTCTGCAAATGCTCCGCCACCCCGGTGAGGCGTTTCAACGGCGCCGTGAGCATCAGCATCGCCGCGAGAAACGAAACGAAACCGCCCACCGTTGTCGTATTCTGCTGCGCCTGGACGGTTACGTAGTAAACAACAACTGCGGTTGCGAGCGCTGCGAATAACTGCACGATAGGTACATTTGCGGCAGCAGCCGCTGTTTGCTTCATCATGAACCCGCGAAGCGTGTTGCTGGTATCGTTAAAGCGCTTGGTCTCGTACGACTGGCCGCCAAAGATCTTTACCACTTTGTTGCAGTCAATGGTTTCCTGCACAACCTGTGTCAGATCACCCATCGCCGTCTGGGTCGAACGGCTGGTGTTTCGCAAGCGTGCATTGAAAAAACGCACGACAAGTGCGATAGGCGGGATCATCACGAGCGAAATCAGGGTCAGTTTCCAGTCTACGTAAAGAAGATAGGCGAACAAACCGACAATGGTAAGAGAATCTTTTACCAACACGGTGACCACCTGGGTGGCAGCCTGGGTCACCTGCGCAACGTCGTAGGTAAAACGCGAAAGCAGATTGCCCGTGGTGTGATCATGGAAGTAACCCAGCGGCAGGGCAAGCATTTGGCGGAACATCTGGTCACGCAGATCCATGACCACCTTGTTACCAACCCAGGCACTTGCATACTGACCGAGAAAGCTGCCGATTCCCCGGAACACGAACAACAGAACCAGAGCAACCGGCGTCCACGTGATCAATACCGGATCCTTGTTGACAAAGGTGCCGTCCAGGAAGGGTTTGACGGCGGCAGGCAGAGCCACTTCGGTCGCGGCGCTGATCAACATTCCCAGAATGGAAAAGGAAAACACCCACAGGTAGGGACGCACGTACGCCAGCAATCGAAAATACAGTTGTGTGCTGGTCATCTGCTGCATGGCGCGCACCATAACAGAGGACATGAAAAAACAAAATGGGCGTCCTGAGGCGGCTTGCCGGAGCGGTAACCGCCGCCTTTCGTGGCCCATAACCCTCCTGCCGGACAGCGTCCGGCAGGAGTTCGTCTATTGTCCGAATTGATACTCGGCAAAAACGGTAACGGTTCGTTCCGGTAGCGGGTAAGCATTGTAGGCATCGGTAGCCGTGCTGCTCACGGCATAGGTGTAGTACTTCTCGTCGAGCAAATTGTTTACCACCAGTCCAGCTTGCCAGGCCTTAAATTGATGCGAATACTTCCAATCGAAGACCGAATAGGCGGGGATTTTCGTGCCAAAATCGTTGGGCTCGTCATTGTCCATAAACTGGTCGCTGACGTAGCGATACGCGAGGGTCATGTAGGCATCCCCGGTAATCGCCCAATGCGCATTGAATGTGACCTTGTCACGTGGCACCAGAGGCACCGTTTTCCCGGCAATATCAACGCTGCCCCCTGCGCTGGGAAAACTGCCCTCAAGGAACTTTGCTTCCGTATAGGCGTAGGTCACACCGAGATCGACGTCGCCAAGCGAGGACGCCAGCTCGAGTTCAATACCGCGCCGCCGCGATGGCGGAAGGTTGGTGTTTCCGATGCCGGTGCTATACACATCGAGGTGAATTTCGTCTTCAACATCGATCTGGAAGACTGTCGCCCGTAGCACATTTGCGTTCCATCGACGTTCGACGCCGATGTCGATACTGTCTGCGGTCTGTGGGAGTAGAAACTGGAACTCACGCTGGAACAGCGGCGGACCCGCGAACTCGTAGATTTCATCGACCGTTGCGAACCGAAAGCTGCGGCCGGTGGATGCGAGCATCGCCCAAGTCGCATCCAGATCGTAACGTAGCCCCAGTTCGTAGGCGTATTCACGCAGGTCCTGGTCACCGTCCGCCGCCCCCGAGCCGAAACCAGCGCCTGGTGCGGTCGGGTCGAAACTGTCCCGGGCTTCAATCTCCTGCCACTGCTCGCGCCAGCCTAACGACAGTTGCAAGGCTTCGCCGACCCGGACCGTGTCATACAAATAGTAACCATAGTCCAGTTGGGTCGCGCGTATCTGATTGATCGGCGTAACGATATTCATGGGATCGTTCGAGGTGTCGAGGCGATAGTCCCAATCGTAGATGTCGATACCGACCACGAGTTCGTTATCGGTTTTGCCGAAGACGTACGGAATCTTGATACGCGGTGTAAAACTCCAGACATCGAGGTCCGTCTCGCGGTAGTCCGGAAAGCCGCCAAAATCGAAATAGGAGGACTGCTCTTTCTCACGGTAGCCTAACTCGGCGTCTATCAGGCCGAAATCCTGTCGGCTTGACAGCCCGAATGTTGCATACGCGCCGTCCCGCGTCGCGTAATCGAGCGGGGTCGAAGTGCCACGTCGATCGTCTTCGAGCTGATTGATCCCGGCGCTCGGTTGCACGCGGCGCCCGCCCGGCAAGCGGATGGACTGCCGGTCGCTGCCGAGCTTGAACGAAAGGTCGTTGGAGATTCCAGTGCGTCTGGCGTCCAGCTGCACGGCCGAATCTTCATTCTGATTATTCTCGCGATAGCCATCGGAGGAATATTTGTAAGCATTGATGTTCAGACCGTAGGCATCCTTGAGCAGTGTCGCGTTAACTTTCCCCTCCCGCGTATCGAGCGAGCCGTAACGTGCGCCCACGGTCGCGCTGCTGCTCGTACCCGACGGTGACCGGGTGATGATGTTGACCACGCCCGCGACCGCGCCATCACCATACTGGACGGACCCGCTGCCTCGAACGATTTCGATACGCTCGACCGAAGACAGCGGAATGGAAGACCACTTCACGCCGGACAGGTCAATATCATTGATACGGCGACCGTCGACGAGAATAAGGGTGTTTCGACCACCGGTCGCGCCGAAGCCACGCAAATCAACAGTGGTATTGGCGCCGTTATTACCGAACAGTTCTGTGTTGACTATGCCAACCTGGCCCGCAAGCACTTCCGGCACCGTTTTCGCCGGGCTGGCTTCGATTGCCTCCCTGCTGATCACGGTTAAGTTGACTGGTCGGTCAAGTCCCGTTTCGGCAAACCGGGTTGCCGTTACGACGATGTCGTCCGTGCGGACATTGGTAGGCACAGATTCGGCGTGCACATCATTTGCAACAGCGACTGATTGCGAAAGACACATCAGTGTGCCGATGATGCTTGCCAGGCGAAGTGTGGTGGCCATGATGCTCTCCCGGATGCGCACACCCGCCGTGTACGTGACAAAAAAACAAGGAGATTTCTGCAGTAGGCGGCCAAACATCATTGAACCAGCCGGTTTACCGCCCCTCGCGGAAACTCCGTCGCTGTTCACACGGCCGGTATCCGGGCTCGCGAGTCTTGACACGTCGCCTTCCCATAATAAGTAAGCGCTAAGACGCTTACTTGTCACAGTGGCTTCGGATCCATTGAAGAGATCCGAGAATGACGCGCCCACACTCGCTTACCGTTGCGGGGGCAGCACAGGACTGATTCGTCCGGATCTGCGGCGAAAAAACCGCCAATCCAGCCCAATTTCACCTGATTTCCCGTTTAACCCTGACAAACAAATAATCCAGGGCACCTTGGAACCCGATCAGTGTACACGGTCATTACAAAACAGACTGCCGATTAATCATGGGCGGCTGGCACCAAAGATGCTAAACAACATTCAATATATACCGTTAGCAGTTGACTTTTCAGAACTTTTAAATATAGTGATGCCATGGAAGCCGAGATCAACAGCCTCGACGATAAAGTTCAGCAGTTGGCAGTACTCTGCCAGCGGCTGCGCAAGGACAATTCGCAATTGCGCCAGCAACTGGCGACCGCGCGCGATGAGAACCAGCGCCTGACTGAAAAGATCAGTACCGCCACCACCCGACTCGAAGCCCTGGTGGAGAAAATTCCGGAAGACACACAATGAGCAAGGAGGCACCCGGAATGGACGTCTCCATACTCGGTCGACAATTCCGGGTCGCGTGCACCGAAGAAGAGCAGCCGGAGCTGCAAAAAGCCGTCGGCTACCTCGATGCCAAGATGCGCGAGATCCGTGACAGCGGCAAAGTGATTGGTGTCGAACGAATCGCCATCATGGCCGCTCTCAATATGGCACACGAGCTATTGTCAGTGCGCGTCGATGGCGTTGACCTCGGCGAAGTGCGGCGTAGAATGGCTGAAATGCGGACGAAGATCGATGAGATTCTGTCCGCTCAGGATGAACTGTTCTGAATTGACGGTTGTCCTGTGGTTCCATGTCCCCTGCAGTGTGCGTCCAGGCTGTTGTTTCTCTGAACCAATGTGATTACGTCAGGTCGCCGACTTAAGTAACGTTGTTGTGCGCGTCCGACATGGACGTACCTAAGACGTTCGGAAGGTGGCCGCTCTTGAACCATACGGTTCAGGATATCGGTCTGACGGCATTCGCGGGGGGCACCCTATTCATCCAGCCGGCAAGATCAGTTGGAGCGACACAAGAAAGTAATCAAAGCGGCTGAGCCGCTTTTTTTATTAACGGCTCTGGTTTTGACGGCACTGAGTTGCGGTGTTAACGATGCATTACTGGCTGATGAAATCCGAACCCAGCGTCTTCGGCGTCGATGATCTGGCCAAACGGCCGAAAAAAACGGAACCATGGAACGGCGTACGTAATTACCAGGCGCGTAATTTCATGCGGGACGACATGAAGCGTGGGGACCTGGTTTTCTTATACCACTCGAGTTGCCCTCAGCCTGGCATCGCCGGACTCATGAAGATTTCCCGCAACGCCTATCCCGACGAAACGCAGTTCGACAAGAACAGCGAGTACTTCGACGCAAAGGCAACACGGGAAAACCCGCGCTGGCTGAATGTGAATGTCACGCTGGTGCGGAAAACACGCCTGGTCAGCATCCAGGAACTGCGCTCGCACCCTGAGCTTGCGACCATGCAAATTCTGAAGCGCGGCAATCGCTTGTCCATTACGCCGGTCACACAAGAAGAGTGGCAGTTCATCATGGCACTCATCGAGAGCTAGAGGCAAAGCTTGGACTGGTGGATCGTTTATCTCTTGCTGGGCCTGATCGTCGGCTTGTTCGCCGGCATGCTTGGTATAGGCGGCGGAATGTTATTGGTACCCCTGCTGGTATTCATGTTCTCTGCCCAGGAGTTCCCTGCCGATCGCATCCTGCATCTTGCCCTCGGTACTTCATTAACGACGATTGTTTTCACGTCATTATCGAGCATTCGAGCGCATCACATGCGCGGCGCAGTGCGCTGGGATATTTTTCGCGGGGCGGCAGCCGGCCTCGTAGTCGGCACCTTCCTCGGGGCATTCATCGCCGACTGGCTTGACTCACGCTTATTGGCAATCGTGTTTGTCGTATTCGTGTCCTACTCGGCAACACAAATGATAGTGGGCAGGAAACCTGCTGCCAGCAGACGACTGCCGGGTCCGGCAGGAATGTCCGCCGGCTCCGGGATCGTCGGCGTGATTTCGAGCCTGGTGGGCGCTGGCGGCGGTGTCGTTTCCATTCCGTTGATGGTGATGTGCAATGTGCCCATGCGCAACGCAGTTGGCACCTCGGCGGCACTCGGTTTTCCAATTGCTCTCGCCGGCGCCGCCGGTTACGCCTACACCGGCTTTTCGGAACCGAACCTGCCAGCAATGAGTCTGGGCTATATCTATCTGCCAGCCCTTATCTCTATTGTAATTGGCACCTTTATTACGGTTCCGGTAGGCGCACGGCTCGCGCACAGTATGCCGGTCGAGCGCCTGAAACAGATCTTCGCGCTCATTTTGTTTGCGCTCGCGGCGAGAATGCTGTGGTCCGTTTTTTCCGGTTGACGTTCTGCTTTGCCAACAGTAGAAATTACTGACCGAAACGTTCGCGCAGCAGCTTTTTCTGTACCTTACCCATCGCGTTGCGCGGCAACGCTTCGACGATATGAACGTGCTTCGGCACCTTATATCCTGCAAGCTTTGTTTTCAGGGCACTAATGGTTGTTGCCTGATCGATCTGCGCACCCGCCGTCGCAACGACGACTGCCGTCACCGCCTCGCCGAAGTCAGCGTCCGGCACGCCGATCACCGCAGATTCAATTACCCCGGGTAATTCATCGATAACCTGTTCGATCTCTTTCGGATAGACGTTATAGCCGCCAGTAATGATGAGATCTTTCTCCCGGCCAACAATCGACAGATAACCGTCAGCATCGAACAAGCCTATGTCGCCGGTGCGAAACCAGCCATCGGGCGTAAATTCTTCCCGCGTTTTCTCAGGCATACGCCAGTAACCACTGAAGACATTGCGGCCCTTGATCTGTATTGCGCCCTTTTCACCGTTTGGTACGGGCTTGTTCGCTTCGTCGGCTACTCGGACATCGACGCCCGGCAGCGGAAAACCAACGGTCCCCGCGCGGCGCTCTCCGTGATACGGATTGGACGTGATCATGCCGGCTTCGGACATACCATAGCGTTCAAGGATTCGATGTCCAGTACGCTGTTCGAACTGATAATGCGTTTCCGCCAGCAAGGGGGCCGATCCGGATACGAACAACCGCATGCTGCAGCAGGCCTCTCGCGAAAAAT
>Ga0316193_10001169_pt1 | contig 17405 bp, 13 predicted proteins | sample MerIslsedime2_MG_FD_207735 | JGI IMG/M metagenome (GOLD analysis project Ga0316193, IMG submission 207735) | Coastal sediment microbial communities from Maine, United States - Merrow Island sediment 2 | ecosystem: Environmental > Aquatic > Marine > Coastal > Sediment | place: USA: Maine... | reverse complement strand
AGCACTGGTGTTTGGATGTTCTGAAGCAATCTTATTGAATAATTCTATCACTTTTTCAGGGTCAGCCTCTGTCGATGTTTTCATGGCAATTTTACTCCTACGATTTCTATTTGATAGCGTATAGTTAATAACCTTTTTAGATATCAAATCTCCGTTTGGTATGATAACCTCAGCACCTGAATAGGTTCTGATATTACTGGACCGTACACCGATACTCGTGACAACACCCATTTCCATATCGACTTCAATAGCATCGCCTAAATTGATAGGTCTTTCAAATGCCAGGATTAACCCAGACACAAAATTGAGCACGACATTTTGTAAGCCAAAACCAATACCAACTCCAAGCGCACCTAAAATAAATCCAAGTTTGCTAAGATCGACGCCGGCTGCGGTAAGACCCACATACAGTCCTAAAGTAATAACAACAATACGAAGTACCAGTGAAATTGCAGGGGCCACACCTCTGGGTAATACCTCAACCATCCATTCGTCCTGGAACAAAGCAGCTGCTATTTTAGAAATGATCAGGGTAAATATGAAAATTCCAATAAAGGCTAATATACCACCCAAGGAAATCGTCATTTCACCAACCATCCATTTCATGGCCATTAAATCGTCAAACCATTCCAAAATAAAACTGTATAATTCAAATCCTTGAAGCGTAAAATACAGCCAAAAGAAGAGCCCGATCCAACCCAAAAATGGTTGGATACGTTTGTGCGTCGCGTTGACCATGGTGGTCAGGGTTTGAATATTTGAAGATTTTCTGAGTTTGAAAATCAACACAAAAACACTAGTCATCACCTTGATAGACAGGAATATAATTACCCCAAAGGTCATGGAATACAATACAGCTTTAGACAAAAAGTTAGACAAGGCAACCATGCCAATGATATTGGCAAAAATTGAAAATAATAAAATTAGGATATAGAGAATGGAAACCGGTTTGAAAATTCTTATGATTTGTGAAAAGGCATCTTTGTCTTCTAGAAGTACTTTTCTTCCTATTAACAATACATAAAGAAGAACAATGGAGTCAAGAATTAACAACCACCGAACCAGAATAGATTTAAGGCCGATAAAAGCTTCAAACGTATTCATAATATAGACCGCAAATAGTAACCACAAAAAGACATTAATTTTTTTGGTAGTTAGTTTGGGCAATAGCAAAATTGTTGCTAAAAGAATAATTAGAATGTGAAATTCTGCAAAAGCAGGCACCATTGAAACATAAAAAAATGCAGAAATGAGTAAGCCTAAAGAAAAGGTTGATAAAAGTGGATTGGCAAGTACTATTTTGGCCTGAAGTTCAATAGGGCTTTTTATGATTTTTACTTGCTTCTTCCATTTTGTATTGGCAATAATCAGAAATACTAAAAAGAAAATTAAAAATCCGATTTGAATCAACACGGTTTTAATATTCAATTTGTAAAAATCTAAAAATTGTTTTCTATTTTGTTTAAGCCCATTGATAACAAGACTTGTTGAGCTCGAATTCGCCTGAGTCAAACTGTCCAAACCAACATTTTGAGACACTCCTGATTTCCAAATGACATCATTATCAAAAACAAAATAGTCTTTTTGTCTTTTTAGCTCGGCTAATTCTATATGAGATATTTCTTCGTCAATAATCAAAATTAAATCCGTGATCTTTTTTTGCGTCAAAAACACACGGTCCAATCCGCTATGGGCGAATGTCATCATTTCTTCCAGAATCACAATGGATTTATCGAGCCCATCGGCTATATCTTTGGACTCACTACGATCATTTAACTCTTTTTTTGTAAGCTCCCATTTGGTTATATCGTAGAACAGATCATTGATGATTTTGCTTATTTCTTCGGTCCGATTTTTAATAATACTTTGGTATTCACTCAAGACCGATTTGTAACTATTCCACTCTACCTTTCTAACCTTTAAATCTCTTAGTGTAACGTCTTCTCTTTTGAGGAATACGGAATCCACCAAAACCAAAATTTCAGGTGTTCGCATATCAATAATAGAATCGATCTCAGATATTCTTTCGCTTTGAGCCAAAGTCGATTTTAGTTTTAGCACTTGTAAACCTAAGGCCTCTGATTCTTCTGAAATATCTCCTATGGCAAAGGAAGAAGTCGCTCCCGTGATACTGTCCTTTTTAGATTCTGCATTTTGTGCTTGTATAGAAATAGAAAAGAATAAGATAAAAAGAAACAGAAAAGAAGGACTTAGTAACCGCGATTTCATATTTTTATGTTTAAGTAGAACAATATAATAAATTTTAATAACCTGTTAGGTTGAATTGATTAATCTGGAAGGTTTACAAGAACAAATAGGAATGGTTAACAACAATAATATTTTGCGCCTTGGAATGGCTCAAATAGCCCCGGTCTGGTTGAATAAAGAAAAAACGATTGAAAAGATACTGGTTCAAATAGAGGCCGCAGCAAAAAACAAATGTGAGCTTCTTGTTTTTGGGGAAGGCCTATTGCCTGGATATCCTTTTTGGACAGGACTAACAGATGCTACCCAATTTGATGCAAAAATGCAAAAAGAATTACATGCTCATTATATCAGGAATTCCATACAAATTGAGGAAGGTGAATTAGACCGTATTTGTAAAATGGCAAAAAAATTCAAAATGGCCATCTACCTGGGATTGATAGAAAGAGCTGTTGACAGAGGTGGACATAGCTTGTATTGTTCTCTTGTTTATATAGACCCCAAGGGCGAAATCGCTTCGGTACACAGAAAATTGCAGCCTACATATGATGAACGCCTTACCTGGTCTCCGGGTGATGGGAATGGGTTAAGAGTCCACAAACTAAAACTATTTACCTTAGGAGGTCTCAATTGCTGGGAAAACTGGATGCCTTTGCCCAGAGCTGCTTTATATGGTTTGGGCGAAAACCTCCACATCGCTGTTTGGCCGGGATCCGATCATAATACCCGGGATATAACAAGATTTATAGCGAGAGAATCAAGATCATATGTGGTTTCAGTATCCAGTTTGATGAATATAACAGATTTTCCCGCTGACACCCCTTATCTCAATGAAATATTGAAAAAAGCGCCGCAAGTTCTGGCAAATGGAGGTTCATGTATAGCCGGTCCAAATGGGGAGTGGATCGTTGAGCCCGTGATAGAAAAGGAAGGCCTTATCGTTCAGGAAATAGATTTTAATAAAGTTCTTGAAGAAAGGCAAAATTTTGATCCGGTAGGTCATTACTCAAGGCCAGATGTTACGAAATTAATAGTAAACCGAGAAAGACAATCAACCGTTCGGTTTGAGGATTAGGTAAATAGTAAATACTGATTTAAAATGAAAAAAATAGGCATGATTGGGGGTATAAGCTGGGAATCAACTCAGTTGTATTACGAATTAATCAACAAAAAAGTCAAAGAACGCTTAGGAGGATTTCATTCGGCTGATTGCGTGATTGAATCCTTTGATTTTGCTCAAATTGCCGAACTGCAGAAGCAAGATGATTGGAAAGCCTTGGATGCGCTTATGATTCAAAGAGCCAAATCACTTGAAGCTTCTGGCGCTGAATTGATATTGATTTGTGCCAATACCATGCACTTGAGCGTCAACGCGATCAATAAAAACACGAATATTCCTATTGTTCACATTGCCCAGGTCACCGCCGAAAAGATCAATGATCTTGGATTGAATAAAGTGGCCCTGCTGGGAACCAAATTCACCATGGAAAGGGATTTTTTCCGAAACATACTTGAGGACGATAATATTGCTGTTTTGATCCCAAATCAAATGGATAGGGATTTGGTTCATGACATCATTTACAAGGAATTGGTTTTAGGCGTTTTGACCGAAGCCTCCAAAAAAACCTATTTGAGAATTATTGAAGATCTAAAAATAAGAGGAGCTCAGGGAGTGATCCTAGGTTGTACCGAAATACCTTTATTGATTCATCCCGAAGACGTTGATCTGCCTCTTTTCAATACAACTAAAATACACGCAGAAAAGGCTGTTTATTTGGCCCTCGAGAAAGAAACCTGATATTTTATGATTTTAAGGCCAATTGTATTCTTTTTCTGTCCTTATCAACTTCCAAAACCTTGACAATGATTTGCTGGTGAAGGCTTACAATTTCATTTACATCCTTGACAAAGGTATCTGATAAGTTTGAGACGTGTATCAATCCATTCTCTTTGATCCCCAGATCCACAAAACATCCAAAATTTGTGATATTGTTGATAATCCCCGGAAGTAATTGCCCTTCTCTTAGGTCATCAATGGTTTTGATATTTTGATCAAAAGTAAACATTTTAGCTTTTTGCCTTGGGTCAACACCTGGTTTTTCAAGTTCTTTAAGAATATCTTTCAAGGTAGGAATCCCGATATTTTCGGTGCAATATTTATTAAGGTCGAGTTCTCCAAGTAGTTTGCTGTTACCGATCAAGGAGGACAAATCTTCATTTTTATCTTTTGCCATTTGAGCAACTATCTTGTAGGACTCAGGATGAACGGCAGAATCATCAAGAGGATTTTTGGCATTTTTAATCCGTAAAAAACCTGCACTTTGTTCGAAGGCTTTGTCTCCTAGTCTGGCTACTTTTTTAATGTCTTTTCGATTTGTAAATGCTCCGTTTTCATTTCTGTAATTCACCACATTATTGGCCAGCTTCTCACCAATACCTGAAACATGGCTCAATAAGGAAACGCTGGCTGTATTTATATTTACACCGATCGTGTTCACACAACTCTCCACAACCTGGTCCAAAGAAAATTTCAATTTATTTTGATCAACATCATGCTGATACTGTCCAACACCGATAGATTTTGGATCAATTTTTACCAGTTCAGCTAAGGGGTCGGCCAACCTTCGTCCAATAGAAACTGCCCCTCTAACCGTAACATCGTAATTTGGAAATTCTTCTCTGGCTATTTTGGAAGCTGAATAAATAGAGGCGCCTGCTTCGTTGACTACAAATACCTGAATGTCTTTATTAAATCGCATTTTTCGGATCAATGCTTCCGTTTCACGAGATGCAGTTCCGTTCCCAATCGCGATGGCTTCGATTTTATAAGCATCTACCATGGAGTTAATCTTTTTCATGGCTCCAAGCTTGTCGTTTTGGGGCGCATGGGGGTAAATATTTTCATTGTATTCCAAATCCCCTGAGGCGCTCAAACAAACAATTTTACAACCCGATCGATAGCCAGGATCAATGGCAAGAACTTTTTTTTCGCCCAAAGGAGCTCCTAAGAGCAATTGCCTCAGATTATTTGCAAATACTTTAATGGCATTTTCATCTGCCGCCTCTTTTGCAATTTGAAGAATTTCATTTGACATGGACGGGAAGAGTAACCTTTTATAAGAATCTTCAATGGCTGAATAAATCTGATCGGCACATGCGTTACGCGCATGTACAATTCTATCTTTTAGTTCGTTCAGTAACCTTTCGTGATCAAGCGCTATTTTAAGCCTGATAAACCCTTCTCGTTCTGCCCTCAATATGGCCAGTAACCTATGGGAGGGGCAAGATTTAAGATCTTCTTCCCATTCAAAATAATCTTTAAATTTTAAGGCTTTTTCACTTTCGGCTTTGCTTTTAACTGCCTTGGTTTGAATCCTGGCAAACCTGTTTAAATGCCAGCGAATTTTATTTCTGAGATCTTGTCTTTCATTCATCCACTCGGCAATGATGTGCCTGCTCCCTTCAAGAGCCGCGTCAACATTGGGAATTTCATCATTCAAATATTTAGCCGCGATAGGTTCTAATTGTTCAGTTCTCTGGCTCATAATAATTTTGGCCAGAGGTTCTAATCCATTGAGGCGCGCCTTTTCGGCTTTGGTCTTTCGTTTTCTTTTGAATGGAAGATAGAGATCTTCTAGTATGTTCAGGTCAATTGCCGATAAGATTTGTTTTTTTAGCTCATCAGTGATGGTAACTTGTTCTGCTATAGACTTAAGGATGGTTGTTTTTCTTTTATCAAGTTCCTCAAACTGTTTTTTGAAGTTGAGAATCTCACCAATCTGAACTTCATCGAGATTACCGGTTCTTTCTTTTCTATACCTGGAAATAAAAGGAATTGTACAATCCTCATTAAATAATTGAATTGTATTTTCAATTCCATTGGCTGGCAGGTTCGTTTTTGACGCTATGAAGCTTAATAATTGCATGTTTCAAATTTGAAAAACACAAAGATATTGTTTCAAGGAGATAAAATGCGGTTGAAACTTAAAAACCCATGGAAAAATAAATCCTTGGGCCGTCAAGAATCTTTAGGATTAATTATAAATCGAATCGCAAACCTAAAGATATATTATTTTCTTTAGGGTTAGGTTCATTGAAAATTCTGTTCAAATCATATTTCACATAGAATGAAAAATCATCAACACCAATATAACTGCTTAAACCGTAAATAAGATTGCTCGTATTATAGCTTTTTGTAATCTTAGATTTTTGCTTATATCCATCTTCATAATATTTTAATTTTTGACGCGTTCGCAGATTAAATCCGAAATAGCTTCCAATACCAAATTTGAATTTTTTACGTGTAGAATACCTAAAATAACTCCCTTTATCAATAGTTTTAGACGGTCCGAATTCAAAATGAATCGGCACTACCAAATTATCCATTCTAAGTTTTGATTTGGTCAAATCTCCCGGAAATTCTTCTAAATAAGTTAATTCGCCATCTTGAACGAAATACATATTGTCAGTAGGATTCAAACCGTTGAATTGAAACGCAAACCCATATCTAAAGCGCACCGCATTTGAATTATTAAGTAGACGAGTAGACCAGGTCCAGCCCATTTCAAAAAATTTACTTTTCCCCATTTTATAAGGAGAGTTATTTATTGATTGCCCTTCAATAATGGCATTGTTAAAACCAAAGGCAACTAACAAGTTGGAATGCGTTCTTTTGTCGTATTTTTTTTGTTGGCCATAATAAATATCGACCAAAGGAGCTTCATCGTCAAAGACCTGGATTTCAACCCGAGAGATTTCTTTGTCAGGCTTAATAATAGTATCCGCTGTTTTATTATGAAGGGCTTCTCGCTCGGAAAGGGCAAAAGTATTCTCTAGAATGGCTGTCTTATTCTCAATATTTAATGCGTGTATTTCAGCAGCTTCTTCTTTTAGTTTATTTGCTTCGTCAGTTGTTAGATCGCCATTATTGAATCGGGTATTAATTGCGATAACCTCTTTTTTAAGGGCTTCTTTTTCTTCAAGAATTATTTGCTCTTTCTTTTGTTTTAAGGAAGCTTCTTTTTCAGCCGTTGTTTCGTTTTCCTGTGCCAAAATTTGCGGACATGTGGCAATTAGGCTAAAAAAGTATGCTATGAGTATGGTTTTTTTCATCATCGGGGATTCACAAAATTAATTTTCTTGATATGTTACCACTTCTTTAGGGTTGTTAAGGATACTTGCAATTTTCTCCATCAATTTTTCTTTCAGGGCCTTATCTAGATCGCCCTCAACCTCATTCAAAAGCGCCTGAGCACTAACTACATTTTTAGATGTAATTGGATTATTTAATAGTAATCGTATTTTAGATTCATTTAATAATTGGGTCACTTCATCATCGATGATTTTTCCTTCAGATAAAAGGGTTTCCGTTTGTAAAGATGTTTTGGTCAAAGTATCATGGACAGTTTTTTCGGTCACCGGAATCACTAAAGTCTCAGTTTCCTCTGCGGCATAAGCAACCACTTCTTCATGAATTATTTCCTTATTAGAAGGGATTATAGGTTCAGGATTGCTGTTTTTTTCAATCATATAAATTTCCGGTTTAGCGGCAACTTCAGTTTGAGAATCATTATTTATTTCAGGAAGGATGTCCAATTGTTTTTTCAGGGTAGGCGCAACGATTAAGGGACTGCTTATTACTTTTTCTTTGGGTTCCGAAAAATAAAAGCCAACAGAAATAAGGATCAAAATCGCTGCGGCATATTTTAGAAGCTGCAACTTTATTCCTTTCTTTTTAGCTTTAGGGCTGTCTAATTTCTTGCTTAACCTTTCCCAGGAATCTGAAGATGGATCGATCGTCCTATTTTGCAATTCTTCTCTGTATTTAGGTTGTTTCATAATACTTTTTTTTGATTTATGGAAATCATTTTCCTCAATGCCTTCCGTGCTCTATGCAACTGAGTCTTGGTTGTTCCAACCGTAATGTTTAAAATTTTTGCTATTTCGGTATGTTTATATCCTTCGATTACATACATGTTAAAAACAATTTTGCAACCTTCGGGTAATTCGTTAATATAGTTGTGAAGATCTTCAACGGCAACCGCCAATTCAACTTCATTAATAACCATCGTTTCAAAACTTTCGATTTCATCGGTAAAAATGAGTTTATTCTTTTTACGCAAAAAAGAAATACACTCAAACACCATTATTCTTCGCATCCAGCCTTCAAAACTACCTTCATTTGAATACTGACTTAATTTTGTAAATACTTTAAAAAAACCATTCAGCATTACTTCTTCCGAATGTTGTACATCTTTGATATAATATGCGCATAAACCCAACATTTTGGGTGAATATTTCTCGTACAACAATTTTTGAGCCTTTCGGTTGTTTTGAAGCGACTTGTTAATTAAATGAGAATCGTTATTTATTTTAATGACTTTTGACATGCTTCTAAAAGGCCTTTCATATATAAAGACGCAAAAATTTTTAAAATGGTTGACTGGGAGGTCGCTTTTATTTTATAAACTTCAATTTAAGGCATAAAAAAACATGAAACAAATCTCTTATTTCATGTTTAAATCATATTAAGTTGAAAATTTAACTCACCTTTTCACCGTTAGTCACTGAATTTTTATCCGGTTCAATAAAGCAAAGCTTACCCTCTGGCGTATCGCTCATCAGTATCATTCCCTGGCTTTCAACACCTCTTAAATTTCTTGGAGCAAGATTTACCAATACGGATACTCTTTGTCCTATGATGTCTTCCGGTTTAAAACTTTCGGCTATACCACTTACAATGGTTCTTATATCAATGCCAACGTCAACCTTCAGCTTTAATAATTTTTTTGTTTTGGGTATTTTTTCTGCTTCTAGAATCGTTCCAATTCTTATGTCAAGTTTTGTAAAATCTTCAAATTCAATGGTGTCTTTTTGGGGTTCTGAAATTTCTTCAGCATTACTTTGTTTAGTGGCTTCCAACTTGTCTATTTGTATTTGAATATCCTTGTCTTCAATTTTATCGAAAAGCAATTCGGCCTTATTGATCTGGTGACCCGATGCAAGCAAAATGTTTCGGTCAATAACTGATTGCCATTCTAAAGAATCCATTTTCTCGATCGCTAAAATAGTTTTGAGTTTTTTACTCGTAAAGGGCAAAAAGGGTTCACATAAAATTGATAGTCCGGCAGCAATTTGCAAGGCCACATTCATGATGGTTTGAACTCTTTCCGGATTTGTTTTGATCTGCTTCCAGGGTTCTTCATCTGCAAGATATTTATTCCCTAGTCTTGCCAGATTCATTAATTCTGATAAAGCCTCCCTAAATCGGTATCGATTGATAGAATTTGAAATTATTTCTGGAAAAGCAGCCAGTTGATCTAAGGTTTGCTGATCAATAGCTGTAAGATCCTTGGCTTCAGGAATTATGCCTTCATAGTATTTATTGGTCAATACAACAACCCTGTTGATAAAGTTACCAAAAATGGCAACCAATTCATTATTGTTTCTGGCCTGAAAATCTTTCCAGGTAAAATCATTATCCTTGGTTTCAGGGGCGTTGGCAGTAAGTGCATACCTCAAAACATCCTGTTTATCAGGAAAATCCTGTAAGTATTCATGCAGCCAAACAGCCCAGTTCTTCGAAGTAGAGATCTTATTGCCTTCCAGATTCAAGAATTCATTCGCAGGTACGTTTTCGGGCAGGATATAACTTCCCTGAGCTTTTAGCATTGCAGGAAAAATGATACAATGAAAAACGATATTGTCTTTTCCGATAAAATGAACCAGGTTTGTGTCTTTATTCTTCCAATAGGGTTCCCAATCTTTTCCTACACGACTCGCCCATTCTTTGGTCGATGAAATATAACCAATGGGAGCGTCGAACCAAACATAAAGTACTTTTCCTTCAGCACCTGGAACAGGAACCTGAATACCCCAGTCAAGGTCACGGGTTACAGCACGAGGCTTCAACCCATCGTCAATCCATGATTTTACCTGCCCCAATACATTGGCCTTCCAATCAGCCTTATGGCCCTTTAAAATCCAATCGTTTAACCAGTCCTGATATTCATTGAGCGGGAGGTACCAGTGTTTCGTTTCTTTCAGAGATGGTACATTTCCGGTAATTACAGATTTCGGATTGATGAGGTCCTGAGCATTATGGCTGGTACCACAGTTTTCGCATTGATCACCATAGCTTTCCTCATTGCCACATTTTGGACAGGTACCGATTACAAATCGGTCAGCTAAAAATTGGTTTGCTTCCTTGTCATATAATTGGGCAGAAGTTTCTTCTATAAATTTTCCGTGTTCGTAAAGATCCTTAAAAAAATCTGATGCGGTTTCATGGTGGATTTTTGCTGTCGTTCTGGAATAATTATCGAAGCTAATACCAAAATCCTCAAAAGAAGTTTTTATGATCTCGTGGTATTTATCTACCACGGCCTGAGGCGAGATTCCTTCAGCCTTGGCCTTTAAGGTAATCGGTACACCATGCTCATCAGAACCGCAAACAAAAGCCACATCCTTATGGTTTAAGCGAAGGTATCTGGCATAAATATCTGCAGGAACATAGACCCCAGCCAAATGCCCAATATGAACAGGACCATTGGTATAAGGTAAAGCAGCAGTAATAGTATATCTTTTAGGATTTTGCATGAGTAAAAATTAAGACCACAAAAGTAAGAAAAAGGCCATACATGTAAATTTTTATTTTCATTATTCCGCTTGTAGAGGATACTTCTCTCTTGATTGAGGTAAAACAAATATTAAATTCTATTTTTATCAAAAATTTGACGATGTATTTTACAGAAAAACCAAAGCTGATAGTATTATTTTTGTGTTTCCTTTTCACTTTTAGTACCATGGCTCAAAATGATCAGGAAAGAACAATAACCAGAGATCTGGTTAAACCACCAATGCTCAAAAAAGGAGATACCATTATTATTTTGTCGCCGGCCGGCAAATTGAAAGACAGAACTGCGGTTGATCCCGGTATTGAATTGGCGAATCACTGGGGTTTGGTTGTTTTTTTTGGGGACCATTTGCTTTCACAGGACAATACTTTTGCAGGAACAGATGAACAACGTCTGGAGGATCTTCAAAAAGCAATGGATGATCCCAGTATCAAAGCAATATGGGCCGCCAGAGGAGGATATGGTACGGTAAGGATTATTGACGATTTGGATTTTACGAAGTTCGCGGAAAACCCAAAATGGCTAATAGGCTACTCTGACATTACGGTTTTGCATAATAAAATCAACGAGTTGGGATACCAGTCAATTCATGGGCAAATGCCTATGACCCTTGATCTGAAAGATCCCGTTCAAAGGGAGTCCATTACAACCTTATATCAAACTTTGTTCGGCAAAAAATTACAGTATAAAATGGAATCTTCTGCTTATAATAGAGCGGGAGAAAGTACGGGTCAATTGGTTGGAGGCAACCTTTCCATTGTTTACAGTATGCTTGGTTCTGACACTAATTTAAACATGAATGGAAGAATTCTATTTATTGAAGACGTTGGAGAAGCACTTTATCATATTGATAGAATGATGATCAGTTTGAAGCGGGCCGGGTATTTTAAGAATTGTGAAGGCGTGATCGTAGGAGATTTTAAGCTAAAGAAAAATGAAGGGAATCGTTTTGGAAAAACCCTTGAACAAATAGTACTGGAGGCAGTGGAAGGAACTGATTTTCCGGTGGTTTTCAATTTTCCTGCAGGACATCTTGACGACAACAGAACGCTATTGCTCGGAAGTTATGTAGATATGAAGGTATCAAATAAAAAAACCAGGATTCGCTTTAGATAAATTATGGCCGCCCACAACGAACTTGGCAAAATCGGGGAACAACTAGCCCATGACTATTTGGTCCAAAAGGGGTATGAAATAAAGGAAAGAAACTGGCGATATCGAAAGGCAGAAGTTGATATTATTGCCATAAAAGAAGATGTTTTGGCAATTGTTGAGGTTAAAACAAGATCTACAGATGTTTTTGGTGATCCAAAGACTTTTGTCAACAAAAAGAAGATCAACCTACTCGTCTCTGCAATACACAAATATGTTTGTTTGAAAGGTCTTAACGTTGAGGTAAGATTTGATATTATTGGTATAATCAGTGATGGCAAACAGACTCGGTTAGAACATGTAGAAGATGCATTTTACCATTTTTAGAATTTTTATGCGAATCCAACCGTGCGTCCACAATTATAATCAAATAAAGCCAATACTTATTTTGTTTCAAACATAGATTTTAACTCTTCGAAATCTAATGGTTTAGCCAGAATATTTTTATCAGCATCCAAAACAAAGTAGGTGGGTATGGCATTGACACCATAATTATTTACCTTTTCACTGGACCACTTCTCCAAATCTAAAATATTTATAAATTCATGGTATTCTTGTGTCATCAACTCCCAGCTCTCTTTATCATCTTCTAATCCAACTGCAACGACTTTTATATTTTCAATGCCAATGATGAAGTCGTGAAACTCGGGAATTTCAACTTGGCAATGCGGGCAGTCAGAACTGAAAAATAATACGATATAATAGTCGGTCCCGCTAAGCCCATGTAAAGTATTTTTAACCCCATCCAGTTCCCAATAAAAATCCGGAGCCCTGGTACCGATAGCGGTTTTCAATGTGGCCTCTACCTTGTTTTCCAAAACTTCATCCTGATATTTAGCAGGTAAAGTATTGTAATGACGGTCAATTACATAGTTTAACATAGCAACATTCTCTTGAATCAAATACTCCTCAATCAAAGACTCTTCAAAACTTTTTAAGATTTTGTAATCTTTATTTATCCATGCAATAGATTTGTCAATAGCTTTTTGTTGAAGTGAATTGACCGCTTCAATATTATCGGCCTGATTTAAATAAAACACATAATCGTTAAGTCGGTCATTGATAAAGGTTGAATGACTTAAAACAGTATCCTTTAGGTCAATGGAATCGAAAAAATGATCCTTGATTCCATTAAGGTAATCATTGGGATTTTTATACGGCATTTCTGCATTATACTGCTTGCTCGCCCTAATAAAATGGTTAGCGAACTTTCCCTGTGATTTTTCCTCAAATTGGGCTTGTTTTTCATTTAAAAAGGACAATTCCTTCTGGTAAGTTTGAACGATTTTTTTTGTTTCCTCATCATTCGTTGATTGAAAATAAATCACTTGTAGAGAGTCTATCTTCCTTTGTTGTGAACGAATGAGGCTGTAATAGTCATTGACAAGATTATTTTCTTCAGATTCTGAAAAATGAAGGGATTCTTCCGGGTTATTGGGGTCGAATGAAAAGACGATCTCTTCTTTGTTATAAATAAATTCTACATACAAACTGTTCTCTATCTGATAATATGCTCTGTAGACACCCGAAGTTTCTTTTTCATCAATTTTAAATTCAAACGCTCCTTCTACCACATCTGAATTATCCATATAGGTCTGGTTTCCATTTTCAAGTTTATAGAGCAATATCCATGAATAATTAAGACTTGGATCTATCGATCCTTTGATTGAATATTGGGCATTCAAGCCGGCACAGACGAATAAGAAACAGATAAATAAATTTCGCAGCATTTATTAATTTTTGCCAAAGGTACATTATTTCTTAAAATCATTAAATTAGAAAATATGGATAGAACACGACTAATTTGATTGGAATCAATGCTTATATTTGAAATAAATCGAATTTTATGAATTTCACAAACAAGACCATTTGGATTACTGGTGCCTCATCAGGAATTGGCAGAGCTTTGGCATTGGCACTCTCAAAAAAGAAGGTAAAATTAATTCTATCTGCCAGAAATTCGAATAAACTGGAAGAGGTAAGACTTCTTTGCCAAAATCCTGAAAACGTCAAAATTCTGCCAATGGATCTTGCTATGTGGAAAAAGGCCTCTTATTGGGCAAAAGATGCCTTAGACCTGTTTGGTGGTGTAGATATCCTGATCAATAATGCAGGAATCAGTCAAAGGTCATTGGTAGCAGAAACAGATCTAGAAGTAGATGAAAGGATTTTTAGGGTCAATTATTTTGGAACGATAGCATTGACCAAGGCGGTATTACCAAGTTTTATTGAAAAAAAAGCCGGGCATATCGTTGTGGTCACAAGTGTGGTAGGTCGAGTGGCAACGCCATTTAGGTCTTCCTACTCCGCCTCGAAACACGCGTTACACGGTTTTTTTGATAGTTTAAGAGCTGAGGTATACGACTCTAATATTAGAGTTACTTTGATTTGTCCTGGTTTTGTCAACACCAATATTTCCAAAAGTGCTTTGACAGGCGATGGCTCGGAACAAGGAACCTTAGACAAGGCAACGAAAAATGGGTTGAGCCCGGAATATTTTGCAAAGAAGGCTGTTAAGGTTATTCAAAGAGAAAGACAAGAAGTAGTGATCGGAGGAGCTTTAGAGGTTTTAGCGGTTTATTTAAAACGGTTCTTTCCTTTAATCCTGGCAAAAATGGTGAGAAAAGTTAGTGTGACCTAAAAACCGTGCAATGCTTACTGGAGGATTTTTTCAAGATCTTCTTGACTTAAGTTTGTTTTTAAACCTAATAAAACCAGTTCGTCTCCTGTGCCTATCTCCAGTACAATTTCTTTGATTTGCGATTTCTTTTCAAGGGTAAAAAAGGCAAATTGATCATTGTCATCTTTTACCTTGACTACCTTTTCGAACTTTGAGCGACTTATAAATTTTTGAAACTTTTCTGTTTTCTCTTCAGCATTTTCTGAAAAAACAAGAATACGTACGTGTTTGGCTTTTTTGAGCAGAGGTTTTATTTCCTCCATGTCTTCTTCTGGTAAAAAGCTAGTTATTAAAGAACTACTCAAGCCAAAAGAGAAGTCAGAATCCTCCTGATTGTTTTTGTAAAAAGTATTGAAAGAAGTATGTGTGGCACATGATGAAGCCAAAACAATGATAATGAGTAGAAGAATTCGTTTCATAGATATTTATTTACCTAATGACGAATCAGCCTCGATTATGTAACAAAATATTTATTGTTTGTTTGAAAACGGATCTCCTTGCTTTAAATAAACTCAGGACTTCAGCAAAATGCAAAGCCCTGAGCAAGGAAAATTGTTAAAGCATTTCGTTTGCTAAATTGGCTAATTCAGAACGTTCTCCTTTTTCCAATTTGATGTGGGCAAATAAAGAATTTCCTTTTAACCTGTCGATCAAATAGGTGAGTCCATTGCTGTGCTCGTCCATATATGGCGTGTCTATTTGATTAATATCTCCGGTAAATATCACTTTGGTGCCCTCTCCGGCACGGGTGATGATGGTTTTGACCTCATGTGGGGTTAAATTCTGAGCTTCGTCTACTATAAAGAAGGCATTGCTGAGGCTTCGACCTCTGATGAAAGCCAAGGCGGTTATGGTTAATAAGCCGGATTCCTGTAATTGTTCCAAAACTTTGCCCTTTTTTTCATTGGCCTTGAACTGATTTTTAATGAAAGTGAGGTTATCCCACAAGGGTTGCATATATGGAGAAATTTTATCCTCAGCATCCCCGGGAAGAAAACCTATTTCTTTATTACTTAAAGGAACAATGGGTCTTGCCAATATAATTTGATCATATTTGTTTTTTTGCTCCAAGGCTGATGCCAAAGCGAGTAAGGTTTTACCTGTTCCCGCAACACCCTCCAGTGCTACTAACTTAATGTCCTCGTTAAGCAATGCATTTAAACCAAAAGTTTGTTCAGCATTTCGGGGTTTAACTCCGAAAACATACTTTTTATCAACTTTTTCGATCAGGTCTGTAACACCATTATATCTGGCAAGAACAGAATTGCTGCAGTTATTCAGGATATAGTAGCCGTTGGTTACTTTTTCGGTTCCAAGAATACCTTTTTCTTTTATAAAGTTTTTCTGATAGATGTTTTGAATGACATCGGCATCAATATTCTCAATTATCGGGAGGCCCTCTGAGAATTTTTTGATATTCTTTACTTTTCCTGTTTCAAAATCTTCAGATAATAAGCCAATCGCTTTTGCCTTTATTCTCAGGTTGATGTCTTTGGTGACCAGAATGATGGTACGCTTCTTTTCTTCATTTTGTAAGGAAAGCGCCGCATTAATAATTTTATTATCATTTTTTGTATTGCCAAAGATGGTTTCAGCGTCTAATTTATTTAGATTCAGGGCATCCATGATCACTTTTAACTGACCCTTGTCTTTCCCCAGGCTCATCCATGCATTTAATCCATTGTTTCCAGATAATTTATCCAGAAATCGAATTACTTCTCTGGCTTCAAAATTTTTGGTTTCATTACCTATTTTAAATTGGTCCAATTCCTCTAGAACGGTTATGGGAATGGCTACGTCATTCTCTTCAAAACTAGTAATAGAATTATGATCAAACAATAAAACTGAAGTGTCTAAAACGTAAATTTTCTTAGTAGTACTTTTCTTCATATAGATTTTTTTTGATAGGACCATATCATTTATCCACGACATGGCTAGCTTTTCATAGGCTTAGTGCAATTTTTAAGACTTAAATCTTTTCAAAAAGTACAAAAAATTAACAATGATGGAAGTGACAAACTGCAAAATATACCTTGACTTATCAACAAGAAATTAACTAAATGCTTAAAAGCGTTTTGAGGGCTTTTTCAACAGAGTCAATTCGGATAAATGTAATCAGAAGTCTGAGTCCTTTTACGGTTTGCTTTTCTTTCATTACACAGGTTTGCCCGTTTTTTTGAACATAAGACAATACCTTTGTAAAATATGGGCTGTGATAGAATTCACTTTGTTGATCGGCTATAAAATAGCCAATCATTCTTTTTTGTTTAAGAACGACTCTTTCCAAACCAATTGATTTAGCCACCCATTTTAGCCGTACTGAGTTTAATAAATCCACGACTTCTGTTGGGAAATCACCAAAACGGTCAATTAATTTAGTTTCAAAAATTTGGATTTCCTCTTCTGTTTCGATGTCGCTTAACTCTTTGTAGAGACTTAATCTTTCTGAAATACTACTGATATAATCATCCGGGAAGAGGATCTCAAAATCAGAATCAATCTGGACTTCTTTGACATAAGCTTTTACTTGATCATCTTCTTGATGATACAGGTCTTTGAATTCGTTCTCTTTCAATTCCTCAATCGCCTCAGACAAAATCTTTTGGTAGGTTTCAAAACCGATGTCATTGATAAATCCACTTTGTTCACCTCCTAATAGATCACCGGCACCACGAATCTCCAGATCTTTCATGGCAATATAAAAACCACTGCCAAGTTCTGAATGGACCTCA
>Ga0316193_10001165_pt1 | contig 17430 bp, 15 predicted proteins | sample MerIslsedime2_MG_FD_207735 | JGI IMG/M metagenome (GOLD analysis project Ga0316193, IMG submission 207735) | Coastal sediment microbial communities from Maine, United States - Merrow Island sediment 2 | ecosystem: Environmental > Aquatic > Marine > Coastal > Sediment | place: USA: Maine... | reverse complement strand
TCTGCAGGAAGACTGTCTGCATCTTCTGCCGAATAGAATCCGCCGTCAGGATGGGTCATATCCCGCAGGACATAATCCGCCGTTTCCCGCGCAATCTCTTTAAAATAACTGTCTCGGGTAATTTGATATGCATCCAGATAGTTTTTTAGCAGCTGGGCGTTGTCATACAGCATCTTTTCAAAATGGGGAACATGCCATTTTGCGTCCGTGGAATAGCGATGAAATCCTCCGCCCAATTGATCATAAATCCCGCCATCTGCCATAGCACGAAGTGTGAAATCACCCATTTCACGGGCCGGAGTTATTTTTTTATCTTTTCCCAGGCCGTTTCCATGATAAAAATCGTAAGCAAATAGAAAGCTCTGAATTGACGGAGACGGAAACTTTGGCGCAGGACTGAAACCGCCGAGGTTTTTATCGAACCTCGAGGAGAATCGATCCAATGCAGTGTCGAGCAAGTTTGAATCGATGGTTGCATCGCTGGACGTCCATGACAATGCCTTTGTAATCCCCTCATGAAGTTTCTGGCTGAAAGATTGAAACTTTTCCCGCTGGTCAGGATCTTTCCATCCAACGGCAATCAGTCTTAAAAGATCAGGCCATGCAAAAGACCCATGTCTCGGTTCGGGGGGAAAATAGGTGCCACCATAGAACGGCTTTAGATCCGGTGTCAAAAAAACATTCAGCGGCCATCCTCCTGACCCGGTCATCGCCGAAACCGCAGTCATGTATATTTTGTCGAGATCCGGCCGTTCTTCCCGGTCCACTTTGATACAGATAAAGTTCGCGTTCATCAATTCAGCGATATCCCAATTCATAAATGATTCCGATTCCATGACATGGCACCAGTGACATGTGGAATAACCGATGGAAAGAAGAATCGGCTTATCCTCTTTACGGGATTTTTCCAGTGCTGCTTCGCCCCATGGATACCAGTCCACTGGATTGTATGCATGTTGGAGAAGATATGGACTTTTCTCATGAATAAGGCGGTTGGGTTTTATTTTGTTTTCAGTCATTCTGCTCTCCTCGGCTGCGATGGAAATGCTGAAACTGCAAAATAGAAAAATTGCGGTTTTTAAGGTCAATTTTATTTTTCGTCTAAAAACCATCTCAACAAATACAAGGTATTTCTTGAAGTCGCTCCAAAGTCCCGCTGAAACGAAATCTAGACCTTGCTTACGCAGAGTGTGGTGAATTTCCCGGCATAGCCTTTCGTCGATTCGCATTTCACACATCCACGGAAAAGCAAGCCGTGGGAACTGCAGCGCCCAAAAAGAATCAACGGGATATGAAATTGCCGAATTCATCCACCGGATCTTGACAAACCACATTGTGGTATATATTTTTATTAATAATCATTACCATTAATGATTTGCTTGTCAACTTTCCAACAACAATTATTTCCACGAAGGAGGTAGAATGGCAAAACAGAAAGTTTTATCCAAAAAGAAAGAAATTGATATCGGGAACGTTACAATCTGTGACGCCACAAAGCAGATGCTGGAGAAAGCCAGAAAAGATGGTGTTGAAACCGCATTTGACAGGGCTGCCAGCATGAGAGCGTGTCCCATCGGTAAAGATTCTGCATGCTGCAAACATTGCGCCATGGGCCCCTGCAGGCTGAACGCCAAAGATCCGTATGGTAAAGTCGGCGTGTGTGGTGCAACCATCGATACGATTATGGCGCGTAATTTTGCTCGGATGGTCGCTGCCGGCAGCGCCGCGCATACGGATCACGGGATGAGCATGCTCGATCTTTTCCGGGAAGTGATAAATGGCAATATCACTGATTATGAAATCAAAGATCCGATTAAACTCGAAGAGGTGGCGGCTTCCATCGGGATTGAAGTGGAGGACCGTGAAATCAAGGATATCGCCACGGATCTTTATGAGGAGCTGGAGCGAACCTATACCCAGGTGGAAGGAGAAATTCCCTTTGCCAAACGGGTCCCTGAAAAAACACTGGAAACCTGGCGAAAACTCGGTATTGTTCCCAGAGGAGCGATGCGTGAGATTATGGAATTGATGCATCGAAGCCATATGGGAGTGGACCAGCATTATGAAAACATCACCAAACAATGCAGTCGCACTGCCCTTGCCGACGGCTGGGGAGGATCGATGGTGGCGACGGAAATATCCGATATTCTTTTCGGAACACCGTCTCCGGTCAGCGTTGAAGTGAATATGGGCGTTCTCAAGGAAGACCAGGTCAACATCATCGTTCACGGGCATGAACCGAATCTGTTTGAATCGATGCTGGTGTCGGTCAATGAACCGACGCTCATCGAAGCAGCCAAAGATGCCGGCGCCTCGGGGATCAATCTCGTCGGGATGTGCTGTTCCGGGCTGGAGATGTTCGTCCGTCACGGGATACCCCATGCAGGGAATTTTATGTCGACGGAAGCTGTTCTGGTTACAGGGGCCGTTGATGCAATGACCGTGGATGTACAGTGTATCAAACAGGGCCTGGCCAAGGTCGCTGAGTGTTACAAAACACCGCTCATAACCACCAACCCGCGATGCCGTATCGAAGGTGCACAGCACATCGAATTCCATGAGCACAATCCGAGTGCAAGTACCGATGAGATCGTCATAAAGGCCGTTTCTCGTTTTAAGAACAGAACCGCGAAAATAGAAATTCCGAAAATCGTAAACGCAGGCGTCCATGGGTTTTCCCATGAGTATATCAATTACATGCTCGGCGGATCTTTCCGAGCATCTTATGCGCCGTTGAATGAAAATATCATTAACGGCAGGATCCGGGGAGTGGCCGGTGTTGTGGGGTGTACCAATCCCAGGGTAAAACAGGACTGGGTTCATGTGGAGCTGGTCAAAGAGTTGATCAAAAAAGACGTGCTTGTGCTCCAAACCGGCTGTTCCCAGGTTGCCCTGACCAAAGCCGGGTTGACCACTCCGGAAGCCGCTATTCTTGCCGGGCCGGGATTACAGGAAGTATGCGAGACCGTTGGCATGCCGCCGGTCCTCGGCATCGGTGCATGCGTCGACAACAGCCGAATTCTCATTGCAGCTTCCGCCATGGTAAAGCAAGGCGGTTTGGGGGACAGTATCGCTGATTTACCTGTAGCCGGTGCTGCACCCGAATATATGAGTGAAAAGGCCATATGTATCGGACAGTATTTCGTCGCTTCAGGCGTATACACTGTTTTCGGTGTCACCTTCCCCATCGTTGAAGACACCAAATTTCACAAGCTTCTGTTCGAAGGACTTGAGGAACAGGGCTTGGGGAAATGGGGGTTCTCTCCGGATCCGTATGAAATGGCAAACATGATGATTGCCCATATCGACAAAAAAAGGAAACAACTCGGGATCGATAAGGCCAGGGAAAGAGTCCTGATGGATATGGCGGATCGTCGTGAAATGGAGGCTGCTTATCAGCATGCCTAATCAAGAAAGATTCAGGTAGTATATTTTGATCGATAAGGGCTCCTTTTGGGAGCCCTTTTTTTCATCGCCTGCCCGGTATGGTTTCGGGATGATCACTTAAAAACCGGTATAGGGTGGCCCGACCTACGCCGAGCAGCCGTGAAGCTTTTGCTTTGTTACCGCCGGTTTTTTCCAAGGCCGATTTTACGATTTCAGTATCCAGTTTTCTCGAGGCCCCGCGGGAGGAACGGAGGAGGCTCTCATCCTTGAGTTCCATGGGAAGATTTTTTGGCGAGATGGTATCGCCGCTGCAATTTACAATGGCAAATTGGATGACATTCTGCAATTCCCGAACATTGCCCGGCCAGTGATACCCCATCATTATTGAAAGGGCTTCCTTGGAAACTTTCGGCGGTTTACTATCATGCATCTCCTCGGCTTCTTTCAAAAAATGTTCCATAAGAAGCGGGATGTCGTTTCTCCGTTCACGAAGCGGCGGAAGATGTATGGGAATGACGTTAAGCCTGTAAAAAAGGTCTTTACGGAAATGGTTCTGCTGAACCTCTTTCTTGAGATTCTTGTTGGTGGCACTCAAAACCCGTACGTTGACGGAAGTCGTTTTTTCTCCACCGACCTTTTCAAATGTACTATCCTGTAAAAATCGCAAAAGCTTTACCTGCATCGGCTTGGAAAGGTCGGCGATCTCGTCGAGGAAAATGGTGCCTCTGTCAGCCAGCTCAAAACGTCCTTTTTTGTTGCGGACAGCCCCTGAAAACGCCCCTTTTACATGACCGAACAGCTCGCTCTCAATAAGACTTTCCGGGAGTGCGCCACAGTTAATCGGGACAAAAGGAGCGCCGTTTCTGGGACTTTCATTGTGAATGGCGTTGGCCACAAGTTCTTTACCGGTTCCGGTTTCTCCGGAAATATGCACCGGGTAATCATACCCGGCAACATCCCGGATCTGCTGGAAAACCGTCAACATTTTGCTGTCTTTGCCGAGAATACCTGAAAAACTGGTAAGTTTTCGAGCTCGAATCGAAAGGTTTAAAAAATCGGTCATATCGGTCAATGCAGCCAGGACCCCGAAGTTTTGATTGTTTTCATCTTTCATTGTCGTAACGGACATTTTAACGCGTCGGGGCTCATTGTTTTTCGTTGCAATATTCATTGTATATTCGGTTTTATCACTAAAAATATCTTTGCTGCCGCAGAAAGAACACTGCTCACCGCACAGCGGAGCACCAAAAACTTCATGACAATCTTTTCCAAGAACTTCTTCCCTGTTGTATCCGGTTATTTTTTCGGCCTGTTCATTGAAATAAAAGATTTGTCGACTCAAGTCATGGGCGATAATACCGACGTTGAGATTTTCAAGAATCCGTTCCAGGTTTTTCCTGTTGGATAGTATTTTTGATAGGTTAGATTCCGGCATGGTGGACATTTATAAAATATCAGCAAGTTTTTGTCAAATCTCTAGATTTGCATGCGCTCAATTGAGATAAAAGACTATCCATAGTCATACCCTCCCGGATCCCGAACCGTGTCAGTGAAAAGTCATACTTTACGGGATCATCGGGTACAAACTTTTTAAAGACGTTGGTTATTTCAAGGGCGGTATCCATGTTTGCCTGTTTTTTTGAAGTGAAACCCAATTTAAGACCTATTTTATGCATGTGGGTATCCAGCGGAACGATCAGTTTTGACAACGGCACATCCGCCCACCCTCCGGGATCGACGTTGTCATTTCGAACCATCCACCTTAAAAAGAGGTTCATTCTTTTGCACGCACTCCCCTTTTCAGGCAAAGCGACAAGATGGCCCGGTTTATTTTTCCCTGCGGTCAGCTTTTTTGCAAAAAAAGTCATGGCAGGAATTAAAGTCTTGTCATCGGACGACAGGTTATCAATAAAACACGCGTTGAGGGAACCAAATTGGGCAATGACGTTCTTCCCACCCCAGAGCAACGCCGATAGCTGAGCTCCGCTGGCAAATCTATGGGTAAAACCCTCAAATGCATCGTACAGAGAAGTATAATTAGAATTCATTAAAAACCGGTACGGCGACGGTTTCATAATATCAAGCACCGATGAGACACTTTTGAGAATTTGTTTCACCTTGCCGTATGCAAGAGAAGATGCTATCAATCCTACGACTTCACGATTCTTGATATCCGGATAGGAATATAAAAATTCCAGTGGATCGGGATGAACATACATACGTTTATTATATCGACGATACAAATTTTCCAGTTTAATTTTGATATTTTTCTGATCCATTCTTGTTCAAGGTTGATTAAATCGGGTTTTTATATAATCATTTGATAGATAGTTCAGATAGTTCGGCGTGTTGTTTCATAAAACTAAATGAATACATCTTTTTATGCGAAATAAATTTTGAAATTTACCGAAATATATATCCAATTCTGATGAAAAGCGAAACCAATAACACATATCGCCTCTTTTTTGAAGACAAAACGGTCATACTTTTGGGCACAGCCCACGTATCCAAAGACAGTGAACAGCTGGTTGCGGAGGTCATCGAAGCCGAAAGACCGGACACCGTCTGCATCGAACTGTGCGAAGCCAGGTACCAGTCAATTCGTCAAAAAGATAAATGGCTGGACACGGATATCATCAAGATTATCAAAGAAAAAAAATCCTTTCTGCTTCTCTCAAATCTTCTTCTGGCGTCTTTTCAAAAACGGATCGCCGATAAATTTGACATTAAACCCGGAGCGGAAATGATAAAAGCCATTGAAAGCGGTGAAGCCGTCGGTGCCGGAATACATCTTGCCGACAGGAACATCCGTATTACCCTGGCAAAAACCTGGCGGATCATGGGATTGTGGGATAAAATCAAAATTTTGTTTCAACTGGTCCTATCCATGGGTGAAATCGACGAAATCAGCGAGGAAGATATTGAAAAGATGAAGCAGGAAGATGTGCTTGAGACCCTGCTTGTAGATGTTGGGAAATCACTTCCGGTACTCAAAGATATCCTCATCGATGAAAGAGACCAGTACCTGACCCATAAAATCCGGACAGCAGCCGGCAAAAAGATCGTTGCGGTTGTCGGTGCCGGTCATGTGCCGGGGATAAAAAAGTACTGGAACACCGAAATAGACATGGCGCGTTTAGAACAAATCCCTCCCAAGGGGAAGACATCGGGGATCTTGAAATGGCTGATACCGCTATCCATATTCGTCATATTTGTTTTCGGTTTTTATCACGGCGGAACCCATGCAGGGACTGAAATGATTACCTGGTGGATAATGGCCAACGGTATTCTGGCAGGCCTTGGCGCCGTTATCGCTTTTGCTCATCCCTTTACAATTCTATCTTCAGTTCTGGCCGCTCCATTAACATCGCTGAATCCCATGATTGCAGCCGGCTGGGTTTCAGGGCTTGTGGAGGCCTTTTCACGGAAACCGAAGGTCAGGGATTTTGAGAATTTACCGGAGGACATACTCTCCATAAGGGGTTTCTGGAGAAATAAGATTACGCGAATTCTTCTGGTGGTGGTTTTTACAAATATCGGCAGTTCATTGGGCACCTTTGTTGCTATTCCATTGATGGTAAAAGTGTTGTAACCCCAACTGAGTATGAACAAAATGAAAGAACCCATTCGTATCGGAGCACTGATATCAGGGAGCGGCACCAACCTGCAGGCCATTATAGATGCGTGTGAATCAGGGGATATCGGCGGCCGTATCGTATTCATCGGGTCGGACAATCCCGATGCCGCCGGCCTCGAAAAGGGGCGTCGACTTAAAATTCCGACCTTTGTTGTGAATTATAGCGCCATCATTCGACGTTTAAAAAAAACACCGGAGACGGTAAAAGTTCCGGATGATTTTGATCTCGATGCCGTGCTTTCAAAGCAGAACCTTTTCTCGGCCGATACCGATGAAAAAAAGGTAAAAGCCTTTTTCATTACCCGGGCTGCTGCCGAGGCAAAGCTCCTTGACCGGATGAACCCGTATCCGTTTGACCTTCTGGTACTGGCGGGGTTCATGCGGAATTTGACGCCGTATCTTATCGACAGGGTCAATACGGTATGGGACCACCCACGAATAATGAATATCCATCCCGCCCTGCTTCCGGCGTTTCCCGGTATTGACGGATATGGAGATACGTTTCGCTATGGATGTAAGATTGGCGGATGTACCGTACATTTTGTCGATTACGGCGAGGATTCAGGTCCGATTATCGGTCAAAAGACCTATGAAATCTTCGAGGATGACACGCTGGCGTCGGTCCGGGCAAAAGGCCTAAAGCTAGAATGGGAACTTTACCCGGAATGTGTCAAGATGTTCGCTGAAGGCCGTCTTAAAAAGGTGCGGCAGACTTACCCACTGAAAGACGGGAAAAAAATGCACAGAACTGTGGTGAGGATACTACCGTCGCCAAAAAGATAGTTTGTGCAATATGAGAAAATTATCGTTCAAGTTTTTTATTTTGGCGGCCATGCTACTGGGATTGCCGATGTTGGGAATTCTTCTGACCGGCCATCCGGTGACAAGATATCTGGAATTTCCCCCCGAGAACCGGTATGTTATCCATGCACCGTTTTCATGGGTTGCGTTTGCCCTTTACACACTTTTCATAGTTGCTGTAACAATTCCGCTCATTTTAAAAGCTGCGAAATCCTTCAGACAGATTAAAATTGAATCTTCGCCGACACGACCTTTCCCTTGGTGGGGATGGGTGGCCGTTACTACCGGCATCGTCGCATGGGTATTGGCATGGACCCGCTTCCCCTGGTTTGCCCGATTTCAGCCACATACCTTCACGCCGCTGTGGCTTTCATTTATTCTGGTAATCAATGCACTCTGCCACAGACAAACCGGGCGCTGTATGATTCGCCATCGCACCGGATTTTTTCTTCTGCTTTTCCCCGTTAGCGCTGGATTCTGGTGGTTTTTTGAATACCTGAACCGGTTTGTTCAGAACTGGCGCTACACCGGTGTCCATTTTAGTTCCTGGGCGTATTTCTGTTATGCAACCATCTCCTATTCCACGGTACTTCCGGCAGTTCTGGGTGTCCAAGAATTGATTCAAAATGTTTCCTGGATTCGGCGGGGATGGAATGATTTCAAACCTTCAGGATGTGCACATCCTAAAATATGGGCCCTTGCCGGCCTCATGATATCCGTTGCCGGCCTTGCCGGGATCGGTGTGTGGCCCGATTATCTTTTCTCTTTACTGTGGGTTTCTCCTTTAATCATCATTGTTGCACTTCAGGTCCTGATGGGAGAAGACCATGTGCTGTCAGACGCGGCCCATGGGAACTGGCGTCTGATAATATCTTCTGCTGCTGCAGCTCTTTTTTGCGGTGCATTCTGGGAAATGTGGAACTACTACAGTCTTGCCAGGTGGGAATACAGCATTCCGTTTGTTGATCGCTTTAAGATATTTGAGATGCCGATTCTGGGTTATGCCGGATATCTTCCGTTTGGATTGGAATGTGCCGTAATCGGTCAGTTGCTGGAACGGACGATGAAATACGACAACCCTCTTTAAATCAACCCCATTTGTCCTTTTATAGCAGTTCCCAAAAATATGTTCCGATTGAATCGCTTTCTGTCACAAATAGTAAGCCGCAGGATGATTCCGTTTCGATTGGGAAACTTGAGTATAAACCTATTCAAGAAATCGTTATCGAGTTTTTACGTCATATCTCCATATATTGATTTTTTTTATTGACACTTACCAATATGTTGGGGTAAGGGGCAATAAAATCTTGGAAAGATTTCATCCCATCATTCCAGACGCGCAAAACCCATTTATAACATCGGCCGATGGGTGTTGTTTTAGAAGGTGGTTACACTATGTCGAAGAACATCGGATTTATTTCAACCCGATTTGCAGGCACAGACGGCGTCACGCTGGAATCGAGTAAGTGGGCTGAAGTCTTTAAAGAAAGTGGACACAACTGTTTCTGGTTTGCCGGAAAACTGGATCGTAATCGTGATAAAAGCTTTCTCATCCCTGAAGCACATTTTCAACACGAGCAGAATAGATGGATTAATGAACGGGTTGTCGGCCAAAAAGGACGAAAACCGACGGTAACCCAAGCTATTCAAGATTTAAGAGCGCTCTTGAAGGTGCATCTCCATGAATTCATCGATGCCTTCAAGATCGACCTTCTGATTGCTCAGAATGTCCTTACCATACCCATGCACATCTCTTTGGGACTTGCATTGACGGAAATCATTGCGGAAACCCAGATTCCCACCATATCTCACAATCATGATTTTTACTGGGAACGAGATCGTTTTTCTATAAATGCGGTTAATGATTACCTCCGCATGGCCTTTCCGCCCAATTTGTATAATATTCAGCATGTGGTAATAAATTCCAACGCCCAGGAACAGCTTGCTCTCCGCACAGGAATTTCATCGACGATTATTCCCAATGTTCTCGACTTTGAAAATCCGCCCGACATAGATGTCGAAGGAGCCCGTGTTTTCCGAGAATCTATCGGCCTCGAACCGGATGACCGGATGATTTTACAACCCACCCGAATTATTCAACGCAAAGGGATTGAGCATGCCATTGAATTGGTTAAAAAACTGAATGACCCGCACAACAAGCTGGTGGTATCTCACGAAGCAGGTGACGAAGGGTTTGAATACGTGGAATGGTTGAAAGAATATGCCTGCGAACATGGCGTTAATCTTAGATTGATAACCACCAAAATCGCAGATCCCTGGGGCAACAATGGAAACGGTAAAGCGAAGTATTCTCTCTGGGATATCTATCCTTTCGCTGATTTTATTACATATCCCAGCCTGTATGAAGGATTCGGCAATGCGTTTCTTGAAGCCATCTATTTCAAAAAACCTTTGCTGGTCAATCGATATGCAACTTTTGTCAGGGATATAGAACCTCAAGGGTTTGATCTGATTGCAATGAACGGGTTTCTTTCCAGAAAAATCGTTCAAAGCGTGATAGAAATTCTGGAATCGCCTGAAAAAAGAAACAAAATGACCAATTATAATTATGATGTAGCAGCCCGGCACTATTCTTATTCAATTCTCCGGACCCGCCTCAACGCTATTTTGAGCTACTTTTTTGGGGATTCTGTAAAACCCATCTCCGGTAAAACCTCCGTTCTTAAACAAGAAGGCGATACGTATCCATTTAGGTTAGCGGAAAAAACGGCACAGCAATCTTACTGATGATCCCCCGTTAAATCGAGGCACTGTAAAAACTATATTTTTATCAGCTTATAACTGCGGCGTCCAAGTCCGAGGCTTTCTGCATAATCCAGTTGAATGGTCCAGTCGACCTCAGGATAGACCCCTCTGAACTTATCTTCACCTATTTCGGTATTGATCTCAAGGCATGATTCCGGAAGCGCCTGCTCCTGATTCACAAGATCTACGGACGCCTGGTCAATGGCAACTACATCTTTTGAAGCGACGATACCGATGTCCCTGACGATGGGCGCATCATTGTGGCCGTAGCAGTCACACGCCGGCGATACCTGGGTAATGAAATTTACAAACAACGTCTTATCCGTTTTATTCTTTAAGACACCCATGGTGTATTCCACCATATTCTCCAGAAACACGGGGATGGCTTGATTCCACTGAATCTCGATTGCGCTGTTGGGACAGATAAGAAGACATTCCCCGCACCCGATACACTTTTTGGCATTCAGGACTGCCTTTTCTTTTTTCAGTGAAAGGGCCTTCTGAGAGCAGTGACTGATACAGTCCCCACAGCCGATACATTTTTTCTTCACCACTTTGGGTGCAACGGTTGAGTGTTGTGCCAGTTTGCCTCGACGTGAGGCGCACCCCATTCCCAAATTTTTTATGGTTCCGCCAAAACCCGAGAGTTCATGCCCTTTGAAATGGGCCACTGATACCAGTGCATCGGCTTCGACGATATCGGATCCGATGTACACCTTTTTAAAATTCTTCTGGTTGACGGCAACCGTCGTTTCGGTTCTGCCTCTTAAACCATCGGCAATAACAATGGGAGCATCCACAACCGAATAGGCAAAACCGTTTTGTATCGCTGTGCTAAGATGATGCGGCGAGTCGCTTCGCGTCCCCGAATAAACCGTATTGGCATCGGTCAGGAACGGAAAGCCCCCGACCCCCTTGATCGATTCCACAATTTTGCGGATAAATACGGGCCGGATAAAAGCGGTGTTTCCCTTTTCCCCAAAATGAAGCTTCACCGCAACCAGATCTCTTTCCTTGATGGCTTCAGAAAGGCCGGCGGTGTCCAGAAGCCGTGCAAGCTTTTCAACGAGGCTTTCCTTGGCCGATGCCCTCAAATCGATAAAATAGACGTTGCTTTTCATGGAATCCTCCCTGTAGAATCTTTTCTCAAGAATGCGTAGAATGCTTTTACGAGACTGCCCAATTTGTTTTGAGAAAAATTACTGGCTGTCCTCAACAAAGTCAAGGTATTTAGGCAAAGAATTTCACAAGGAAAGACAGATGGATATTAATATAAAGTTGGCTGTTCTGAACCAGATTTACAGGATTTATGACGATTTTTCCGGCGATTTGGACATGGCCTGCAAAAAATATTGTGCCGAATGCTGCACCCCCAATGTCACCATGACAACCCTAGAAGCCTGTCTGATTGCCAACCACATGATTTCAAACAGCCAGTCTGATTTTTTTGAGAATGTTCGAGCCACACTCTCCGAAAAACGTTTCAAGCCTCAAACCACCACCAACCGGCTTGCGGATCTTTGTCGCAAGGGGGATGATCCTCCGGAAGAGGCGCACAATTATTTTAACGGAAGTTGCCCCCTGTTAACAGACAACCTGTGCCCGATTTATCCGGTCAGACCGTTTGGATGCAGATGTTTTGTTTCAAAACACGATTGCAGAAAAGAAGGTTATTCCGAAGTCGCCCCGTTTTTGATAACCGTGAACACGCTTTTTATGCAATTTCTGGAACATGTCGACGCCATGGGTTTTTCCGGTAACTTTGCTGACGTTCTACTGTTATTGGCCTCCGAAGAGAATCGTAATCATTACGAGATGAACACGCTGAAACCTCCGGGGCCCGGGTGTATCTCCAATCTTCAGATAACGGTTTTAATGATACCCCCGGAACACCGGATTAAAATAAAACCCCTGCTTGACGCGCTTATGCGTATAGGAGATCAGTAGGTCCTGACGCGATATGATAGACGCAACACCCCTGCTTGACAAACAACCCACTTTTATCTATATTCTTTTTGCCGCAAACGAATGGAGGTTTGAACCATGTTTCAGACGGCCATAGAAGAAAAATATAAAGATGGCGACATCATCTTTGAAGAAGGGAGTTCCGGGGACTGGATCTACGTGGTTGAATCGGGTGCGGTGGAAATTTCAAAAATAATGCACGGAGAGAAGGAGGTGCTGTTGGAGCTGGGACCTGGAGAGATCATTGGAGAACTCGGCTTTATTACCAAAATGCCACGTACCGCTACAGCCACAGCAGTCGGTGATACAACCGTCGGAATAATTGACCCGATTTCCTTTGAACAGGAATTCAATCGACTATCCCCCGATTTTCAGGCGGTTCTCATCAGCCTGGCCACACGCCTCAAGGAGACAACCGAGGCCATATACCTCATGAAAAAAATCTCCGGCGAAAAATAGTAATCCAATTTTTGCCGCCGACATTTCACTTCCCGATCATCTACCGATGATTTCCTATAAAATATTCGTCCCGGTGTTGACTTGAAGACGCCCTTTTGGTATCGCAACGGGGATCAAAAATCCACTTAAAGGAATTATATTTATGGAAAGAACATTATCTATCATCAAACCCGATGGCGTTGCCCGAGGAATCATTGGTGAGGTTATTAAACGAATGGAAATCAATAATCTAAAAATCGTTGCCATGAAAATGTTGAAAATGGATACAGCACAGGCCCAAGGTTTTTATGCAGTCCACAAAGAACGGCCATTTTTTGACAGCCTGACAGATTTCATGACTTCCGGACCGGTGGTGGTCATGATCCTTGAAGGTGAAAACGCCGTCGCGAAATACCGCGAAATTATGGGCGCCACCGATTTCAGGGAAGCCGCTGAAGGCACCATTCGAAAAGATTTTGCAACAGATATTGAGAAAAATGTGGTGCACGGTTCAGATTCACCCGAAACCGCTGCATTTGAAATTGGCTATTTTTTCAACAGGTTTGAACTCATCGTCTGATGGCCGACAGAGTCAATTTAGATAATATCAGCATCGTGCTGATGCAACCCCGATATTCTGAAAACATCGGGGCCGCCGCTCGTGCCATGCGCAATATGGGTATCCATCAACTTGTGATTGTAGATCCCCAGAACTTTGAATTGTACGACGCTCTGAAACTGGCCACCCATTTTGCTTCAGACATTGTTGAAAAAAGTAGCGTCTGTGAAGATTTGAGGGCTGCCCTCACTCCTTTTAACTACGTTGTCGGAGCTACGGCAAGGCTGGGAAAGCAGCGGTCGCTGATCCAAACGCCTTCGAAACTGGCGCAAAAGCTAATTCCCATTTCCATCGAGAATCGCATCGCCATACTCTTTGGCCCGGAAGACAAAGGGCTTTCCAACGAGGACCTTCGGTATTGCCATGCGCTGGTAAATATCCCCACTACCGAATTTTCTTCTCTGAATCTGGCACAAGCGGTAATGCTTATGTGTTATGAGATCTTTATCGCCGGTATCGAGGCAAACGAACAATTTACGCCGAGGCTTGCCAGCCGGCATGAGCTTGATGGGATGTTTGATCAACTCAAAGACATACTGGTCAGGATCAGTTATATTAATGCTGAAAATCCGGATTACTGGATGAACAATTTCCGCCGTTTTTTTACCCGTCTGCGATTGCAGGCGAAAGAGGTCAACATCATCCGTGGCCTGTGCCGACAAGTCGATTGGTATGGGAAAAAGTGCTATGAAGACGGAAAGAAAAACAACTCGAATATCTCTTGACTCTATAGAATAAGGAATCTTAATTTATGAAACTTGTCAGATTTGGTCAAAAGGGAAATGAAAAACCGGGGCTCTGGAGAGACGGTAACATCGTCGACCTTAGAAAAATTTTCCCCGATATTCCGGATATCAGCGAAGCATTTTTCAGGGAGAACTGGCTTCAAACAGTTGCCAATGTTAATGACCCCGGCCAAAAATTCCATGAGCGAATCGCGTGTCCGATCCATGCGCCTTCTAAAATCATCTGCCTTGGAAAAAACTATGTGGAACATGCCAAAGAAGGGGGGTTCGATCAACCGGAAACACCGCTGTTATTCTGCAAAACACCGAATACCTTGAATGGTCCTTTTGACGCCATTATTTTCCCTAAAAGCAGTGGACAGATTGACTGGGAGGTGGAACTGGCGGTGGTCATCGGAAAAGAAGGAAAAAGAATCCCTAAAGCAAACGCCCTTGATTATGTCGCAGGATTTACCGTAATGAATGACGTCTCGGGAAGGGAAGCCCAGTTCTCCGATTCCCAGTGGTTCAGAGGTAAATCTTTTGACGGTTTTGCACCTGCGGGCCCTGTGTTGGTCACACCCGACGAGATCAATGATGTGAACAATCTGAGACTTACCGCTAAAGTTGACGGAAAAATTATGCAGGATGGAAACACCCGGGATATGATCTTCGACATACCCACCATCATAGAAAATATCAGTGAAGACATCACCCTTATTCCCGGCGATATCATCTCAACCGGAACACCTGCCGGCGTTGGAATATTCAGAGACCCGCCGGTGGTTTTAAGACCGGGAAACGTGGTTGAGTGCACCATCGAAAAAATCGGCACCATCATCAATACTGTGGTCACCGCCTGAACACGTACGCCTAACAGATTATAGTTTAACCCAAAGCTTTAAATCAGTATTTGGAATCCGCGTAATCGACCCAGCCGCCGGTCATTATCAGGGCACGATCAAAGTTCGAAATTAAAAACGGTATCTTTGCGTGCTGACCGTCAGCGGTTATGATAAATACACTCTTTTCCAGATCGGTCTCGAGATAGGTTTCCCTGTGGGCGAAATCTTTGAAAATACCGTCGATGGTCCGCACCGGAAGTTCTACCGCCATCATTCCGCAATTAAACATATTCTGCCTGAAAATCCTGGCAAAGCTTTCAGCAATGACCAGATGGATGTTGTTGACTTCAATGGCCCATGGCGCATGCTCTCTTGAAGAGCCGCATCCAAAATTCGCCCGGGTGATAATTACATTTTTTCCTTCTACATCGCGTGTGGCGTTGAATCCTTCCAGCTTGATATCCTCCAAAAGATACGGCCTTAATGCCTGCTTGGAATTTTCTGTTAGGTATTTTGCCGGAATGATCTCGTCGGTATTGATATCGGATCGGTCTAGAAAGAGCACGTTCCCGCTAAAGTTTTTCATCTTTACCCCTTATAAAGCTTGGAATTTGTTATAAAACCTGAAATAGCTGTCGCAGCTGCTGTTGCAGGGCTTACCAGGTGCACCATGCCGCCTTTGCCCATACGGCCGTTGAAATTTCTGTTTGTTGTGGATGCGCATACCTCGCCTTCAGCCAGGACGCCGTTGCTCATGCCCAGACATGCGCCACAGGTGGGATTTGTGACACAGAATCCGGCATCCAGAAATATTTTCAAAAGCCCTTCCGCCATGGCCTGTCGGAAGACCTGAGTTGTGGCCGGCGATACGATACCCCGCACGGAATCGCTGATTCTCTTTTCACTTAGCACCTGTGCTGCAACTCGGAGGTCTTCGATTCGGCCATTGGTACATGATCCAATGTAGACCTGATCGACCTTTATGGATTCCATCTCCTTGACGGGCTTGACCTGATCGGGCTTGTATCCATAGGTTACCAGGGGCTCAAGACTGCTGACATCATGTTCAATCACCCGGTCGTACTGGGCGTCAGTATCTGAAAAAAACCTGCTGGCGTCCTCAAGGGCTTCTTTTTTAGTGGCATATTCATCTTTGATAAAATCCCATAAATATTCGATGGTGACCATATCCGGGCTGCAAATCCCAGAGGTTCCCCCTGCTTCAATGGCCATATTACAGAGGGTCATCCTCGATTCCATGCTCATGGCATCGATAGCCGGACCGGCAAATTCAACAACTTTGTTGGTGGCGCCATTAACTCCCAAACGACTGACGACCGAAAGTATCACGTCCTTGGCGTAAACACCTTCAGGCAAGCGGCCGCTGATGTTAATTTTGATGGTCGACGGATAGCGAAAGGCGCAAACACCTTTAAGAATACCAACTTCCAGATCCGTTGTCCCGACGCCGGCGGCAAACGCGCCGAACGCACCGTGGGTACACGTATGAGAATCCCCCATAATAACCGTAAACCCAGGACGAACAAATCCCTTTTCAGGGAAGACAGCATGGCAGATTCCATTCCTGCCGATATCGAAAAAATCCCGTATATTGTGCCGTCGGGACCACTCCCTGAGGATTTTGCCCTGCATGGCGGTTTTTGAGTCTTTTGCAGGCGATACGTGATCGATGACAACCTTGATTTTATCAGGATCGAACACCCGGTCTTTACCTCGGTTGACCAGGTCATGGATTGCCAGCGGAGTTGTTATTTCATGACAAAATACGGCATCCAGGCGGATCACATGAATATCATCGGAAGGATTATCAACCCTGTGGGCATCGAATATTTTTTCAGCAATGGTTTTTCCCATGTTTTCCCCTTTTGTATGATTTCAGTTTTTTTTAACGATCAATTAGGGTATCAATTATTATTTCTATGGCCGTGTTGGTTCAAAATGGTTAATTAGTGTCCATCCACAATTATAAAATAGACACGGTGCGTTTCCTATTCATAAAGGAGCAATTTTTGTTCGGATCAAGGCCGGACAAGGGTTTTCGGTGAGGCATACTCCCTGTATGCCGCAGCCGGAAACCCGCGGAGAACGCGGATCCGGACAAAAAGGGCCATTTATGGATGGAAACTAATTAGGATACACCGGTTCAATCGGTATCCGTCTTTAACACCGATAAAAAAGCCGACTGGGGGATCATGACCTGACCCACCATTTTCATCCGTTTTTTTC
>Ga0316193_10001164_pt1 | contig 17441 bp, 17 predicted proteins | sample MerIslsedime2_MG_FD_207735 | JGI IMG/M metagenome (GOLD analysis project Ga0316193, IMG submission 207735) | Coastal sediment microbial communities from Maine, United States - Merrow Island sediment 2 | ecosystem: Environmental > Aquatic > Marine > Coastal > Sediment | place: USA: Maine... | reverse complement strand
AAAATATCCCTATTACTCGCGGACTTCCGTGATCCGCTATACAATTTAATCGTTCCCAGTAGCAAATTCAAACTGCCCGCAAGATGACCGTGGGCAAGTATCCAAAAGCTCTGTATTCAGAAGATGTTTTCGTCAAAAAGACAGGAAACTTTATTTGAATGTCGCTCCGCCGGGTGGTGGGGGGGGAATTCAGCTACTTGCGAGGTCGGTTGGGGCTTTCCACCCCTATAACGTCATCAGTCACCACGACGGTGACTGTAACGGCGCCTGCCAAGGCGCTGTGCGCCATGTATGGCGTACCCATAAAAAAGGGGGCTCCAAGAGCCCCCTTTCCTGTTCTACGATACTCGCAGCGTATTAGCGGCAATTAGCCGGCAAAAACTTGGGGAGAATTGTCGTGTTGGCAGCGATACCATTGGCCGGGTTTGCTGAACAAACCCATTCGATACTGCCCGTTGAGTTGTTATTAGATATAGCAGCGTTGTTAATTTGCGGCATATAGGCCAGAACGTTAAGCGCAGCTAACTGGGGTATATTCATTGTGACGGTGATTTCTCCGGTGGCACTATCCAGGTCCACATCCGAGATCTTGTCAGTCACAATATTACCAGCGGCTACATCGGCATCGATAACAGCCTTATAGGTAACAAGACCGGGCATGCCATTATCAGCAAACAGCTCGGTCACACCCACTTTCACGGCACTGGCTGCGATGGCACCCTCAGAGACCTTGGCGCGCACGGTGTAATCCTGATAAGCCGGCAGTGCGATGGCGGCCAGAATACCGATAATCGCGATAACGATCATCAGCTCGATAAGGGTGAAACCCTGTTGAATTTTCTTCATGAGTAAATCCTCTTTAAAACGTTAACGTTGTGTCAAATGTAGTGTTGTCGATCAGAAGCCTTGCGGTAGTGCTGCAGCATGACTCCATGTCGATCGCAATCAGAACCGTGTTGTTCGGCTATCCCTCTACAAGCAGCATGCATGCCAGTTTTCCTACGCCATGCGCAGATAATGACGGCACTGCACCGGAATTCCTTAATTTATTATAAAAACAACAGGATAGGGTTTTATGGCGGGTGTTTCATTGTGCTGTCCTCCATGAGTTTGTGTCACGATCATCCCTGATCGGGTAGGTCACACTGACGCGCTTGGCCAGTTCAGGTGACGCAGCGTGTCACTTATCGGCTATTCCAGACCCAGCTTCTTCAAACGATAACGCATGGCACGGAAGGTAATGCCCGGCAGTTTCGCGGCCGCGGTCTGGTTGTTGCCAGCCTGGTCAAGTGCATTGAGAATAGCTTGTCATTCGATATTTTCAAGCTATTCGTCCAGCGCCTCCGGGCCGAGCCTCTTTATAGAAACTGTTGCTTGAATTGGGCTGGAGTTTCTATGGCGAAACTGGTTTCATTTTCTAACTCGAGCAGTGCCTGGTCACCTGTCACCAGTATATGGGCATCCGCTGCTGATGCGAGTTGCAGAAACTTCTGGTCATGCGGATCGCGGCAATCAGGCAGTTTGTCCTCGGTATTCAGATCGGTGATGGTTTCACAATATGGCAGATAGTCGCCGAGCAGGGCTTCAATATCGGTCTTGCTGAGTTTGAATTTTGGATAGGACAGTACGCGGATGAGTTCCTGTGTTGTTGCTTTGCTGATGAAGGGTGTAAATTGGTGGCTGCGCCAGGTATCGCGAATCCAGCACAGGTGGCCGCGCGAAAATAACAGGGTGGACAGTACAACGTTCGTATCGAGCACTACCCTCATCCAGGATTTTTCCTGGCCCAGCGCACTGCATACTCGATGTCCTGTTCTGCAATACCCAGGGTAGCGAGCTTGTCGCGTACCTGTTCCACTTGTCCCGGCTGGACGGGATCCAGAACGATTTTCCCATTCTCTATTTTGACGTCGAAATAGTCAGTGCCTGGAAAGGCCTCCACAATCTTTTTGGGTAAAGTAATCTGGTTTTTAACGGTTTTCTTGGCAAGCATGTAAGAATTCCTTACTTTGACGTAAATAAGGATAGTCTAAGAGTTAGAGGCAAGCAAGGGAGTGGCCAGATACAGCCAGCAGGAGAGCAGCGGTGATCCGCGGTACAGAAGGTATTGGGTCTGTTACTCCAGCCCCAGCTTTTTCAAACGATAACGCATGGCGCGGAAGGTAATACCCAGCAGCTTTGCGGCCGCGGTCTTGTTGTTGTGGGTCTGTTCCAGCGCGTTGAGTATGGCCTGTCGTTCGATATTTTCAAGGTACTCCTCCAGCGCCACACCTTCCGGTGGTGACAGCGGCTGTTCCGGCGGCAGGTCGCCCTGTCGGCTGCCGCTGTCAGATTCGGGCAGGGCAAGATCTTCCGGCTGGATTTCGTTTTCATCACACAGGGTCAGAGCGCGCTCCAGGATGTTTTCCAGTTCGCGTACGTTGCCGGGGAAAGCATGGCGTTGCAGGGCTTCCAGCGCAGCCTGCCCCAGTGTCGGCCCTCCGCCATCCTGGTCGGCGGTCAATCGGGCAAGGATGTGTTGGGCGAGTTGCAGAATGTCTTCGCGGCGCTGGTGCAGGCTCGGCACCTTGAGCTCTATCACGTTGATCCGGTAGTAGAGATCCTGGCGGAAGTCACCGGCCGCTACCAGTGCCGCAAGGTCCTTGTGGGTGGCTGACAATACCCGCACGTCGACCGGGATCTCTTTCTGTTCGCCGACCGGGCGCACCGCCTTTTCCTGGATGGCGCGCAGCAGCTTGACCTGCATGTGCAGCGGCAACTCGGCGACTTCGTCCAGGAACAGGGTGCCACCGTCGGCGGCCTGGAACAGGCCTTCCTTGTCGACAACAGCGCCGGTGAAACTGCCCTTCTTGTGGCCGAAAAACTCGCTTTCCATCAGTTCCGAGGGAATGGCCCCACAGTTGACCGGCACAAAAGCAGCGTCGCTGCGCGGACCCTTGGCGTGAATCAGCCGTGCCACCAGCTCCTTGCCGGTACCTGATTCACCACTTATATATACGGGCGCCTGGCTGCGCGCCAGTTTGGCGATGGTGGAGCGGACGGTCTGCATGATCGCTGATTCGCCCAGCAGTGTGTCCCGGCTGCGGCGGTCGCGTTCCGGGAAACTGCCCAGCTTGAGCGCGCCTTTTACCAGCTTGCGCAACATGTGCAGGTCGATGGGTTTGGAGATGAAATCGAAAGCCCCTGCCTTGAGTGCCTGGACAGCGGTTTCCATGTTGCCGTGCGCGGTGACAACGGCGACCGGCAGATCCGGGTGGTTTTGCTGGATGTATTCCACCAGCTCCAGACCGTCGCCATCCGGCAGGCGCATATCGGTCAGGCAAAGATCTATATCTGTTTCGCCCAGCAAGTGACGTGCGTCAGTCAGGTTGGCAGCGGAACGGGTTTCGATGTCCATGCGCCCGAGTGTCAGTTCCAGCAACTCGCGGATATCCGGTTCGTCATCGACAATCAGTGCCAGTGGTGTGCTCATGGTTTTACTGGGTTGCTGTTCAATGCGGCGCTATTCTACAGCAACCGGACCTTTTTTAGGCGCGCTGTGCAGCAAAGTGAATGCTGAAGCAGCTACCGCCGGTGTCTACCGGCAGGTAACTCAGACGAGCCTGGTTTATTTCGCAGAGTTCACGGGCGATATAGAGGCCAAGTCCGGTGCCCGATGCGGCCGTGGTAAAAAACGGTTCAAATATCTGCTCGGCCGTTTGTGCATCGATTCCCGGGCCGTTGTCGGTGACATCCATCCGTATAGCGCCGGTTGGTTCTTTACGGCATTGAATAAGGATGTGCGGGCTGGCGCCGGCGTGCCGGAACCCGTTCTGGCACAGGTTGACCAATACCTGGTGCAGGTGCCCGGGATCGACGTGCACCGTCAGGTCCTGTGGCTCGAGATCCAGTTCCAGCTGATCGGCAGGAATATTTTCCGATTGCAGAAATTCCTCCCGGAATGTGTCCAGCCAGGCTGCCAGATCCAGCACTTGAGGATGGCTGGCCGAGCGTCGCGAAAGCTGCAGCACATTCTCGATAATGGTGTTGACCCGCTGGGTGTGGGTGCCGATGATTTCGGTCAGGCGTTTATCGGCCTTATCAAGATGCTCGGATTCCTCCAGTAATTGTGCGGCATGGCTTATGGCGCCGAGTGGGTTACGGATTTCATGGGCGATACTGGCCGTCAGGCGTCCCAGTGAGGCGAGTTTGATCTGTTGTGTTTGCTTGGCCATTTGTGCGCTGTCTTCCAGAATGATCAACGCGCCGTTACCCCGGGATGTTTTGAGTTCACCGAATCTCGGTAGCAGGGTGCTGCTGGCGGTTTGGGACTGTATGGCTTCCGGTTGCCACTGGGCATCTTTCTTCCACAGGTCGAGCTGACCCGCCAGTTCCGGCGCGACACTGGCAAGTCGTGTGTCGGGTTGCGCGTCAGGTCCCAACAAGGTGCGCGCGGTGTCGTTGGCCAACCGGATCCTGTTATCAGGGTCGACGACCAGCAGGCCGGACTGTAACTGCCGGATAATGTACTGGTTCAGCTGTTGCAGGTTGGCCAGGTCGATGCCGCGCTGCTGCGCCAGCGCTTCGCTTGCATGGGTGCGCAGTGCAAGAACGTTAGCCAGCCCGGCGGCGGCGAAAAGCACCAGGCCCAGCAGCCCGGCCCGGGTAATATCACCGGCGCCGGTTGCTACTTCCGTCAGACTGGCCAGCCCGGTTTCAAACAACAAAGTCAGGGTAGCCACCGCGGCAAACAGGAAGGCCAGTCGTCCCGGCAGAACCAGGGCCCCCACCGCGATAGCGGTCACCAGTAATACGGCCAGCGAACTGGTGACACCTCCCGTGGCGTGCATGAGCAGGGCAATGGCGCCGATGTCTGCCAGCACTTGCAGAAGCGCCTGAAATCTGTAACCGGGCCAGTGTAAACGCGTGCTGAAACCGGCGGCCAGGCTGAAAACCAGGTAGGTATGCAGGGTGGAACTGAATAGCAGGTGGTTCTGGACATTGAACGGATTGCTGTCCTGTGCCAGGTAGTAAATGGTGGCCAGCAGGCCGGCAAGAATCAACCGGTAGAAGGTCAGGATCCGCAAAGGTTGCCAGGCCGGGTTGGCAGCTGTCCCGGGCACCTGTTTAGCGGTCTGCGTCGCGGTGCTGGCTGCAGCAGTAATAGCGGTCCTCCTCCCTGATGGCCTCATGGCGGGGGACAAACGTACCACAGTGGGCGCAACCCACCATATCACTAACCTTTTTGGCAGGTTTTTCCTCTATCCGGGATCCCTTCGCCAGGCGAATGAGAATCCATACAACCAGGCCGATGCCAAGCAGGTAAATGAGTACGCGGATGCCGAACATTGGGCTAGTGTACCGAAGTTGCCGCCGTCATTCCCGCTATCGATTTAAACGAAGCTTTACTCCGACCCCGTTTATTCAGGAGAATACAGACTTTCCACCAACAGGCAGCGTCATGCATCTGCACGAGTATCAAGCCAAACAGCTGTTTTCACAGTACGGGATCCCCGTCCCGGAAGGCCGAATGGTCGAATCCAGGCAGGATGCCGCTGCTGCTGCAAAGTCGCTGGGCGGTGAGCGCTGGGTGGTCAAGGCACAGGTACACGCCGGTGGACGCGGCAAGGCAGGCGGTGTTCAGCTGGTCGACAGCGTGGAAGCGGTCGAGAAGGCTGCTGATGGACTGTTGGGGTCGCAGCTGGTGACCAAACAGACCGGGAGTCCCGGTCTTCCCATTCATCGCCTGCTGATTGAGGCTACGGTAGCCATCGACAGGGAACTGTATCTGGGCATGCTGGTCGACCGCAGCCGGGAGCGGGTGATGATCATGGCCTCGGTATCCGGTGGTATGGATATTGAGGCCGTTGCCGAGCGCGACCCGAAGGCAATACTGACTGAGGCGATCCATCCGTCGGTTGGTCTGCAGGCGTATCAGTGCCGCAACCTGGCTTTCGGACTGGGCCTTGGCGGTGACCAGATCAAGGCTTTCACCCGTCTCCTGACCGGATTGTCGCGCCTGTTCGATCAGCAGGATGCCACTCTGGTCGAAATCAATCCGCTGGTGGTTACGGCGTCCGGCGACCTGCTGGCGCTGGATGCCAAGCTGGATATCGATGACAACGCGCTGTACCGCCACTCTGATACAAGCGAGCTGCGCGATCCCTCGCAGGAAGACGAAAAGGAACGCAGCGCCAGCGAGCATGGCCTGAATTACATCACCCTCGATGGCGATATCGCCTGCATGGTGAACGGTGCCGGTCTGGCCATGGCTACCATGGACCTGATCAAGCTGCACGGTGGCGAACCGGCAAATTTCCTCGACGTGGGTGGTGGCGCGACCGCGGACCGGGTGGCGGAGGCGTTCAAGCTGATCCTGTCGGATACCAAGGTTCGTGCCATTCTGGTCAACATCTTCGGCGGCATCGTGCGCTGCGATCTGATTGCCGAGGGCATTATCCAGGCTGTGCAGGAGGTCGGTGTTAACCTGCCGGTGGTGGTGCGGCTGGAAGGCACCAATGTCGATAAAGGCAAGGCGCTGCTGGCGGCGTCGGGCTTGAGTATTATCGCAGCGGAAGGGCTTACCGATGCGGCCGAAAAAGTCGTGCAGGCGGCCCGGGAGACAGGCGCATGAGTATTCTGGTTGATCAGCACACGCGGGTCATTTGCCAGGGATTTACCGGCAAACAGGGTACCTTCCACTCGGAGCAGGCACTGGCTTACGGTACGCAAATGGTGGGTGGTGTGACACCTGGCAAGGGTGGACAGTCGCACCTGGGCTTGCCGGTATTCAATACCGTGCGGGAAGCGGTAGACGAAACCGAAGCCAATGCCAGCACGATCTATGTACCGGCGGCGTTTGCCGCAGACGCTGTTCTTGAAGCCGCGGATGCCGGTATCGAAATCATTGTCTGTATCACCGAAGGGATTCCGGTGCTGGATATGCTTAAGGTGAAAACCGCCCTGTCCGGCAGCGATGCCAGGCTGATCGGTCCCAACTGCCCGGGCATCATCACTCCAGGCAGCTGCAAGATCGGTATTATGCCCGGCGCTATCCATAAGCCGGGCAGGACCGGCATTGTCTCGCGTTCCGGGACACTGACTTACGAGGCGGTATACCAGACAACCCTCGCCGGTCTGGGACAAAGTACCTGCGTGGGGATCGGCGGTGACCCGATTCATGGTATGAAGTTTATTGATTGCCTGGAACGCTTCGAGCGCGACCCGGATACCGAAGGCGTTATCATGGTGGGTGAAATCGGTGGCAGTGCCGAGGAGGAGGCTGCCGAATTTATCCAGGCCCATATGAAAAAACCGGTGGTCGCCTATATTGCAGGCGTAACAGCGCCACCCGGTAAGCGCATGGGGCACGCCGGTGCGATTATCAGTGGTGGCAAAGGTACCGCAGAGGCAAAGTTTGCAGCCCTGGAAAAGGCTGGCGTAGCGGTTGTGCGCTCTCCGGCTGATATGGGTGTGCGCATGCAGGAGCTGCTGGCCGCTTCGTGAACACCGGCCGTCGCCCCGACCATGCAGTGCTGCGCCTGGTGATGGCGCAGGTTGATTTGCTGGTCGGCGATGTTTCCGCCAATACCGGCCGGGTTATCGAGTCAGCACACCGCGCGCGCGATGAGCTGAATGCCGACCTGATCGTTTTCCCCGAGCTGACACTGACCGGTTATCCTCCCGAGGACCTGCTGTTGCGCCCTGGCCTGCAACTGCTCGTGGATGCGGCGCTGGACAGGATCCGCACAGAGATTTCCGGTATCCACATGCTGGTCGGGCACCCGGAGCAAACACCGGAAGGGCGATTCAATACGGCTTCACTGATTTTCCAGGGTGAGATACTGGCGCGTTGCCGCAAGCACCACCTGCCTAATTACAGTGTGTTCGATGAAAAACGCTATTTTGTATCCGGTGAGGGTTTTTGTGTCGCCAATGTAGCGGGTGTTCCGCTCGGTGTGAGCATCTGCGAAGACATCTGGATGCCGCAGCCGGCGCGCGCTGCAGTGGATGCCGGCGCGAAGCTGCTGGTCAATATGAATGCTTCACCGTTCCATACCGGCAAAGGGGATGAGCGCGAAGCGGTGGTGCGCAAACGCATCGAGGAAACCGCTTGTCCGGTTGTGTATGTCAACCTGGTAGGTGGGCAGGACGAACTGGTATTTGATGGTGAATCCTTTGTGCTGGATACGTCCGGATCGACTCTGGTGCGGGCGCCGGCCTGTAGGGAGGGGCTCTACCCGGTCGATTTTGAAATAGCGGACGGATTGCTGCGGCCACTGCCAGGTAATGTGGCAGCGCGTGCCGATGAAGTTGCCAGTGTGTACCAGGCACTGGTGCTCGGGGTGCGCGACTATATAGAGAAGAACGGTTTCGGTGGCGCTGTGATCGGTTTGTCCGGCGGTATAGATTCAGCGCTGGTGCTGGCCATCGCGGTAGATGCCATAGGTGCCGAGCGCGTCGAGACAGTGATGATGCCGTCGCGCTATACCGCTGATATGAGCAGGGAAGACGCCTATGCCGAAGCGCAGGCACTGGGTGTCGATTACCAGGAAATTTCCATAGAGCAGCCGTTCGAGGCCTTTCTGGATGCTCTGGCAGTGGCCTTTAAGGGGGCTGAGGCAGACACTACCGAAGAAAATATCCAGGCCCGCTGCCGAGGTGTGATACTGATGGCGTTGTCCAACAAGCAGGGCCGCATCGTACTGACAACCGGTAACAAGAGTGAAATGTCGGTTGGCTACGCGACCCTGTACGGTGATATGGCGGGTGGCTTCGCTCCCATCAAGGATGTACCCAAGCTGCTGGTATATCGCTTGTGTGAATACCGTAATTCGTTAACGCCGGTAATACCGCAGCGCGTGCTGGAGCGAGCGCCGTCGGCCGAACTGGCGCCAGACCAGAAAGACGAGGATTCCCTGCCGCCTTATACGCTGCTGGACCCAATTCTTGAAGGCTACATTGAACAGGACATGAGTATCGAAAAACTGGTCTCACAGGGTTTTGATGAAGCTACGGTGCGGCGTATCGCTACCCTCGTAGACCGTAACGAGTACAAGCGTCGACAGGCGCCACCCGGGGTACGCATTTCCCAGCGCGCGTTTGGTCGTGACCGCCGCTACCCGATAACCTCCGGGTTTCTCAGCGCCCGGATCAGCGATTAAATTCGATTCCTGGCGCGGCTTTGTAGTAGAGTTAGCGACTCAGACCAACCTCAACAGGGGAGTGATCCATGAAAAAAATCGAAGCCGTCATAAAGCCGTTCAAGCTGGACGACGTGCGCGAAGCACTGTCAGAGATTGGTATTACAGGAATGACCGCTATTGAGGTGAAAGGGTTTGGCCGACAAAAGGGGCACACCGAGCTGTACCGTGGAGCAGAGTACGTTGTTGATTTCCTGCCCAAGGTCAAGCTCGAGGTGGTAGTCAAGGAAGAAGATATGGATCAGTGCGTCGAGACGATTACCAATGCGGCGCGTACCGGTAAGATTGGTGATGGAAAAATCTTTATCACATCAGTGGATCGGGTGGTACGGATCCGTACCGGGGAAACTGACCAGGACGCAATCTAGCAGCACAATCTGTGTGCTGACGGCTATTTACTTGTTCAGATCCAAAATCCGCTGCGTGTCATTCGCCAGATCGACCATGCCCATTTTAGTGTAGGCCTCCACCAGAACCTCCAGTGCTCCCTGTGCTGCCGGCGTGCGCTGGTAATTCTCGATCACATACTTGGCCCTGTTGGCCGCCGCTACATAAGCCCCGCGCTTCATATAATAATAGGCAACGTTTATCTCATACTTCGCCAGCATATTGTGCAGGTAGACCAGGCGTAATTTTGCGTCCGGGGTGTAGCGGCTGTCCGGGAATTTTTTTACCAGCTGGGTGAAATCGTTGAATGAATCACGCAGCGCCCGGGTATCCCGCTCCGATGGTTCGCGCGGTGCCAGGCGGTCCATGAGATTTTCGCCACGCGTGTAGTTGGCCAGACCCTTAAGGTAGTAGGCATAGTCCAGGTGAGGATTGCCGGGGTTGTTGTTAATGAAACGGTCGGCCGTCGCGATGGAAGAGTCCGGTTCGTTGAACTTGTAGTAGGCGTATGCGATTTCCAGTTGCGCCTGCTGGGCATATTTGCCAAACGGGAAACGTGCTTCCAGCCTTTCGAATGTATTGATCGCGGTTTCATAGTCACCCGAGTTGAGTGCTTTTTTGGCGCGGTTATACAGCTCGTTGGCTGACAGGGTGTCCAGTTCGTCCCCGCCTGTACTTGCACAGCCGAGGGTGAATAAAACCGCCAATAAAGGTATAAGAGGTAACCAGCGCATAAGCCTGCATATCCGGGTGCAATTGTAAGCGTTAAATTGTAAAGCGGCTTGCCCCCTGTGGCCACCTGATTCCATGCCAGAAACCATTAAACTTGAAGGAAACATTCCCCCGGCCCTGGCTGGACGGCGCCTTGACCAGGCCCTGGCGGAACTGTTCCCGGATTATTCTCGCAGCCGACTCCAGTTATGGCTCAAGGCCGGCAAAGTGTTGCTGAACCAGCAGCCGATGGTGGCCAAATACCGGGTCGTGGGTGGCGAACAGGTATCGATTCTGGCCGAACTTGAGATCGAAACCGAGGTGCAGGCGCAGGATATTCCGCTGGATGTGCAGTATGAGGATGAGTATTTGCTGGTGTTGAACAAGCCGGCTGGCCTGGTTGTACATCCAGCAGCCGGTAACAGGGACGGCACACTGCAGAATGCCTTGCTGCACTATGACCCGCAGCTGGCTGCGCTGCCACGGGCTGGCATCGTGCACCGGCTGGACAAAGATACCAGTGGCCTGATGATGGTGGCGCACAATCTGACAGCACACAAATCACTGGTCGAGCAATTGCAGGCGCGCACCGTGCACCGAACATACCTGGCGCTGGTGCACGGGGCGCTGACAGCGGGCGGTACCATCGATGCGCCGCTTGGCCGGCATCCACGCGACCGCTTGCGAATGGCAGTGGTGGAGTCTGGAAAACAGGCAATCACCCATTACCGGGTACTGGAGCGGTTTCCGGCGCATACGCTGGTGCAGGTTAGTCTGGAAACCGGCAGGACACACCAGATCCGGGTCCACATGGCCTATATTCACAGTCCACTGGTGGGCGACCCCTTGTACGGTGGTCGTCCGCGGATACCACGTGCTGCATCACCCGCCTTGCGCGATGCCCTGAGCGGTTTTCGCCGCCAGGCCCTGCATGCCTCACGCCTGGAGCTGATCCACCCCGCCAGCGGTGAAGCCGTCAGTTGGGAAGTAGGGATGCCGGAAGACTTTAGCCAGTTGCTCAATGTATTGAGATCGGAAACATGATTTACCCTGACTGGCCTGCACCGGTTAACGTTAAGGCTGTGACGACTACACGGCTGGGGGGCGTCAGCAAACTGCCATATGACAGTTTTAATCTGGCTGATCATGTGGGTGACGAGCCGGATGCCGTGCAGCAGAATCGAGATTGTCTCCAGCAAAGCCTGCAGCTGCCTGCTGCACCCGCCTGGCTAAACCAGGTGCATGGTGACACGGTTGTAGATGTTGGTCAGTGTGGAGGTCAACCCTCTGCCGATGCGGGATTCAGCACACGGACCGGGTTGGTATGCGCAGTACTGACGGCGGACTGCCTGCCGGTTCTGTTGTGTGACCGGGACGGTACGCGGGTTGCCGCTGCGCACGCTGGCTGGCGCGGACTCGCCGCCGGCATCCTGGAAAGCAGTATACGGGCCCTGAATACCGATCCGGGGCAGTTGCTGGTCTGGCTCGGTCCGGCCATCGGGCCTGCGGCGTTCGAGGTTGGCGACGAGGTCAGGCGGGCCTTTGTCGATCAGCATGCGCAGGCAGCGGGAGCCTTCAACGCCACGACGGATGGACGCTGGCTGGCTGATCTGTACCGGCTAGCCCGCATCCGCCTGCAGACGGTCGGAGTGCAAGCCATTTACGGCGGTGGTTTGTGTACCTTCAGCGACCGGGAGCGCTTCTATTCCTACCGGCGTGATGGTGCTACCGGACGCATGGCATCGCTGATCTGGCTGGATGAAACCGAAAGGCCTGATTCCTGATACTGTCCCGCGCCCGGGCACTGATAGTACACTGCGTTATACTTGCGCGCTGGCTGCCCGGCGCGCTTGGTGGGCTTTACCGTGCTCAGCCCGTCCTGAGTTTGGTTCCGGCTCTGTTAAGTTAGGTTTATATTTGTATGCCATTGTTGTCCTGGATTCTGCTGTTTTCCCTGTTGGGGGGCGTGCTCAGTGTCATCGCTGCCGCGGTATTCCTGCTGTTGCCGGAGGCGTTACGCACACGGTTGTTGCCGCACGCCGTCAGTTTCGCTATCGGTGCATTGCTGGGCGCAGCATTACTGGGGTTGTTGCCGCATGCACTTGAAGCGCTTGGTGGTAACAATTTTCACAATATTACGGGCACGCTGTTACTGGGCATATTCGGTTTTTTCCTGCTGGAAAAACTGGTGCTGTGGCGGCACTGCCATCATGAACAGTGTGAAGTCCACGTACCCGAAAATGAGGATCACGATCACCACCACCCGGCAGCCGGCACCCTGATCCTGATCGGCGACGGACTGCATAACTTCATCGATGGCGTTTTGATTGCTGCGGCATTTCTCACCGACGTCCATCTGGGCATAGTCACCAGCCTGGCGGTTGCGGCGCATGAGATCCCGCAGGAAGTGGGCGATTTTGCCGTTTTGCTGCACAGTGGATTCAGTACCGGCAAGGCCTTTCTGTTTAACATGTTGTCGAGCCTTGCTACCGTCGTCGGTGCGGTACTGGCCTATTACACCTTCAAGGACCTGGAGCCTGTTTTGCCGTATGTTCTGGCGATTGCGGCATCCAGTTTTATCTACGTAGCCGTGGCGGATCTGATCCCGGGTCTGCACAAGCGCGTGGAATTCAGTGCGACGCTCAAGCAGGTGTTGCTGATCAGCTCCGGGGTGGTGTTGATCTATCTGACCCACGCCACGTTGCACACCTGAAACCCGATCGACCCGCAAGGGAGTAAGCCATGTTGAATTGGTACATGTTGACGCTGGTTGGCAAAGACCAGCCCGGTATCGTGGCCGGGGTAACCACGGCGCTGTTCGATGCCGACTGTAACCTTGGCGAAACGTCCATGATTCGGCTGGGCAAAAACTTTACTGTCATGATGATGGTGCAGGGCAGCGGTACTGATGCGTTGCGTAATGCCTTGCAGCCGGTGGTCGAGACGCTGCAGCTGGCGCTGCATATTGATGCCATCGAGCCCGGCCTGCATCAGCGCCTGGTGCCGGATGTCTGCATCCTGGTGCACGGAGCAGATCGTGCCGGTATTGTCTCGCAGGTTACCAGCAAGGCGGAACAGGCCGGTCTGAATATTCTCGATCTCGAATCGGATGTGGGGGGTACACAAACCGATCCGATTTATATCCTGCAGATCGAGGGCGTCGCAGAACGTGGCGTGGATGCAATCCGGGAAGCGCTGGCACCGTTGCAGTCAAAAGGTATTAAGGTCGATGTGCGTCCAGTAGAAACACTCGTCGGGTGAAACGTGGCCGTCCTGGATATTCTTACCTACCCGGACGAACGCCTGCGTCAGGTCTCTGTACCGGTTGAGCAGTTCGACGCTGCCTTACAGGCGCATATCGACGATCTGGAGGCAACGCGGCTTACCGGTCCCGGCGCGGTGGGTATAGCAGCTCCACAGGTGGACTGGTTTGAACGTGTTGTCATCGTGGACGTATCGGGTCGCAAGAAGACCCGCAGTCATGGTTACCTGATCCTGGTCAACCCTGAAATTACCGAATGGGAGGGGTTTGCCCTGGGCCGGGAGGGCTGTCTCTCCGTCCCGGATTACACCGGCAACGTGGTGCGCGCCGAACGTATCCATCTGCGAGCCCAGGATCGCGAAGGTAATGAAACCTCGTTTGACATGGAAGGGTATGAAGCACGCGCAATCCAGCACGAAATAGACCACCTTGACGGCCTGCTGTTCCTTGATCGACTGGTCAGTCGCCGCCAGGACCTTTTCCAGCGCAAGGTTTACAGGGACTAGAGAAACGCTGGGCAATTGATTTTGAGCCGCCGGGACGCCTATCAGTGCCTGCTTTCGCCTGGAGGCGCCTACTCTCGCCTGGAGGCGCCTACTCTTGGTGGTGGTGCTGCTGTTGCGGGGCTGTTTATTTGTATGCGTACTTGAATTCCGTCGCATTTCCACCCATATACCTGTCATGTGAATTAAATTTCGGGGAGAACTCTTGTCATGCGGATGGATAAACTGACCTCCAAGTTCCAGATGGCGCTGGCGGACGCGCAGAGCCTGGCGGTGGGCCGTGACCACAATTACATTGAACCGGTACACGTGATGGTTGCCTTGCTGGACCAGGAAGGCGGCAGCGTGCGCCACCTGCTGACGCAGGCCAATGTCAATATCAATATGTTGCGATCCCAGCTTGGCGAGCAGCTGGACCGGCTGCCAGTGGTGGAAGGCACTGCGGGTGATGTGCATATTTCCAATGACCTGACCCGCCTGCTGAACCTGACTGATAAGCTGGCACAGCAGCGCAAGGACCAGTACATATCGTCCGAACTGTTTGTACTGGCGGCGGCGGAAGACAAGGGTCAGCTGGGCGAGGCACTGCGCCAGGCCGGTGCCAGCAAGGCGCTGATAGAAAAGGCCATCGACAATGTGCGCGGTGGCCAGAGTGTCGACGACCCGAACGCCGAGGACCAGCGCCAGGCACTGGAAAAATACTCCATCGATCTAACCGAGCGTGCCGAACAGGGCAAGCTGGATCCGGTTATCGGCCGCGATGACGAAATCCGGCGCACAATACAAGTCCTGCAGCGCCGAACCAAGAACAACCCGGTGCTCATCGGCGAGCCCGGCGTAGGCAAAACCGCCATTGTCGAAGGTCTTGCCCAGCGTATCGTCAATGGCGAGGTGCCGGAAGGCATCAAGGGTAAACGATTGCTGAGCCTCGATATGGGGTCGCTGATCGCAGGTGCCAAGTACCGTGGCGAGTTCGAGGAACGCCTGAAAGCGGTCCTCAACGATCTCTCCAAGCAGGAAGGCCAGATCATCCTGTTCATCGACGAACTGCACACCATGGTCGGCGCCGGCAAGGCGGAAGGTGCCATGGATGCCGGCAATATGCTGAAACCGGCACTGGCCCGGGGTGAGCTGCACTGTGTAGGTGCCACCACGCTCGATGAGTATCGAAAGTACATTGAGAAGGACGCTGCACTGGAGCGGCGTTTCCAGAAAGTGCTGGTCGATGAGCCCAGTGTCGAAGATACCATCGCCATTCTGCGCGGCTTGAAAGAACGCTACGAGGTCCACCACGGGGTCGATATCACCGACCCGGCGATTGTTGCGGCAGCGACCTTGTCGACCCGCTACATAACGGACCGGCAGTTGCCGGACAAGGCCATCGACCTGATCGACGAAGCAGCCAGCCGCATTCGTATGGAAATCGATTCCAAACCGGAAGTGATGGATCGCCTGGAGCGTCGCCTGATCCAGTTGAAGATCGAGCGCGAGGCCTTGCAGAAGGAGAGTGACGAAGCGTCGGTCAAACGCCTGGGCAACCTGCAGGAAGAAATCGATTCGCTGGAACGCGAGTATTCCGATCTGGAGGAAATCTGGAAGGCGGAGAAAGCCGCTGTGCAGGGTTCCTCCCACGTCAAGGAAGAGCTGGAGCGTGCGCGCAAGGAACTGGATACAGCACAGCGCGCAGGCGATCTGGCACGCGCCGGTGAATTGCAGTACGGACGTATCCCTGAGCTGGAAAAACAGCTGGATATGGCCGCGCAGGCGGAAATGCAGGAAATGAAACTGCTGCGCAACAAGGTCACCGAAGAGGAAATCGCCGAGGTGGTGGCCAAGTGGACCGGCATTCCGGTTTCAAAGATGCTGGAAGGCGAGCGCGATAAGCTGCTGCGCATGGAGCAGGAAGTCGGCAAACGGGTGGTTGGGCAGGAACAAGCCGTCAAGGCGGTATCCGATGCTATACGCCGTTCGCGCGCCGGTCTGTCGGATCCTGCGCGGCCCAACGGTTCGTTCCTGTTTCTGGGGCCGACCGGCGTGGGCAAGACCGAGCTGACCAAGGCGCTGGCCGAGTTCCTGTTTGATACGGAAGAGGCCATGGTGCGTATCGACATGTCGGAGTTCATGGAAAAACACTCGGTTGCCCGCCTGATAGGCGCTCCGCCCGGCTACGTGGGATACGAGGAGGGCGGCTACCTGACCGAAGCGGTGCGGCGCAAGCCCTACTCGGTAATCCTGCTGGACGAAGTCGAGAAGGCACACCCGGACGTGTTCAACGTACTGTTGCAGGTACTGGATGACGGCCGCCTCACCGATGGCCAGGGGCGTACGGTCGATTTCCGTAACACCGTCATCGTCATGACCTCCAACCTGGGTAGCCAGCAGATCCAGGAACTGGCCGGGGAGGAGAACTACGAGCGCATGAAGGGCGCAGTGATGGAAGTGGTCGGTGCACATTTCCGGCCTGAATTCATCAACCGCATCGATGAGGCGGTGGTATTCCATCCGCTGGGCCGCGAGCAGATTCGGGCCATCGCGAACCTGCAGATCGACTTTCTGCGTAAACGGCTGGCAGAGCGGGAGCTTGGCCTGAAACTGTCTGATGCGGTACTCGACAGGCTCGGTGAGGCCGGTTTCGACCCGGTCTACGGTGCGCGCCCGCTCAAGCGGGCCATTCAGCAGCAGCTGGAAAATCCCTTGGCGCAGAAAATTCTGGCCGGGCATTTTCATCCGGGGCAGGTGGTCGAAATCAGTCTGGAGGGAGACGGGCTGCAATTCATTGCCGGCAGCGAGCACGCCAGCGCAGCCTGAAATCTCTTTCTTTTCAACAGAAAAAGGCGGACTCAAGTCCGCCTTTTTTTACCGTTGCAGGATATTTCGGCTTGAAGGTCGGGGGGGTAAACCGTAGTATGGGCCGGTCTTTGGCGTCAGCCGGACCATAAAAAAACAGGAGGAGGAGTAATGGTTTCAAAGAAAGCCCTCTGGGCGCTGGTGATAGGTTCCCTTGCCTTGCTGGCAAGCCCTGTGTTTGCTGCAAAGGGGTTCAGCTACAGCTATGTCGATGCCGGTTACGAGTACACGGATATTGACGAGGATGATGACGGCTCGAGCTTGAAACTTGGGCTGGTAAAAGCATCTTTCGACACCTTCAAATATGTGGCGCTAAGAGCGGGCTTCAAGAGAGGAAGGCTGGAGGGTCTTCCAACGGGAAACGGTGGAGACGATGATCCTGATTACACCGAGGTGCAGGCTGGTGCATGGGGACACTACCCACTGATGAAGAAAAGACTGGATGTATTCGCGGGGGCTAACTGGTTCTTTAACAGCCAAAACAGCAGTTCCAGCGGCGTTTCATCTAAGAGTGATGCCGGTTACATTGTAGATGGTGGTGTTCGTGTC
>Ga0316193_10001163_pt1 | contig 17442 bp, 15 predicted proteins | sample MerIslsedime2_MG_FD_207735 | JGI IMG/M metagenome (GOLD analysis project Ga0316193, IMG submission 207735) | Coastal sediment microbial communities from Maine, United States - Merrow Island sediment 2 | ecosystem: Environmental > Aquatic > Marine > Coastal > Sediment | place: USA: Maine... | reverse complement strand
GGAGAAAGCTTTTGGCAGAAAGGGGCGAAAGGCTGTGGTAACAGACATGCTTCATGCCCTTCGCAGCCTCCTGAAAGTACGCCTCTACGAGTTCATTGAAAAGTTCCACCTAGATGTGCTCATCGCCCAGAACTCTCTGACCATTCCCATGCACATTGCCTTGGGACTGGCACTCACCGAGGTGGCCGCCGAAACTGAAATGCCTACCATCGCCCACCACCACGACTTTTACTGGGAACGAGTGCGATTCTCGGTCTCGGGTGTTCACGACTACCTCCAGATGGCTTTCCCGCCCAACCTTCCCAACATAATGCATGTGGTGATCAACTCCATGGCCCAGGAGGAACTCGCCCTGCGCACCGGAATCTCCTCCATTGTTATCCCTAACGTGTTGGATTTCGAAAATCCACCTCAGGATGACCATGAGTACAATAGCAACTTGCGTCAGGAAATTGGTCTGGAGGAAGGTGACGTGATGATCCTGCAACCCACTCGCATTGTCCAGCGCAAGGGAATCGAGCATGCCATAGAGTTGGTCAAGCGCTTACAGGATCCGAGATACAAACTAGTCATTTCACACGAGGCTGGCGACGAAGGGTACGATTACGCCGAGTGGCTCCGTGATCATGCCCTGGAGGATGGTGTAGACCTTCGTTTAATTGCCACCCGGGTGGCCGACAAGCGGAGCATTAATGCAAGTGGTGAGAGACAATACACTATTTGGGATGTATATCCACATGCGGATTTCATTACCTATCCAAGCCTCTATGAGGGTTTTGGTAACGCCTTCCTGGAAGCAATGTACTTCCGCAAGCCCTTACTGGTAAATCGCTATGGCGTTTTTGTCAGGGATATCGAACCCCAGGCCTTTGACCTGGTGGTAATGGATGGGTTCTTAACAAAAAAGGTGGTGCAGGCAGTTCGTGAAATCCTGGAAAACCCCCAACGGCGCAAGCAAATAGTAGAATACAATTATGAAGTAGCAACCAGGCATTACTCTTATGCGGTCTTACGCAAGAGGCTAAATTTCCTCATGGGTAACTTCTTCGGAATCGAGATGTAACCGGGAAGTCCTTTGTCAGTTGTCAGTGGTCAGTTGCAAAAAAACGCAGAGCGCATAGATCCATGTCCTATGCCCTATGCCTTCTACACAACGGACAACTGACTACGGACTACGGACGGAACACAAAAAAAGGCGAGAATGAACTCGCCCCATACCTCTCACTCAATACAAACCCACAGAATTTTCAAGGTGCGTGCTTACTCCCCGCCCTCTTCAGTTTCCTTGTCTTCGGCTTCCTTGCCTAAGGCTTCGCACTCTCCAGCCGGACACACTCCTTGGTCGATGTGCTTCTCGAACTCTGAGCGGAAGTGCTTGAGAATTGTTACCACTGGGTTACTGGTAGTTCTGGCAAAATCGCAATAGGGCGCATCCTGCATGGCACGGCAGACCAGATCAAGCTGTTGCAGATCCTCTGGCTCTCCCTTTCCCTGAATAATACGCTGCAGAATTTCTCGGAGCTCAACAGAGCCAACCCGACATGGTACGCATTTGCCGCAGGAAACATCCTCCTCAAAATCGAGGAAGTACTTGGCTACCTGAATCATGCAGAAACTATCATCAATTGTCGCTATGAACCCCGAGCGATCGTAGAGAATTTTTCCGGAGGTTGCTTTCAAAGGATCGATATGGAGCAGATCAAACAAGATGTGCCCTTGCATCAATGTTCCGCTCACCACCTCTCTGGCCTGCTCTGCCTTAACCTGCTCGTAGAAAAAACCCTTTTGCGGAAAGCCCACCAGAACCCCATGGGGACAATCACCATTGCAGCCAACCTTCATGGTGCCAACGGTCAACCCTAAGTTCCTGGCGGCAATCTCCTCTTCCAGCACCTTTCGGACTTTTTCACAATCACAGGTGCAGTCATCCGAGCCCGCACAGATGGTTACACATGGCCGCTGTTCATCGGTTCGGCAAAAACTTGGGATTTGAGGTTCCATTCCGACTCGCTCTAGTTCACTTTAGATATTTAAGACATTTTATCCACTTTAGCTCATTTACTCATATGCTCACATCAGCATACGGGCGGCTGCTCTGGCCACCTCAAGCAAATGATGCGGAAATACACCAAATACCACCATTACGGTCACCAGCGCCACGGTGAGTACTTTCGTTGGCATGGAAACAGGAAGCCTGGGCAATTCCTCATCGGGCTCCATGAGATAGGCTGCTTTCACCACCAGGATATAGTAGTAAAGAGAAATGGTGGCATTGATCATGGCGATAATAACCAGGGTGATGTAGCCCTTCTCCATGGCTGCGGCGAACACCAGAAATTTGCCGGTAAAGCCGATGGTAGGAGGAATGCCGGCTAGCCCGAAAACAGCCAGCATCAGGGCCATGGCCAACAGGGGGGAGCGGCGATGCAGTCCAGCCAACTGGGCGATCTTTAAATCACTGCCGTCATGGGCCACCTTCACCACCACCAGGAAGCAGCACAGGTTCATAACCAGGTAGGCCAGGGCATAGAAGATGGCACTGGCATATCCGATAGCACTCATGCTGAGAATTCCGATGAGCACGTAGCCGGCATGGGAGATGCTGGAATATGCCAACAGCCGCTTCATGTCTTTTTGCACAATGGCCACCAGATTCCCCAGGGTCATGGAGGCGATGGAGAGCGTCACCAGCATATCCACAAGATACTTGCTGTTGCCCCCACTCAAGGCCACCATCCTTATGATAATGCCCACCGCCGCCACTTTGGAAGCAGTCGCAATATAGGCGGTCACCTGGTTGGCAGCTCCTTGATACACGTCCGGGGCCCAAAAATGGAACGGAAACACCGCTAACTTGAAGAAAAAGCCGCAGAGCACCAGAAGCAGACCAACGATTGCCGCAGGCGTGCCAATAACACCGGGAAGCACCTGAATAATTTCCACCACATAGGTGGTATGGGTCACCCCAAAAACATAGGAGAGGCCGAAGAGCATCACCGCCGAAGCGCAAGCCCCCACCATGAGGTACTTGATACCGGCCTCCACATCGACGCCATGCCCCCGGCGAAGAGGGACCAGAATGTAAAGCGAATAGCTGGAGAGTTCCAGGGCAACGTAGATGGTAAGAAGCTCGACGCTGCTTACCAACATCATCATCGCCAAAGTGCAGGTGGTAAGGAAAAGGTAGAATTCCGGATGGTGTCGCTCCTCAATGCCATTGAGTTCGGTGCACAGGCAAACTACCAGAAAGAAGCCCATGGCCAGCATGACCTTGAAGACCTGGGAAAAGAGATCCACCCGATAGGCCTCGAAAAAGAGGGTTCCTTCCAACCTGACGCAGGCCAGAGCTACCACCACCCCCACGCCGGCCATGAATAGGGCCGCAAAATAATCACGCCTGGGGTTTGGGCGTGCCGACAGGGCCAGGCCGAAGAAAACGACAGCCATCAGCAAACAGTAAAGCTCAGGAATAAAAAGAGTCCATAAATTCATCATGGCAATCCGTTGATAAAGGGAACTGAAGCCACCTGGATCACATCAAGCATTACCGACGGAAACAGGCCGAAGAATACAATTACCGCAACCAGGATTATCCTGGGAATACCGCGGCCAAAAGTGACGTCGGGTAGATGCTCAAATTGCTCATTCTTCTCGCCATAAAAAGTTCGCTGTACCACCCGCAACATGAACAGGGCGCCCACCACCAGCGCGCAGATGGCCAGCGCGCCCCGAACCGGATAGGTCTTAAAGGCAGCGATAAAGACCAACAGCTCCGCCCAGAAGCTGGCCAGACAGGGAACACCTATACCTGCCAGCGCTGCCAAGATAAAATAGCCCGAGGCCACGGGCATTATTTTGCTCATGCCACCCAGCTCAGGAATCATCTTGGTGTGGGTCTTGTCATAGATATAGCCCACCGACGAGAAGAGGAGTGCAGTCATAACTCCATGGGCGAACATTTGAAACACTGCACCATTAAGCCCATCTATGGTAACAGTGGCCAAACCGAGACCGACAATGCCCATGTGGGAAACACTGGAGTAGCCAATTACATACTTGAGATCCGTTTGGGCCAAACCCACAAAGGCGCCGTAGACAATGCCGCAGGTTGCCAGCACCGCCATGAGTTGGGCCCAGTACTGCCAGCCCTCCGGGCAGAGAAATATGGCTACGCGCAAAACCCCAAAAGCGCCTAGTTTCATAAGCACGCCCGCGTGAATCATGCTCACCGCAGTGGGCGCGGCCACATGTCCCACCGGCGACCAAGTGTGGAAAGGCCACACACCCGCCAGAATGCCGAAACCCAGATAGAGTAGGATAAAGGCGAATTTCTGCTGAAATGGGGTGAAGACGCCCGGCTGCATGAGGGCCACAACGTCAAAAGTATTCAAACCGGATTTCACAAAAAGATAGAGGATGCCTGGCAGAATGAGCGCGCTTCCAGCCAGCAAATAGAGGGTCAGCTTCATAGCGCCGTATTCTTTACGGGTACTGCCCCAGATGGCGATGAGCGGGTACATGGGAAAAAGGGAGACATCGTACCAGACAAAGATGAAGAAGAGATCCATGCTCATGAAAACGCCGAAGACTCCCGCCACCAGCAAGAAGGTGAAAGCGAAGAACTCTTTAACCCGGACCTCCAAATCCCACATGGTAAGCACCCCGGTAAAGAGGACGATACCGGTGAGCATGAGCATAGGCAGGTTAAAACCGTCCGCCGCATTGAAGTAGTAGATGCCCATGGACTCGACCCAGAGCACCTTCTCCACGAACTGGAGACCTCCCTGGGCTTTGTCATACGCGAAGAAAAGATAGATGGAGAGCACCATGGCGATCCCTGAGGAGACCAAACTGACCCACTTGATCAGCATTTTGCGCTCAGCAGGGATAAAAAGGATCACCAGCAGGCCCACCACACAACTGAGAAGGATGGCGGAAAGATAAGGAAAATTGGCAAACTCCATACTCATGTGCTCTTCATCCTAAAAGAAGAAGTAAAGTGCCACCAGGGCCAAAACAGCGAACATCACCATTAAGTTGTACTGGAGCATTCCCGACTGCAAAAATGAAAGCATCCTGCCCCCGCCAACAGTAGCCCTGCAAAGTCCGTCGATACCGCCATCGATCACCTGGCGGTCGTTTCTGGTAAAAAGGTTGGAGAAAATTCCGTAGATGACGTAATCGAGAAACAATCGATAAAAATGGTCAATGTACCAACGTTCGGCAAAAAGCGTCTTGACAGGCTCCAGCCGCTCAACAAAACCCACCTGGGAAGCCCCTTTGCGCCCAAACTCAAGCCAGGCCAAGGCCACGCCGGAAAGGGCGAGACCCACTGCCACATAGAGGAGCCAGGCGTGGTGGCCGCCACCATGCCCCTCAGCCCCACCGTGATGCCCCACCAGAAAATTTTCCAACGGGGCCTGGAAGAAACCAAGCACCAGCGTCACAGCGGCCAGAATAATCAGGGGCCAGGCCATTACCCAGTAGAGACCAGCATGGTGGTGGTCCTCGCCATGACCATGACCGCCATGCTCCCCGTGGTGGACTTCTTCGATTTTCTTTGGAAAGAGAATGGCAAAAATCAGCCGGAATGAATAATAGGCGGTTAAAAAGGCACCCAAAAGCCCGGCCCAGAGCCAGATGGGGTTAGGAAGTTCGGCCAGGCCCCCCATGATCGCTTCTTTACTGAAGAAGCCGGAAAGGGGCGGCAATCCAGACAAGGCCGCCGCAGCCAAGGTTATGCACACAATTGGCACTTTAAGACCACGCCCTCCGTGTTGACCTATTTCGAAAAAGTCATTGGTTTCATACTCGTGGATGAAAACTCCCGAGCAGAGGAAGAGCAAGGCCTTGAAGCCGGCATGGGTGGTAAGGTGAAAAATTCCGGCGAAGTAGCTGCCTGCCGCCAGTCCCATCACCATGAAACCGAGCTGGCTGATGGTGGAGAAAGCCCAGACCTGCTTGATGTCCCTGGTCACCATGGCCATGGTTGAGGCCAGCAGCATGGTGATGGTGCCGATTGCCAGAAAGAGGGTCATGGCGGTGGGCGACTTACTGAAAAAGGGAAAAATTCTGGCGAACATGTAAACCCCTGCCGCCACCATGGTGGCCGAGTGCAGTAAGGCGCTCACCGGGGTGGGGCCTTCCATGGCATCGGGCAGCCAGGTGAGCAGGGGGAACTGGGCGCTCTTGCCGGCAACGCCACCGAAGATCAGAATAGCAGAAAGCGTTATCATCGCCGGTGACATGCGCGCGGTTACATCAACGGAGTTCATATCCAAAATGTTCAGGTTGCCAAAATTGAGCAGCACCAGCAGCAGCCCGAGGAAGAAGGCGATATCTCCCAGACGGGTCATAACGAAGGCCTTTTTCCCCGCTTCGGAAGCACTGAACTTCTCATAGTAAAAACCAATCAAGAAATAGGAGGCCAAACCCACCAGCTCCCAGAAAATGTAGAACTGCAGCATGGTGGGGGCGATGCTCATGGTCATCATGGCCCAGGCGAACAATGATTGAAAGGCATAGTAGCGTGCAAAGCCAGGGTCCCCAGCCATGTAGCCCAGAGAATAGACCTGCACCAGGAAGCTGATACCCGCAACAATGGTGAGCATGAGCAAACTGAGTTGGTCCAGCATGAATCCAAAGGGAACGTACAGTTTCCCAGAGACCATCCATCTGGCGGTGTATTGGATAGGTTGTTCCAAATGCCAGTGGCGGCCGAGAAGAGAAAGAGCACAGATGAGGGATACACTGACGGCCGCAACTGAGATCGTAGCCGACAGCTTTGGGTATGGCCGGGTAAAGACCATAATCAGAACAAAACTAACAAAGGGCAGCAGCGCTCCCAGCATGGCTGCCAGCAAAGTTGGATCTTGGAACCAGGAAGAGGTCATGGTTAGCCTCGTAATTCTTGGGCCCGCTCGATATTAATGGAGCGGAGTCTACGGAATACTGCCACTATGATGCTCAGGGCGATGGCCGCCTCGGCAGCGGCAATGCCCATAATGAATAGGGTATATATCTGACCGACAATGGGATCAGGTGCCAGGAAGCGGTTAAAGGCCATGAAGTTGATGCTGGCGCCAGTCAGCATGAGCTCTATAGCGATGAGCATGCCGATGAGGGAACGGCGCTGAAACACCCCAAAGATTCCCAGGCTAAATAGCAACGCTGCTAAAAAAAGATAGGTGTAAAGACTGTTCACGACGTACTCCTGCGAGCATAACCCGAGATGATGATGGCACCAATGATGGCAACCAACAGCACCAGAGAAATCACTTCGAAAACCAGATCGTAACGGGTAAGCAGGTAGGTGCCCAAAGTGGTGACCGACCAATCGCTGCTGCGAATCGCGGCCGGCTGCCACTCGGTGCGACTAATGATTGCGCTCAGCATGATGAACACCGCCGTGCCTACTCCCAGAGAGAGGCCTACTTTAGGCAATCGCCTCTTGGGTAGACTCAGATGGAGCGGCCTGGACAGCATGATAGCAAAAATAATGGAAATACAAATTGCACCCACGTAGATAAGGAGCTCCATCATGGCGATAAAAGGACTTCCCAGGTAGACGAAAATTCCGGCTACCCCGGTGAGGCAGACAATAAGGCCCAAGACGTTGTACAGAATATTTCGGGGAAAAACTGCTATAAGCGCCCCGGTAAGGGTAAGTGCCACCACCCCGGCGAACCCTATCTGGGCTAGGACTTGGGGTTGAATGAGGCTCTGAACCGAGTTCATGCCGACTCCTCCAACCGTTGGATAAGGTCTATCACCCCGTCCCAACGGCTATAATGCGCCAATTCATATTCACCGGAAAACTTCAGTGTCTGGGTGGGGCAGTTGGCCACGCACAGACCACAAAGGCTGCAGTGAGAAAAATCAATAAAATAGAGGCTCGCTCGTTTCTCGCTGTGAGTATGAGTCTTTTCGCCTTGGACCTTGATCACATTGGTGGGACAAAATCGCATGCAGGTGCCGCAGGCAACGCAATTATGGCTACCAGTTTCGGGAAATTGCTCAAACTCAATGTGCCCGCGGTAGGCTGGGCTCATGTCTAGATATTTGCGGGGATATTGAACCGTAACCACAGGCCGGTAGATGCGACGGATGGTGACCCACATGCCTGCGATCAAGCTCCAGCCGCCTTCCACAATGTCTTTGATCATACCCATAAGAGATTTGACTCCGCTCAGTTCTCCACTTCAAAAGCTTTGTTGTTGCACGAAATTCGAATATCGAAACCGGGGACCCGCCCGTAGGGTGGGGAGTCCGAAGGACCAATATCGAAATCCTAAACAAATTCAAATTTTCAAAATCCAAATGACCAAAACTTTAGACGAGTCTCTTGGGCTGGTTTCGTTTTGAACATTGGAGAATTAGGATTTTGAATTTGTTTCGTGCTTCGTGCTTCGGATTTCGAATTTTAAGCGACCTAATTCTAGCTCCCTACTCCTTTCGTTAACTTAAAGCTCTCGCGATTATGCAAACTACCTCACCAATTTTATGATCCCGGCGTAGACGATCAAATGAAGCAGGGCCGCCGGAATCATGATCTTCCAACAAAAGTTCATGAGCTGATCGAAGCGTAATCGCGGGAACGTCCAGCGCACCCATATGGCCACGAAGATCAGTAAATAAGTCTTGGCAAAGAACCAGATCAAGCCGGGCACAGGCAAGAACCCAAGACCAGGAAAACTTTTCCAGCCGCCGAAAAACAAGGTGGTTGCCACCGCCGCAACTATGAGCATGTTGGAATACTCGGCCAAGAAAAACAGGGCAAAACGCATTCCACCGTACTCGGTATGAAAGCCGGCCACCAGCTCGGACTCTGCCTCCGGGATGTCAAAGGGCGCCCTGTTTGTTTCCGCCAAAGCGCAAATAAGGTAGATAAGAGCGGCCACAGGCATCCAAAAGACGTGCCAGACCTTGGACTGTGACGCCACGATCTCGGACATCTGCAAGCTGTTAGACCACATGACCACGCTGAGCACCGTGAGCAGCAAAGGAATCTCGTAGGCCACATTCTGGGCCACCGCTCGGACGGCCCCCAGCAAGGAGTACTTGTTGTTGGAGGCCCAACCACCCACGAGAACCGCGAGTACATTGAAGGTAGAGAAAGCGAAGATCAAGAGCAGTCCAACGTTCATATCCCGGATAAGGAGGCGTTCGCTGAAAGGAATCACCACAAAGCTCACCAGCACCGGCAAGAACACTGCGATGGGCGCAAGCACGAACAGTTTCCGGTCAACATGGCGAGGGGTGATGAGCTCTTTGCTCACCAGCTTGATACCATCAACAATAGTCTGGAGAATACCAAAAGGCCCCACCTCTTTTGGACCGATTCGGAGCTGGATGTGAGCGGCGACTTTGCGCTCCAGCCAGACCAAAAACAGAGCGTTGACCTGTACCAGAGCCAAAACCCCCACGAGACCCACGACAATCCGCGCCAGATCAGGACCGAGGAAGTTTACCAGGTTTTGCCAGGCGGCCATGTTTATCTCCGCTTAAATACTAGTGACTACCGATCTACTTCAGGTACAACGATATCGATGCTTCCCAGGATGGAAATGGTATCCGCTACCAGGGTCCCGGGCAGCACCTCAGTGAGAACCTGCAGGTTACCATATGATGGAACTCTGGCCTTGAGTCGGTAGGGATAAGAGGTTCCGTCGCTGACAATATAGAAACCCACAGCACCGCGGGCAGATTCCACTGCGAAGTAGTAGTCGCCCCGGGGGGGTCTCACTTTGTTAGGTACCGCTGCTTTAATCGCCCCGTCAGGCAAGCGCTCCAGTGCCTGTTCGATGATGTGCAGACTTTGCTCCATCTCCTGCAACCGGACCAGGTAACGATCGAGGGCATCCCCTTTGGTGCCGGTGGGAATCTCGAAATCCAGCTCCGAATAAACCGAATAGGGTTCAGCCTTACGGACGTCATATGGCACTCCTGCAGCTCGCAGGATCGGCCCGGTGCAGCCGAAGCGCAGGGCAAGCTCCCGGTTTATCACCCCCACATCCTTGGCTCGATGGATAAAAATTACATTCTTGGTAACCAGATTATGATAGTCATCCCAACGACTACGCAGCCGTTCAACGAATTGGTGCGTCGCAGTGATGAATTCGTCGTCCACATCCCTGGACACCCCACCGAAACGGCAGTAACTGTAGGTGAGACGGGAGCCACTGACCCGATCCAGAATATCCAGGATGTTCTCCCGATCATCGAAGCTGTAAAGAAACGGGGTGAAGCCTCCCAGATCCATAACATAGGTACCGAACCAGAGCAGGTGACTGGAGATGCGATTGAGCTCGGCACAGATCACTCTGATGTACTCAGCTCGTGGCGGCACCTCAATACCAACCATCTTCTCTACCGCGGCAACGTAGCCGTGGTTAAAAATCAGACCTGCAAGGTAGTCCATCCGTGAAGTGTTGGGGAGAAATTGCTCATAGAGGTGACTCTCCGCCATCTTCTCGTGGCCACGGTGGCCGTAGCCGATGACCGGGTCTGCCTCAACAATGTACTCCCCATCCAGTTTGAGAAAAAGGCGCAAGACCCCATGGGTACTAGGGTGCTGTGGCCCCATGTTCAAATAGAAGGTCTGCTCGGTTATGGGCTCAAGGAACTCATTCGCCATAGATCTCTTCCGTGCTTCTGAAGGCGTGGACCTTGCCGTAATCTTTCAAGAGCGGGTAGAAGTCAGCGTCCTCCGGCAGGAGAAGCCGGCGTAGGTCTGGATGGTTGTCAAAACGAATGCCAAAAAGCTCGAACACTTCCCGCTCATACCAGAGAGCCGCATCGTAAATGCTGCCGATGGAAACCACCGATTCACCTCTGGACAGTTGTACTCGCACCAGCACCCGGGAGATGCTTGTGCATGAGTTGAACTGGTAGATGATCTGAGGACCGTTGGTAAAGTCCACTGCAGCAATTGATTCCAGAAAACAGTCGGCCTCGAGGGCCGCTTTGGCCACAGCCTCCACCTGCTCGGCCCTGGCCTTTATTTCCAATAAACAGCCGTCTTTCTCGTAATCCCGCGGAACCATGTCCCCCGGCTCAACGACCTTTGACAATTCTTCTTTTAAATCTTCTAAGGACATTTCGTTTTTCGCCTTTGGTGATTAAGTCCTCTAAAGCCAGAAATCCCTGAATTAACCCCTCGGGCCGAGGTGGGCACCCGGGCACGTAAACATCCACCGGGACGATGAGCTCAGCCCCCGGCACAATGGCATATTGACCGTCATACTCAAACGGCCCCCCGGAAATTGCGCAGTTGCCCATGGCAATACACCATTTGGGCGCTGGCATCTGCTCCCAAAGGGTAACTATGGTCGGGGCCATTTTCTTGGAGATAGTGCCTGCTACGATCATCAAATCCGACTGCCGGGGCGAAGGACGAAAGACTCCAGCTCCAAAGCGGTCCAAGTCAAAACGGCTGGCCCCGGCCGCCATCATCTCGATGGCGCAACAGGCCAGGCCAAAGGTCATGGGCCAGAGGGAATTGGCCCTACACAGGTTGAGTACCTCCTCTACAACCGCGAGTTGCACGCGGGCGCCAGGGGCTATCTCCTTTTCTGCCAAGTGAAAACTCCTTTACGCCAGGCGTAGACAATGGCCAGGGACAGAATACCGATGAAGATAACGATCTCAATGAAGTCGCGAATGAAAAATCCCTTGTCGTATGCCAGAGCTACGGGAAAGAGGTAGAGAACGTCCACGTCGAAGGCAAGAAAGATGAGGGCATAGATATAATAGGCAACGCTGAACTGTATCCAAGCGCTGCCAATTGCGGGCATGCCGCTCTCATAGGTCTCTGCCCGCTTAGCCCCAACGCTTCGACCGCCAATCAACCAGGAAGCAATGAGCGGCGATATCGCGAAGAGCACAGCGGCCAACAAGAACACACCCACGTAAACAAAGTCATGTAAGGCTTGTGCGGTCATGAAATACTCTCAACTCTTTGGTGGACAAGGCCACCGGTAAGCCCAACAGCCGCAAATGTTGCCACTTTGTTCCATGAACGAGAATCAGGTGGGAGCAAAACACTTGGTGATGATTATCACAAACGAGGTGTTTTGTAACAGATTATGGCTACCACCGTCAAGGCAAAAAGAGAAATTTTCTCAGGCATCGAAGAAATATCTATTGGGGTTTGTCATGCTGATGGAGCTCACTGCTGTAACGATAGAAAAAATGGGGTAATTTCTGATGAGATTACTCTTGTACAATGAAATGAAAAAGGTTATACTCCCTCGCTGGGAAAAAAGATATTATTCACAAGCTGACAAGAGTCCATGTAGCACAGCTGATTTTTGGTCGATTGTGAACCCGGTCTGTCCAAATGGTCAGCGGTTTTAGCCCACCCATTCCAGCCGACAAGGAGCACAAAATGGCCGGTTCGACACCTGGGCAAAGCACCAGATCCGATGATCCTTTCAGGATGTACGCCTCGCCTGTAGGCGCTGGTTTTTTGCAGAAAGCTAACAAAATTTTTGAAGATTTTCCCGTCTCCAAGTACATTCTTTTCTTCGTGATTTTTTCCATTGAAGTAATCATCGCTTTCTGGGTCTCTATCTACCTTGTTTCTTGAGTAGCTCTGGCCCCGATGAATACAATGCGAAACATAATCCTTAATCGATGAGGGATGAACACATTGCCTCATCACAGTAAGTCCTAAAATTCACAAAGTTAATGACTCTTAAAAAAATATATGCTATATGTGCAAACTCAATTTCCCTACCTGTGGCCGTGCAGGCCAGAAAAGCCGGATGGAATTTCTGCAGCAATTCCATGGGTATTTTTCCCATGATGCTGAAGATTGTCTTATGACCCGAAGCATTCAGTGGAATAAAAGAGGGAATTCATGAAGGAGAAAATCCGACTAACCATCAACGGGCAGGAAGTAGAGGCCGAAGCAGGGAGCACCGTTTTACAGGTCGCCAGGCAAAACGACATTTACATTCCTACACTCTGCTACAACGAAGTCCTTAAACCCATAGAAAGTTGTCGCCTCTGCGTGGTTCAGGTGGAAGGCGAACCACACTTCCAGGCCTCCTGCGGTACTGAAGTCCAAGAAGGTATGGTTGTAACCACCGACTCGGAGGAGATTCAGCAGACGCGTAAGCTCATGCTCGAACTCCTCCTCAAAGAACACTATGGTGACTGTATTGCCCCCTGTCAACTGACCTGTCCTGCCGGCATTGACATTCAGGGATATCTTGCCCTCATCTCCCAGGGCCAGTACATTGAGGCGCTCAAGCTCATCCGGGAGCGGTTGCCCATGCCACTCTCCATTGGTCGGGTCTGCCCTCATTTCTGCGAATACAAATGCAACCGCAACTTGGTAGAAGAACCCATCAATATCAATCATCTCAAACGTTTTGTAGCCGACTACGAAATGCACTCAGGAAAACGCAACCCTCCCCCCCTGGCAGAGTTCTCTGGACGCAAAGTGGCTATCATAGGTGGTGGGCCAGCAGGCCTTTCGGCAGCCCATTATCTCCGTCGTCTGGGACATGGCAGCACCATTTTTGATGCCATGCCCGCCCTAGGTGGCATGCTTCGCTACGGTATTCCCGAATATCGTTTGCCCAAGAAGATCCTGGATTGGGAGATTGACGGTATTCTGGAGTTGGGCAACATTGAGGTCAAACTTGGAGTCAAGTGGGGAGAAGACTTTACCGTAGAATCCCTGAGACAAGAAGGGTATGACGCCTTTCTCCTTGCTATCGGCGCTTGGGATACACGTAAACTAGGCATAGTGGGTGAAGATCTCCAGGGTGTCTGGTCCGGTGTGGACTTTCTTGTTGATCTTACTCTCGACAAGCCAGTTGAGATGGGCAAAAACATAGCCATAATCGGTGGTGGGAATGTTGCCATCGACGCGGCCCGCAATAGTGTGCGGTTGGGGGCAGATACGGTAACCATAATTTACCGACGCTCCCGTGATGAGATGCCCGCCAGCCCTGAAGAGATCCATGGTGCAGAGGAAGAGGGAGTCCAGTTTCATTTCTTGGCTGCGCCTGTCCGGCTCTTTGGCAGCAATGGCAAGGTGGAAAAACTGGAGTATGTGAAGATGGAGCTGGGTGAGCCGGACGCCAGCGGCAGGCGTCGACCGGTACCCATGGAAGGCTCTGAAACCGTAATCCCCGTTGATATGGTGATCGCCGCCATTGGTCAATTCCCCGATCTCTCCCCAGTGGAATCCGACAAAGCTGTCGAGGGAATTCCCACCACCCGGTGGAATACCTTCGGTGCTGATCCGGACAGCTTGTACACCGGCCTAGACGGTGTTTTCACCGGCGGTGACGTCTATCGTGGCCCTGAAACCGTAGTGGGAGCTCTGGCTGACGGTCGCAAGGTGGCAATGGCCATACACCTCTATCTACGCGACAAGGAGGTGCATAGCGAAGCCAAGCCATTTAACATCTTGAAAGGGGATCTGGAAGCCATTGAGAAAGAACAGTTTACCACCAGGGCTACCTCAGCCTCCCGCGAGCTCATGCCTGAACTGGAGCCGAGTGTCCGCATCAAGAGCAACGACCAGATCGAGTTGGGTCTCTCAGAGGAAGGCGCCTTGAGAGAAGCTGATCGCTGTCTTTCCTGTGGGTGCATGGATGCTTTCGACTGCAGACTTCGCAGGTTCGCCTTTGAGTTCGGGGTGGAAACCACCACCCGTCTCATGCCTCAGATAGCTTTTGACGAAATCTCACAGCGCGACTCCCACCAGTTCATCGCTTTGGATCCCAACAAATGCATTCGCTGTCGACAGTGCTACGAAGCGTGCTCCTACTTCCAATGTTCTGATGCCATTGACTTTGAGGATACTCCCAACTTAAACACTAACTGTGTCTCTTGCGGCCTGTGCCTGGATCTGTGTCCCACCGGGGCCTTGGAGGAACGAATAAGTGCGGGCAAACCCGGTCCATTTCATTATGAACAGGTGGAGACCTTCTGCCCCCACTGCGGCTGTGGTTGCAATCTGGTGCTGAACATCAAGGGAGATAAGCTCTTTACTGTGAGCACCCGAACCACAGCAGCTCCTAGTTATGGGCACACCTGCCGTCAGGGCCGGTTTGACAGCTTTGACTATCTGTCGAGCCCTAAGCGGCTCAAGGCTCCTCTGCTAAAAAAAGACGGCAAACTGGTGGAGGCCAGCTGGGATGAGGCCTTGGAGCGGGTAGCCACTGAATTTAAACGACTGCACCAGGAGCACGGTCCAAGCTCTCTGGCAGCCATAGGTTCTCCGCGAGCCACCAATGAGGCCAATTACTTGCTGCAAAAGATCTTTCGGGCTCAACTGGGATGCAACAACCTGGATTACCCGGGAGGCCAATCTCATCAGGCCACCTTGACAGGCCTCGCCAAAACGCTGGGCACAGGAGCCATGACCAGTTCTTTGAGTGAGATTGAAAAGGCGGAGGTCATCTTTGCACTGGGCAACCTGATCGAAGAAAACAATCCCATAGTTGCCACAGCCTTGCGGCGAGCGAACCGGACCCACGGCAACCGACTCATTACCGTAAGCTCCACTGAAGTAGAACTGGGTAGATTCGCCGAACCTGCATTTATCATTGCCAAAGAACACAAACTTGACTTTCTCCAAAGTCTTATCAAATTGCTGCTGGAACTGAACCTCTATGATAAGGACTTTGTGGCTGCCAATACAAACGGTATCGAGGCCCTCGAAAAATCCCTGGCCCAGGTGGACCATCTAGAAACAGTGGCTCGAGCCGACATTCTGCCGAGCACCTTTAAAGAAATCGTCCGAGCCCTGGCAACCGCTTCTTCTGTCGCCTTTGTCTACTCAGAAGATTTCACTGCTGATGCTAACGGCGCCAGGAAGGTCGAGGCCATAGCTAACTTGGCTATGCTCACCGGACGGTTGGGGCAGCCACAGAGCGGAATCTATCCGCTGTATCGTCACATTAATGCACAGGGCGCAATGGATATGGGAATGAGTCCTTCGTGCTACCCTGGCCATGTAAGCGTATCAGATCTGAAAGGCAATGATCGCTTCAGTAACGTATGGTCCGGTCAGTTACCTGACAACCCGGGCTTTAGTTACAGAGAAACAATTGAAGCCGCTCATCAGAAAAAAGTTAAGGGCCTCTTTCTCATGGGAGAAAATCCCATCGCCACTGAACCTGAAAGGGAGAAAATTCAGGAGGCCCTGAAACAGGTTGAATTTCTCGTTGTCCAAGACATGTTCCTCACCCAGAGCGGTGAACTGGCTGATGTGGTTTTACCTTCCACGGGATTTACAGAGCAGGAGGGCACTCTTACCAACACAGAGCGAAGAACTCAGAAACTCAGGCCGACCCCGACCGCTCCTGATGGTCCGCTCCCCGACTGGCGCATTCTCGCCGATCTTCTCAACCGATTAGATACTGGAGCCTCATACACTGATGCCCAGTCTGTTTACCAGGAAATCATCACGGTGGTGCCCTTCTACGAAGGGCTAACGTATGACCGCCTGGAAGAAGGCGGCCTGCAGTGGCCTTACACAGAGAAAAACTCCAGCGGCATGCTAACATTGGACGATCTCAAGAAGCCTTTGGAGTTTGCCACCGGGTAATAATTAAAACTGTGGGAGTGGCTTTCCAGCCACGATTTGCTGGTGTATTAACAACTAAGGATCGCGGCTGGAAAGCCGCTCCCACATAATAGCAAGAGTGGGGTCCTGCATTTTCCTATTGAAAATATTGAACTATTAAGCTATACAATATTAATTAACGAAACGTAACGAGGCAAGGATGATACTAACTCGGCAGTGGGACGGTTTACTTAGCCTGGGGCTTTTGCTCCTTCTGGGCCTTTCGTGCCTGTGCGGCCCGCCCATTGCCTTTGATGGTCGCTGACCACCTGCTGGAAGAAACTAACAAAGGCCATGGGCAAAAGCTCATGGCCTTTTCTTTTTGTGGAGTCCTGGATTTAAGTGGAAATCTTAGGTGTCGGGTGTCAGGTTTCAGGTGTCAGGAAAAACAATGATAGAGGTAGAGCGCATCACCCACACATCACCTGATCGCAAGCACAGCGTGGTCCGACTTAAATTTGAAATCTATAATATGCAATCCGCAATCCGAAATCCAAATTGTGAAAGGAGGTGGTGAGCATGGGGCTGGCTCTGGCAGCGAACGAAGCAGCCGATGAATCCGACCTTTCTCTAACCCCTTCTATTTTTGGAGGCAATCATGACAACAAGGAAGATAACAATTTTCGACACCACCTTGAGGGACGGCGAGCAGGTACCTGGGGCCAAACTCAACGCCAAGCAAAAGCTGGAAATCGCCCTCCAACTAGAAAAACTTGGTGTAGACGTGATCGAGGCCGGCTTTCCCTGCTCTTCACCCGGAGACGCCCAGGCCGTCAAGATGGTGGCCCGAGAGGTAAAAAAGCCCATCATAGCTGGCCTGGCCAGAGCGGTTCAGCAGGATATAGACA
>Ga0316193_10001162_pt1 | contig 17443 bp, 12 predicted proteins | sample MerIslsedime2_MG_FD_207735 | JGI IMG/M metagenome (GOLD analysis project Ga0316193, IMG submission 207735) | Coastal sediment microbial communities from Maine, United States - Merrow Island sediment 2 | ecosystem: Environmental > Aquatic > Marine > Coastal > Sediment | place: USA: Maine... | reverse complement strand
GGTTGGGACAGCGCAGCGCGACCTCACCCTCTTCACGCACGACCGGGGTGGCGCAGGAGGGACAGAGGGTGGGGACCGCCACCGCTTCGGCATCCGCCGGCCGTTCGGAGCTCACCACTCCGACCACCTTGGGGATCACCTCGCCGCCTTTGGTCACCCAAACCGTGTCCCCGATCCTGAGATCGAGACGTTCGACTTCGTCGAAATTGTGCAGGGTCGCGCGCGAAACCGTCGAGCCCGAGAGCGCCACGGGTTCCAAATCGGCGACCGGGGTCAAGACCCCGGTCCTGCCGACCTGCACAACCACATCTCGAACCACCGTCGTCCGCCCCTCAGGGGGAAACTTGTAGGCCACCGCCCAACGCACGGCGCGCGCGGTGGCGCCGAGCGCCGCCCGTTCGGCCGCGGCGTCGAGTTTGACGACGATCCCGTCGGTGTCGAAGTCGAGCTCCTTGCGCCCCTCTTCCCAACGATCGATGAAGCTCTCGACCTCGACAAGGTTCGCGCAGGACTCGACGTGGGGGCTCACCGGCATGCCGAGTTCGGTCAACCAACGGAGATCTTCGATGTGACCGGTGGTTTCGTGATTCGCCGCCCGCGCGAGCTGATAGCACCATACCGACAACCGACGACGCGCCGCCTCACGGCTGTCGAGCAGGCGGATGGACCCGGCGGTCGCGTTGCGCGGGTTGGCGAACTCGGGCTCACCGGCCTCGCTCCGAATTCGGTTGAGAGCATCGAAGGTCGACCGCGCCATGTAGACCTCGCCCCGGACCTCGAGCAGCGAGGGCGCTCCTTCGAGCACCAGGGGCAAGCCGCGGATGGTTCTGGCGTTGGCCGTCACATCATCGCCCAGACTTCCGTCGCCGCGAGTCACGGCGCGCTCGAGACGCCCATCTTCGTAGATCAATGAGATGGAGACCCCGTCGATCTTCAGTTCGGCCGCCAGGTTCCCGGGTTCGCGCCCGAGCTCACGCGCGGCCCTTGCGTACCACGCGCGGAGCTCGTCCTTCGAGTAGGAGTTGTCCAGGGACAACATGGGATGTGCGTGAGCCACCTGTTCGAGTCCGTCCAGCGGACGACCCCCGACCCGCTGGGTCGGTGAGTCGGGGCTCCGAAGCTCGGGGTGGGCTTCCTCCAGCCCCTGGAGCTCCTTGAAGAGCTGATCGTACTCGAAATCCGAGATTTCCGGAGCGGCGAGAACATAGTAGAGATGATCGTGTCGGCGGAGGAGTCGGTGCAGCTCGTCGACGCGGCGCCCGATGCTCATCGTCGCCTCCGGCGCCGAGGCCGCCGTCGCCGTTTCGGTTCAGGCCGACCCTCTTCGGAGGCGGCTTTGTCGTTGGTCTCATCCAACCGCAACACGGCGGCCGACCACCCCTGAAGGGCGTCCGTCGGCACAAGTCCCGCCGCGCCGGCAAGTCGGAAGAGCGCCCACGCGACCCCGAAGTACTCCTGCCGGGCCAACTTGAGGACCTTGCGGCCGCGATCGGGAGCGCGATTCATCTTGGTCAGGGTGAAGAGCCCCTGCATGAGCAGGTGGAGGGTGTGATTGGAGAGCCGCAGATTTGTGGCTGCAGGCTCCAACATCACCGCGATACGACGGAGCATCTCCACGTTGTCGAGTTTCCGCCCATCGCCGGTGAGCTCGGCGAACTCCCGGTAGAAGGGAAAGAGATAGAACGCACCGATCAGCGTTGAATCGCCAAACCGGGCGCCCTGGGCAACGGCCCTGTCAACCTCTTTCAGAACCTTCATATCTTCATCGGTGCGACCCGCAACATCGGGAAACGCGCGATCAAAAAGGCCGGCTCCTCTCCAAGCCGAGTAAATGGTCGCCGACTCGCCCGACCGCAGGGTCTCGAAGAGCTCGTAACTGAGTCGGGCCGGAGACGCCTCGGAAATCTCGTCCCGGCACTCGGCGATGGCTTCGCGGGTTCTGCGCTCGATCTCGAAATCAAGTCTCGCGCCATACTCGAGGGCGCGCAGCATCCGGACCGGGTCCTCGCGAAAACGTCGTTCGGGTTCGCCAATGGTCCCGACCCGGCGAGCCTTGAGATCGTCGAGGCCACCAACATAGTCAATGACCGAAAAATCGGCGATGTCGTAGAAAAGGCCGTTGATGGTGAAGTCGCGACGGAGTGCGTCTTCGGCCGGAGTGCCGTAGACCGCACGATCCACCCGGGTCGGAGCCGGCGTCCGATCCGGATCGGCATCGGCCTCGGCCGCTTCGGCCTCCGCCTCCTCCCAGTCGTCCGGTCCCTCCGGCGGTTCAGGACTGGCCCTGAAGGTCGCAACCTCGACGATCTCACCACGGAACATCACGTGTACCAAACGAAAACGACGTCCGATGATGCGTGAATTCCTGAACAGCCGCCTGATCTCCTGCGGCTGGGCGTTCGTCGCGATATCGAAGTCCTTGGGTTTTCCTCCCAAAAGAAGATCCCGCACAGCGCCGCCCACCAGGTAGGCGGTGTACCCCGACCGGTGGAGCCGATACATCACCTTGATGGCCGACGGCGATAGCCCGTCCCGCGACACCGAATGGTCGGGTCGCGCCAGGATCCTCGGGACCGCATCCTCGGTCATCATCACGTTGTCACGCACATATTGATCGCAATGAACTACCTCGTGATCGCCGCTGCGCCCCTCTCGTTGATGTCCGCGGGTTCGATTTTCCTGGTCCAGCGGCCGCGCTCCGGAATCGGTGTCACCGGCGCAAGGGCGATCCTATCAAACCGGCCGGGCGTGATGCCCGGCCGGAGGGAGATTTTTTTGCGATGTCGACCGGCGGGATCAGTTGAGTGAAAGTCCTACCGAACCGCCGTTGGCCTGCGGATTGTCGACGATGAAACGACGTTCGCCAATAAAGGTCCGTCCGCCCCAGCGATCCTCGGTCCAGATGACGAGCACATGATCGCCATCGGCGAGGTCCGCCGCGACGGTGTCGTATGCATACGCGTATCCGGCGTTCGCTGTGAAGTAACTCGGGAACCAGGGATAGCGTCCAACCACCTCCGGGCTCGGGAGATACAATTCGTCAACATAATCGACGAATTCTCCGTCCACCCAGACCTCGATCTCCTCGATGAAGTCCAGATCGATCGCCCACCCGGTGACGTCCACGGTTCCGGTCACGACCTCCGATGGGGCGGCCGGGGTGTAGATATCGCCCCAGGAGGGACGGTCCGGGTCATCGTCACAGTCGAAGATCACCGGGATCTGAGCGATGTCGGCCACGTTGTTCTCGAGATCGCCCGCCCGGATCTTCAAATAGTGGAGCCCCTGGCGGAAGCCCTGGCGGATGATGAGATCCGAAACATCGACCACGAATGCAAAACCAGAGTCCTTGGCGTTGGGCACGTCCGTGAAGAGCTGGAGCAAGTCCATCCGCGGGAGGCCATAGTAGTTGACGTCCATCCGGAGCCAGCCATGCCAAAAGCCCGGGAAGCTCGTGTCGACGAGCATCGTCCCGTCGAGCAGCAGCTGAACATAGCCCACGCCACCGTTGTCGACCTGGGAGCCGACATCGAGCGCCCAACCCGTGATCAACTCGGTCACCTGCGGATCCTCGTAGGGAGGGCTCGACCAACCACCGGGATCCGAACATCCCTTGGCAAACATGATGTGGTTGGCGATGGGCCAGTCGATGGCGCCGAACGGAGGCAGGTTGTAGCTGACATTGAAGGTCTGGACGTAGCGGGTACCGATGACCCGTGTTGCGTTCTCGTCATCCACCAGGCGAACGGACAGAACGTGGATCCCGTTGGCCCAGAGCGTGGTGTTGAGCATCTTGACCCAACCCGCGTACTCGGCATCAGGATGGGAGGGGAATTTGTGCAGGACGTCAGGCCGATGAATACCGTACACGGCATTTCCCACCGACACGCCGTCAACCAGGATCTCGATGAAACGGATTGCGGAATCATCGAGGGCCCAGCCGGTGACCGGGAAGACACCGCTCATGGGCTGGTCTTCGCCCGGGAGCTCGATCTCGCCGAACGGCGACTGGTTGAGATTGTTGTCCACGGTCACCGAGCGTTGACCGAAGTCCTCCGCCGTCGCATCGACATAGGAGACCCGCACGAAGAGGTCGTGGCTGCCGTCGCTCAGGGCGACAGAGTCGAATGAGGTGGCGAATCCGGGGCGCGCGTACGGTGTGCCCGTGTACCAGGGGTAGGCCTGAAGCACGTCGTAGCGTGGCTGGTAGAGATCGGCCGTGGCAACGTACGCGCCGTCCACGTAGAGGTCGATTTTGTCGACCAAAGTGGGACCCCAATCACAGTTTCGCCACGCCCATTGCGGGCCGCAGTCCTGACCGTCGTCGAGGACATAGCCCGTGACCGCCACGAGACCGAAAACAGTCGCCCCATCATCGGGTGTATCGAGGCGGAATATGGTCTCTGCAACGGCGTTCCCGGCGAACAAAACCGTCACTAGAATGAATGTCGCAACGATAATTCTGTGACGCATCAGCTGTCCTCCTCTGAAGCGCAGGTCCACGCACACGAAAATCTAACCTGTTCGATGATATACCAAATGTGAGTCTACGGTCAACGAATTTTGTGATGAACGGCACTTCTTCAGTCTGATTTCTGTGAGTAACCGGGTTCATTTTTTGAAAGAAACCTTCGATCACAATCTCGAACAATTACGCATCGGCTTTCTCTGCGTCCCCAGAGGCTAATTCCTCGACGTGAATCCGCGCGCAATTCGCCAGCGCTTGGAGATCGAATCCGCCTTCGAGAAACGAGAGAACCCGGCCGCTCGCCCACCTGTGCGCCGTTGCCGTCACCGCCGCGCTCAAACGGCGGAAACCCGCTTCCGAAACTCGCATCCCGCCGACGGGATCCGAGGGATGGGCGTCAAACCCGGCTGACACGATGATGGCCGCCGGCCGAAGCCTCGATGCGACCTCGTCGAGTGCTTCCTCGAATGCGGCGCAATAGATCGAGTCGTCAGCCCCGGCGGCGAGAGGCATGTTCCGAGTGGTTCCCGAACCCTCGCCCACCCCAATCTCATCCGCGGTCCCGGTCCCCGGAAAACCGGGGTAGGTGTGAACCGACACGTAGCCGACCTCTCCCCGATCAAAGAAGTGCTTCTGGGTCCCGTTGCCGTGATGAGCGTCAAAGTCGACGACCACCACCGGCTTGCCCAGACTCCCCACCACCACCTCCGCGGCCACGGCCACCGAGTTGAAGAAGCAATAGCCCTTGGCCGAGTCACGCTCAGCGTGGTGGGATGGCGGGCGAAGAACGATAAATGCTCGATCGAGCCTACGGTTGGCCAAATCGAGGGCCGCGTTCATGGCCAGGCCGGCGGCGGCCACAGCGGAGTCGAAGGTCTCCGGCGATACCCGACAATCGTGGGTGTCAAGCCAACCGTGACCCTCGTTCGACACGGCGCGGACACGCTCGATGTAGTCCTCGTCGTGGATCCACTTCAAGACCCCGAGCACATCCTCGTCCGTTGGCACGGCCGCCTGCCGATCAACCGTCCATCGGCCGGCTGCACCGGGTTCGAGCGCATCCAGAATCACTTGAACCCGCTGAGCGGACTCGGGATGACCCAAACCCGGGTCGTGGCCGAGAACCCGCGGGTTCGAACGCACGAAAACTGGTGAGATCTCGGCCATGATCCTCCCGGCCCGCGACTCAGCGGTCCGACCGCTGTTGTGAAGACAGCGTCATCATACTACCCTGTGGGCGATGAAGAGCCCTGCCGTTCGTATCGGAGTCTCGTTGGTGCTCATGGTCGCCCTGTTGGCGTTCTTCCTGTGGAATGTCGACTTCGAGGAAATGATGGCCGGATTGGCGAAGGCCAACCCCTGGCTCATCGCCTTGGCGGCCCTGCTGGCGCTCGTTTCCTACTGGGCCCGCGTCATTCGTTGGATGCTCATTCTCCGACCGGTGGCCCATGTCCGTCACTCGAGCGCTTTCCTGGCCACCGCGGTCGGTTACGCCGCCATCACCCTTCTTCCGGCACGCATGGGAGACATCATCCGACCCGTGCTGTTGGCCAAGCGGGATCACTTCCCGGTTTCCGCAGGGCTCGCCTCGATTCTCACCGAACGGGTTTTCGATCTCTGGACCGTGGTGCTCTTTTTTCTGGTGTTTCTGATCTGGCCGCCGTCCATGATGGACCTCGACGCCGGCGCCGCTGCGAACCTCCGACTCCTTCAGGTCTCCGGCTATGGTGTTGGGATCGCGCTGGCTCTCGGTACCCTCATGCTGCTCGGCCTCTTCCGTTATCAGGATCGGTTCGTCGCGATCCTCAGCAAACCAGTGGCGCGTTTCGCCCCATCGTGGCGGGAGCCATTTGCCAATTTTCTCAACCACTTTCTCGATGGACTGCGGGTCCTCCAGCGCCCTCGAGATCTTCTCGTGACCATGACTGCGTCCTTTGTTCTCTGGTACATCATCTTCTGGCAAGTGAAGGTCACGCTCCTGGCCTTCCACCTCGACCTGCCGCTCCGAGTGGCCTTCCTTCTTGTGACCCTTGCCGTCATCGGCCTCGCGATCCCGACCCCCGGCGGGGTCGGTGGATTTCACAAGGCCACCCAGGTCGGACTGACCACCTTCTTCGGCGTCGAGCTCAATCTCGCCACCGCCATCGCCATCGTCTATCACGCCATCTGTTTCGTGCCCATCACGGTGATCGGGCTCCTCTGTCTACCGCTGCTGGGCATGCGTTTCTCCGACGTCAAGGACCTGGCCGAAGAGGGGAGCACCGAGTGATCTGCCCGTTCTGCGCCTGCGCCTCGAGCCGGGTCGTGGACTCGCGCGAGGTGCGCGAGGGGGCGGAGATCCGCCGGCGGCGCGAGTGCATGGACTGCAACCGTCGGTTCACCACCTACGAACGGGTTGACGAGCTTCCGGTCACGGTGGTCAAACGTGACGGTCGGCGCGAGAGTTTCGACCGGGAGAAACTGCTCAACGGCATGCTTCGCGCCTGTGAGAAACGGCCCGTCCCGCGGAAGGACCTCCTCGTGGTGGTGGATGCGGTAGAGACCGCCATCGCGTCGCAGGAGGTCCGGGAAATGTCCACCGAGGAGATCGGCCATCTGGTCATCGAACGATTGCGCGACCTCGATCAGGTCGCCTATGTGCGCTTCGCCAGCGTCTACCGCCGTTTCGAAGACGTCAACCAGTTCATGGAGGAGCTCAAGGGCTTGCTCCTCAACCACGACGAATGAACAACGGCTCCGACGGCAGCGATGTGAGAGCCGAAGGTCTCGATTTCGAGGCCGACATCGTCCACATTGGCGATGAACTGCCGGTTCTTCCGTTGCGCGACGCGGTTCTGTTCCCATACGCCATCCTGACCCTCTCGGTCGGCCGAGAGAGCTCGTCGTTGGCGGTGGACCAGGCCCTCGCCTCCGATCGCGCGCTGTTCCTACTCGCCCAACGAGATGCCCGGGTGAACGAGCCGGGGGAGGACGATCTCTACCAGGTCGGTTGTGTCGGCACCATCATGCGTGCCGTAAAGCTCCCTGACGGCAGCCAGCGGATCCTGGTCCAGGGTCTCACCCGAGCCCGCGCCGACTACTTCACCACCGACCAGCCCCATCTCGCCGCTCGAATACGGCTGCTTCAAGAACCCGCCCCCGAGCCGGTCGGTTTGGAGATCGAAGCCTCGGTGAGGAGCGTTCGCAACGGGCTGGAGCAGATTCAGACTCTGGGCAAGGCCATTTCTCCGGAGATCATGGTCCTCGCCGCCGACCTCGAGGATCCCGTCCGCCTCGCCGATCTGGCGGCCGCCAATCTCGGCCTGGCCGTCGCCGACGCCCAGGAGGTGCTCGAAGCAGAAACCGTAGAGGCCCGCCTCGAACGGGTCCACACTTTCCTCGAGCGAGAGGTCGTCGTACTCGAGATGCAGGAGCAGATCTCGTCCCGGGTGCGGAACGAGATGGACCAGGGTCAACGAGAGTATCTCCTCCGCCAACAGCTGAAGACCATCCAGACCGAGCTCGGTGAGATCGACGACACCGAACGCGAGATCCAGGACTACCGCCGGCTCGCCGACGAAGTCGGTCTTCCCGAACAGACCAGAAGCGAGTTCGACACCCAACTCCGCCGCCTCGCGGCCATGCACCCGGACTCGGCCGAGGCTTCAGTCGTGCGAACCTGGCTCGACTGGATGACGACCCTCCCCTGGCAGAAAGCCACCGACGACACCCTCGACATCGCCGCCGCGAGAAAGATCCTCGACGAAGATCACTACGATCTGGATCGGGTGAAGCAGCGCATCGTCGAGTTTCTCGCGGTGCGCCAGCTGCAACCCGAAAGCAAGGGACCGATCCTCTGTTTCGCCGGCCCACCAGGGGTCGGAAAAACCTCCCTCGGCCGCTCCATCGCCCGCGCCATGGGCCGCCGCTTCGTCCGCACCTCCATGGGAGGCGTCCGCGACGAGGCCGAGATCCGTGGCCACCGGCGAACCTATGTCGGCGCCTTGCCCGGGCGGGTTGTTCAATGCCTGCAGCAGGCGGGCAGCATCAACCCGGTCTTCATGCTCGATGAGGTCGACAAGATCGGTTCGGACTTCCGGGGCGACCCGTCGTCGGCCCTCCTCGAGGTCCTGGATCCTGAGCAGAATCACGCCTTCCGGGACCACTACCTCGGCGTGGATTTCGATCTCTCACGCGTGCTTTTCATTACCACCGCCAACGTCACCGACACCATCCAGCCCGCCTTCCTCGATCGCATGGAAGTGATCCACCTGGAGGGCTACACCGAAGAGGAAAAGGTCGAGATCGCCCGCCGGCATCTGGCGCCACGCCAGATCTCGGCGAATGGGTTGGCCGAGGTTGGGCTCACCTTCACCCCGAAAGCCCTGCGCGAGTTGATCGATGGCTACACACGAGAGGCCGGGGTTCGAAATCTCGAGCGCCGGATCGGAGCCGTCTGCCGCAAGATCGCGGTCTACGCCGCCGAGAATCGCCGCCATCCCCGGCGCATCACCCCATCGGTGGTCGGCAAGATGCTCGGCCCCCGCCTCCATCTCGCCGAAAATCGGCTCCAGGAGGACCGCACCGGCGTCGCCACCGGTCTCGCCTACACCCCGGTCGGCGGTGACATCCTGTTGGTCGAAGCCGCGGCGTCCGTTGCCGACAAGGGCGACCTCAAACTCACGGGTTCCCTCGGCGAGGTCATGAAGGAGTCGGCCGCAGCGGCGTTGACCTTCGCCCGGACCCACGCCGAAGAGTACGGCATCCCGGAAAACTGGTTCGACCGCCACCTGTTGCATATCCACGTGCCCGCGGGCGGCGTCCCCAAGGACGGGCCATCCGCCGGCGTCACCCTCCTCGCCGCCATCGTATCGACGGCCGCCGGCCGACCCGTGCGCCACGATCTCGCCATGACCGGCGAGCTGACCCTCCGCGGAGACGTGCTGCCGGTGGGCGGGGTCAAGGAGAAGATGCTGGCCGCCCTGCGCGCCGGGATCATCGAGATCGTCCTCCCGGCGGTCAACAAACGGGACTTTCTCGAACTCCCACGCAAGGCGCGCCGGCAGGCGAAGGTCCACTATGTCCGGACCGCCGAAGAGGTGCTCGAACTCGTTCTCGTTGAGGAGGATGCGTAGCGCGTTCCGTGGTCACCCGGAAGGCCAACAGCTCGAGCGTCCCTGTGAGTTCACCTCATGCCCCAGGAATTCACGGGGAAGGAAGGAGCGGAGCGACTTCCACGGGGATTCCTGAGAGATCGCGGGTCATCCACCCGTCAGCAGGTCACTGTCGTGCCGCAAAAAACTCGATGGTCGTCGCCAACCCGTCCTCGAGCTTGATCTTCGGCTCCCAATCGAGCACCCGCCGCGCCAGGGTGATGTCCGGCTGCCGCACCTTTGGGTCATTGACCGGCAGATCCTCGAAGATGACGTCGGAGGAGGCGCCGATGATCCGGATGATCTCGTGGGCGAACTGGAGTACGGTCATCTCCGCCGGGTTGCCGATGTTGACCGGCTCGTCGTAGTCCGAATTGAGGAGCCGCCAGATTCCCTCGATCAAATCGTCGACATAGCAGAAAGAGCGGGTCTGTGAGCCGTCTCCAAAGACCGTGAGCGGTTCGTTCGCCAACGCCTGACAGATGAACGCCGGCACGACTCGGCCGTCTCCGGCCCGCATCCGCGGCCCATAGGTGTTGAAGATCCGGACGATCCGGGTCTCGAGACCGTGGTGGCGGTTGTAGGCCATGGTGATGGCCTCGGCAAAACGTTTGGCTTCGTCGTAGACGCCTCGCGGTCCCACCGGGTTGACGTTGCCCCAGTAGTCCTCCGGCTGGGGGTGGACCAGTGGATCGCCATAGCTTTCCGATGTCGAGGCGAGCAGGAAGCGGGCGCCCTTGGACTTGGCGAGACCGATGGCCTTGTGGGTTCCCAGCGATCCGACTTTGAGGGTCTGGATGGGCAGCTTGAGGTAGTCGATGGGCGACGCCGGCGAGGCGAAATGGAGCACGTAGTCCAAACGCCCCGCGACGTGAATGAAATTGGTCACATCGTGCTCGACGAAGATGAACCCGTCACGACCGAAGAGATGTTCGATGTTGGCGAGGTTGCCGGTGATGAGGTTGTCCATACAGACGACCTCGAGCCCCTCGCCGAGCAATCGTTCACACAGATGAGATCCGAGGAAGCCTGCGCCTCCGGTCACCAACGCTCGCCGTTTTTCCGTCATGCAGGCCTCCGGAACGGGACAGTAACACAGTTGCTCGTCCCTCGGTGCTCGTCGCTCGCCATCGCAGGTCGCAACTCCTGAGCAACGAGCCACGAGCAACCAGTCACGAGTCACGAGCAACATAAAGCCCCGAGCTGTGCTCGGGGCGGGAATAATCTTGGCTCCGCAGGAGGGACTTGAACCCCCAACCTAGTGGTTAACAGCCACCCGCTCTACCATTGAGCTACTGCGGAGCATCAGTAGCAGGAGGGTATTGTAGTCCCCGGCCGGCGATTGTCAACCGACCGCAGACGAGCGCATCAGAGTGAAGGTCATTCTCTCGACCGGCGCTCGTTGAAGAACCTCCTGAAACTCATCGGTGGAGTCGAAACAGGTCGTGTCCAGACGTCGACCCTCGCACTGGAGTCGAACCCGATCGCCCTCCAGGGGCCAGGGATTGACCCGCCAGCGGGTCCGATCCATGGCGGTGAGCTTGACCGATTCGACGTCGCCGGAGGAGGTCGGCGCCGCGACCTCGAAGTCCGACGCAAGCGACCCACACAGGAAGACCGAAATCCGGTCGGCGAGGGTCAAGATACCGGCATTGGATTGCCTCCTCGGAGCTCGCAGGCAGTCCTGATACCGAGCATCCGAGGCGAGGGAGTCTTCCCAGTCGAGTTTCCGACGGTCCATTTCGGCGCGAAAGCTCTCGACGAGACGGGCCGAACCGGTGTCCCCTTGCCGAAGGAGATCGACGGTCTTGACCTCGGCCATGTCGGCAAAGTGCGTCGCCACCAGCAGGGCGGCATAGCGGCTGTGCTGAGCGGTCCGATCAACGCATCGCCGCCAAATCTCGAGATGCGTTTCCACCGGCATGCGGTCAAAGGTTCGCGGGCGACCCTTCGAATCGATCCCTGGGGCGACGTCGAACTCGGTCCACCCGGAGTCGTGGAGCATGACCGCCGCCAAGACCTCGGCCCGGGGCAGAGGCCGGTTGAAGCGGCGGTTGCCCCAGTGCTCGGCCAGCTGCCACGCAAGCCAGGCGTGCGAAACCTGGGGGATCGCGAGCGTTCGGTTCGGGTCGCCCCCGGAGTACAGAAACATCGCGCAATTGTACCTGGGATATTGTGGGCGTGAGGGCGCTGAATTTCTAATGAGCCTCTCACCGCTCAGGGCCGGTTCACGATAGCTAGACGCTGCGATGGAAATTCTCTCCTCCACCACAGAAATCCTCAGGGGGCGGAGCCCCATGTGGATTTCTGCGGGTGGGCGGGTGGGGGTGGAGGAGGCGAAAGACCGAGGAAAACTCAGACAACATCCCTGATGCTCGGTTCGGGCCAGACGGCGATGAGCCACATACCGCTGGTGCGTTCTCGCAGATAGAACCGGTGGCCGTGGCTCGCCGTGGCCGAGTGCTTCGCCGATCCCAACTCCGGGACCTCTTCGTGTCCTTCGCCGATCTCCTCCAACCGGTCCTCGATCTCGAGCACGAACCGCGCCGCTTCCTCGGCGTCCCGCCGCTGCAGTCTCGCCACCGCCTCGAGGAGCTCGGTTCGAGCGGATGGAGTCACCTTCATGGCCGGATCAGTTCTCCTCGAGAAGCAATCGGCAGTCGTCGAGCACCGCCTCGAGTTCATCGCCCTCGCCGGCGGCGCTCTCGAGCTCGCCGAGGGCCAATCGCCTGAGGAGCTCCCGTTCGTCGGTCAGCACTCTCAGGGCCTCAACCCCGATGACAGCCGCGACCGGCCGTCCGTCCCGGGTCAGAATAATGCGTGCGCCGTCCTCGACCCGGGCGGCCAGGTCCTCCTCGACGCCGTGCTCGCCGATCTCGACCACGTGAGTCTGTTCATTCATGCCGTTTCATCCCTCCCGCCACCATCGACAATAGCGCGGTCCGCCGATCAGCGCACAGTCGCGCCAGAAACACCTTGACTCTCGACCCTCCCGGGGCGTATAACCCGCAAGCGCCCTGCCCACGAGGGGCGATCTGACCGGAAAACTGGAGAGGAATATGAGCAACGAGTTCAACGCCTTCACCATGGCCCAACGCCAATTCGACGCGGTTGCCGAGCTGCTCCAGCTCGAGGATGGAATCCGCCAACTGCTGCGATCTCCCCAACGTGAATACCACTTCACCATCCCCATCCGGATGGATGACGGTGCGGTCAAGGTCTTCCAAGGATTCCGAGTTCAGCACAACGACGCCCGCGGCCCCGCCAAGGGCGGCATCCGGTTCCACCCCCAGGAGACCATCGATACTGTTCGCGCGCTGGCCACCTGGATGACCTGGAAGTGCGCCGTGGTCGACATCCCGCTCGGCGGCGGCAAGGGTGGGGTGATCTGCGACCCGCACAACCTCTCACCACGCGAGCAGGAAGCACTCTGTCGCGGCTGGGTGCGCCAGGTCTCGAAGAACATCGGACCCATCAACGATGTTCCGGCGCCCGATGTCATGACCAACCCACAGCACATGGTGTGGATCCTCGACGAGTACGAGAAGCTCGCCGGCGGCCACTACCCCGGCATGATCACCGGCAAACCCGTCGAAGTCGGTGGGTCTCTCGGCCGCACCGAGGCAACCGGCTACGGCGTGGTCTTCACCGTTCGTGAAGCTCTGCAGAGAATGGACCTCCCCATTGAAGGCATTCGCGCCTCGATCCAGGGCTTCGGGAACGTCGCACAGTACGCGGCCAAACTGCTCATCGAGCTTGGCGCGACGGTGGTCGCGGTTTCCTGCTGGGACCAACAAGATCAGACGTCCTACACCTACCGCAAGACCGATGGCATCGACACCGAGTTCCTGCTGTCCATCACCAACCGATTCGGCGCCATCGACAAGAACAAGGCCGAGGCGGCCGGCTACGAACGCCTGGAGGCCGATGCCTGGCTCGACCAGGATGTACAGATCCTGATCCCGGCCGCCCTCGAGAACCAGGTCACCGCCGACAACGTCGAGCGCATCCACGCCAATGTGAAGATTCTCGCGGAAGGCGCCAACGGTCCGACGACCCCCGAGGCCGACCAGGTGCTCAAGCGGCGCGGAGTCTTTGTGATCCCGGACTTCCTCGCCAACGCCGGTGGCGTCACCTGTTCCTACTTCGAGCAGGTTCAGTGCAACACCAATTTCTTCTGGCCCAAGGACGAGGTCCTCAGTCGCCTCGACCAGAAGATGACCACCGCATTCCACGCCGTGGCCGACCTCGCCGAAGAAACCGGCGAGTACATGCGCGACGCCGCCTACATGATCGCCATCCAAAGGGTGGCCACCGCCTGCCACCTCCGTGGCTGGGCGTAAAGAGTCGACAGTCAACAGTCGACAGTTCACAGTTCCATCCCAGAGTGCCCGGCCGACGCCGGGCACTTTTTTGCAGCTGGGGGCCACCCGATGCCGGCGGCGCAAATCCAGCCTCGACACTACCGATTTTCACCACCGAGGCACGGAGGCACAAAAAACCAATCGGCTCTATTTTGGCGGGGCGAGAAATGCCAATGCTCGGTCGGCCTCGGCGTCCATCACCACGTGCATGAGCCGGCCATGGGCGACCGCCGGCACATGAATGACGCGAACGACGTGCTCCATATCCGCGAAATCGGGCGCCAGCTCGGCCAGGGCGTTGGGGGATCCGCAGAGGAACTCCTCGTGCCAGACAACCCGTTTGTCATCAGGATAGACCGGCAGGTAGGCGATCTTCGACTCGACAAGATCGTTGAAGAAGTGGGTACCGAAGGACACATCCGGCAGATAGGACCCACGTTGCCGCGCGATCTCCACCAGCATGGCGGTGTGGCTGATGTCGGAGTAGGTCACGGGCACGCCGAGCCGGATGTCGCCGCTGCTGCCCCAGCGGCCGGGCCCCATCAGGATGAAGCGTCGTTCGGGCAGATTCTGATTGAGCGCGCTGACCGCCCGGCCGACGCGAAGCATGGCTTCTCGGGTCGGCAGCTTCTCATAATCACGCGGGTCGACGAGGACCACATATTCGATGTTGGGGCTCTGCGCCATCTGTACGTAGCGGTTGGCTGAGAAGATCTGATCGCCGATGTCGATATTGGCCGGAACCGGGACCCGCTGCGCCGACGATCCCAGGCTCAGGGCCCGGCACTGGAGCATGAAGAGATTCTCCCCGTCGTGGGCGAACTCGACGTCCACGGGCTCACCCAGGCCCTCTTCCAAGAGATCGAGCATGGATTTGAGCGAGCTCGGGAATTCCGATTTCACCAACCCGTCAAAGGTGACGACGAGCTCGGACGGCTCGACCTGCGCCATGAGCCCCACCATGGGCAGAAGCTGGCGGTGGCGATAGATCGAGAAGATCTTGTTCATGAGCGGCAGCTTGCGCCCAACCCGCCCGAGGAATCGTTCGATGGAGATGGAATCGAACTGGCCTTCGTTGAGGTCAATGACATCGACCACACCCTGCGAGTAGCGGTAGACCTCATCCGGCTGTTGCACCGCCCTGAGCGTCGGTTGCTCGAGGGCGATGAGAACCGGATAGTCGTCGACGGTCCGGTCCACCGCTCGGGTTCCGAGCCCGAGCACCAACCGCGCCATTCCGTCGGTGTGGCGAATGCGTGGCGACCAGCGCATCTCGCAACGTGAGAACGCCACCCCGGCGAAGACCGGCGCCAGCATGTTGCCGACCTCACGACCCACCACCTCCTGGATGAGGATGCCCATCTGTTCCTGGAAATCGAGGAGCCCGCGGCTGCGCCGGTACTCGATGGGGTCGGGGTGGAAGACCGAAGCATAGACCTCGGAAATGGCATTCTCGAGCGCGTCCAGTCGCGCCTCGATGGTGCCCTGATTGCGAATGAAGAGACTCTTGTACTTGCCGGAGAAGGCGTGACCGATGCGATCCTCGAGCAGGCTGGACGAGCGGACCACCAGCGGCCGCTCGCCGATCTCCAGGAGCATCTTTTCGAGGCCGTCGTGGATGGTCGGAGGCATGGCGCCGTTTTTGAAAAGGCGCTCGACCAGCGGGTACTCCTGCCGCACCTCCTCGAGGTCCTTGTACTTGACGTTGATGATCTCCTCGAGATTGTTGTACTCGATGAACTCGAGGATGCCGTTGGACGGCAGAAAGTACGACCGCGGGATGCGGTACTCGGCGTTGAGTCGCTCCTCGTATTGGGCTTGCTTCAGGATGGAGTGGGCGAGAACGAGCCCGGCGGCCTTGCCGCCGAGGCGCCCCTGTTGGCCATAGGTGGGGACGATTCGATCGAGCACCCAACCGAAGTCACTGACCCGGACAAAACGTTTCGCCACCGCGATGAAATCGAGGTGATCGGTGAGCAACCTTCGGACAAGGGCGGCGCGGGTGCCGATGACGTCCTCGGGAAGGGACGAGCCCTCACCGGGCGCGAACTCGAGAAACTCGTGCACCCTGTCGCGGAGCTCGCCGAGCGGGGTGTCGGCGTCCTCCGCCAACCGCGCCACCTCGAGGGCGAGCGCCCGCTTCTCGGTGAGCACGATGGTGGTGCCGATTTCTTCGGCCGACAGGTGGCGCTCGGCGTATTTCAACGCCAACTCGTAGAGCGCGTGCCGACTCTGTTTGGGCAACCGAGGCTTTGGCCGATTCGGATCGAGCCTGGCCGGTGAACCCGAGAGATTGAGGGCGACGGCGATCTCCTCGTCGATGTCGTCGAGGTCGATGAGACCCTGTCGCTGCATGTCGAGCAGCAGCCGGCGGCACACCCGCTGGGCGAGACCGGGCCGCCGCCGCCGAAGTTCGTCAAACCGCTCCCGCCAGACTGCTTGAGTCACCGCACCTCCAGAGTCGCTGCATTGTAGCTTGGCGGGAGGGTCTTGGGGCTTTGAGGTCCCGGGGTCTTGGGGTTTTGAGGGCGTGGGGTTCTACCTTTGCCTCGTTGAGGTCCTGCAATGGTGCGATGGGTCAATCATGCGATGCCTTTGCGATGTTCTTTGCGTTCTTAGCGATCTTTGCGGTGAAAATGCGATGTGGTCTTCGTGTTTCAATCCGAGGTTTCGCAATCCGCTTTCGATGAGCCGAAGGAACTGAGGGCGTTCGGGTCGTGGGGTCTTGAGGTCTTGAGGTCTTGGGGAGAACGCGCGCCGTTTGGTTCAAGACCTCATGACCTCTGATCCTACTCGCCGGCGGGGCCACCCCCCACGATCGGTTGCAGCTTCTCGAGATCGCCAAGAATGGTCTCCGCGGTCACGGCGTCGACCCCCATCACGTTGGCGCGTGCGCTGACGGTCACCGCAGCGTGGCCGCCCTCCTCGATGGGTGCAAAGAAGGTGTAGGTGAGGCCTTCGGCGCTCTGGTCGTCTTCGAGGACGACGATCACGCTGCCCATGACCTGGGTGGGAGGCAATATGAGATCGTGTTCGCGAACCTCCAGGTCGGCGAGAGCGTTGAGCCGCCGGCGAACCTCGGCACTGTCGGCCTCACCTCCGTCGTCGAATTGCCAGAGACCATCAACCCGGTCGAGAACGACCTCGCCGGCGGATCCCGTCAACTCGATTTTCGCCGCGTCCCACGTGCTGAACGACCACACCTTGTCAGACCGCCACAGAACCGGCGCCTTGGAAAGTCTGGTCGCGATGGAATCGGACACCTGGAAGAGATCCACGCCGTCGCGGCGACAGACAACCGTACCCGCACCCTCCTCGGAGGCCGACAGCTCGAGAGTCGTGGTTGTTTCCACGCCCTTCGGTTTCAGGACGACCCGAAACGCGGGAGGATCGAGCCCGAGCTCGGAGGGATCTCCATCGCCGGACAGAAACTCGCCGACCCGAAGCGTGTTGAGCTCGGAGATCAGGCTCTGGAGCTG
>Ga0316193_10001161_pt1 | contig 17446 bp, 22 predicted proteins | sample MerIslsedime2_MG_FD_207735 | JGI IMG/M metagenome (GOLD analysis project Ga0316193, IMG submission 207735) | Coastal sediment microbial communities from Maine, United States - Merrow Island sediment 2 | ecosystem: Environmental > Aquatic > Marine > Coastal > Sediment | place: USA: Maine... | reverse complement strand
GTAAAAGGTTTGCAGCGTGAGCAGTGCGAGATCGAGATCCTCCCGCCGCGCCAGCTGCTCAGAGAGCTCGACCAACGTTCCCGGACCGGAGCCACGAACCGCGTCGTCGACCGACATCACTAGATCGGTCAGGGCGTCCACCGCGCCATCCGTTGCGAGTGCGAGCGCAACGTCCGCCCGGCCAGCGCTCAGCGCGATTGCGGGGCCGATCGAGTCTTCGGGGACTCCCTCGGATTCGAGGATGCTGCGCAGAACCGCATTGGGAAGACGCGCGAAGCGGACGCGTTGGCACCGGGATCGGATGGTCGGCAGGAGCGAATCGGGGCGCTCCGAGGTGAGAATGAAATGTACGTTCGGGCGCGGCTCCTCCAGCGTCTTGAGCAGCGCGTTGGCCGCCTCTGGCTGGAAGACGGGGAACGAGACGTCCGCCTCGGGAAAGATGAAGAAGGTCGACGCGGCTTCGAAGGGCGCGAACTGGGCCAGGGGCAGGATCTCGGTACGAAGAACCTCGACTTGGATGTTCCGCTTGCCCTCCTCGCGCGGCCCGAACACGCGCACATCAGGATGCGACCCCGATTCGATGCGCTCGACGATGTGCGGATCGCCTCCCGCAACGATATCGGTCGCAAACGAAAGCGCAGTGCGCTCCTTTCCGACACCGCTGGGGCCGTCGAACAAGTACGCCGAGGCGACGCGACCGTGCTCGCGGGCCCGCAAGAGAGCCCGCACGGCGCTGTCCTGAGCCCGCACCGACCCGAGCGCGCTCACTTGTCCGAGCCTCCGGCAAAGATCGAAATCGCGATCGTCTGCACAGCGTCTACCACTTCGTCCGGAGAGAAAGCATCGGGGTCGACGAAGGCTTGCATCACCAGGCCATCGAGCAGGCCGATGACAATTCGAGGCAAGAGGTCGAGCGAGATTCGTGGCTCTAGGCCCAGTGACACGAGATTCTCTTCGAGGTAGTCACGGATTTGCTGGGCTCCGAGCCCGTAGAACTCCGCCAGCTTCGGCCGGAACGATTCGTCGGAGAGGCTCAACGCGAGCAAGTCGGCGACAACCAGTGCTTCGTCGGTGCGCTCCGCGCGGGTTGCCCAAAGCTCTTCGAGTGACTTCCGAAGCGCCTCGAATGGATTGTCCGACGGAGACCATGCCTGCATCGTTCGCGCTTGGACCACGTTGCACGCCGTTTCGAGCACGGCGTGAATCAGTGCTTCCTTGGTTGGGTAGTGATAGTGCAGCGCGCCCTTGCTCATGCCGGCCTCTTTGGCGATGTCGAGCAGGCTGGTTCGCGCGTAGCCCTGGCGAGCGAGGACGCGAATCGCTGCGTCGATGATCTGCTGGGAGCTAACCGCGCTCTTTGCGTAAGTCATGGAGTGAGGACAATGACGCCTGCTCCTGGGGCTCGTCAACCGCTTGTGCTACAGCCGCCCGGTGAGTGAACAAGGTCAGTCGCTAGCGCGCCTCGTCGAGCTGATGCGGACGTTGCTTGGTCCCGACGGGTGCCCTTGGGATCGGGAGCAGACGCTCGAGACCCTCCGGCAATACGTGATCGAAGAGGCGCACGAGGTGGTCGACGCGATCGATCATGGGACCCCGGAGATGCTCCGGGAAGAGCTCGGCGACCTGCTGTTGCAGGTTGTCTTTCAGGCTGCCCTCACGGACCAAAAGGGATGGTTCGACATTGATGGCGTAGTCGATGCGATCCACGAGAAGCTCGTTCGCCGGCACCCGTGGGTTTTCGGAGACGAAGAAGTCGACGATGCGAGCGGCGCAATCAGCAGCTGGGAATCGATCAAGGCCAAGGAAAAGAAAGAGCGTGGAGCGCTCAGCGGAGTGCCCGTCGCACTGCCAAGTCTTCTGCGGGCGGTGCGCATCGGAGAGAAGGCCAGCGCGGTCGGCTACGACTGGCCGGATGCCGGCGGTCCGCGCGACAAGGTGGACGAAGAGCTGAAAGAGCTGGACGAGGCCGCCGAGAATCAAGACATGGCTGCGCTCGAACACGAGCTCGGTGACCTCTTGTTTGCCCTCGCGACCTATGGCCGCAAGCAAGGGCTCGACCCCGAAGCCGCGCTGCGCGGTTCTCTCAACCGGTTCTCTTCGCGCTTCCGGCACTGCGAGCTCGCTGCCCAAGCCGAAGGCAAGAGCCTCCGCGACTACGACGAGCCCCAGCTCGACGAGATGTGGGAGCGCGCCAAGACGGCCGAGCGGAAGGCGTGAAACGCCGCAGCCAGTAGAACGGGCCAAGGGCCGGCTGGCTACAATCGCTCTTCGGGAAACGGCATCACAGCTTGAATCGAGTCGGCGCCGACGAGCAACATCAACAACCGGTCGACCCCGAGCGCGTTGCCACCACTCTCGGGCATGCCCCGTTCCAAGTCGTCTAGAAACCGCTCGTCGATGGGATAGACCGGAGATCCGGCCGCGCGGCGCTCAGATCGGTCCTGCTCGAAGCGGCGTCGCTGCTCTGCTGCATCGGTCAGCTCCCCAAAGCCGTTGCAGATCTCCACGCCTCGGAAGAACGCCTCGAACCGGTCCGCCATTCCATTTGGCTTGAGCCGCGCGAGCGACGCCATCGAAGAAGGCCAATCGGTCACGACGATGGGTCGCTCGTTGCCGAGCCGTGGCTGAACCTTCTCGGCCCACACGCGAAAGAACTGCTCTTCGTCATTCACGATCGCATCGAGCTCGACGTTCGCGTGGAACTGCAGCGCTTCGTCGACGGTAAGCCGCTGCCATGGCGGCTGAACCTCGGGAGCCGGTTGGTCGAGGGCGTTCGCCACAACAGCCACCAGCTCCTCGGTGTCACGAATCACGTCATCGGAGGTCGCGTTCGCGCGGTACCACTCGAGCATGGTGAACTCGCGCTCGTGATGACGCCCGTGCTCTTCGGCCCGGTAGCTCCGGCACAGCTGAAAGATCCGTTGAGCGCCCGTGCTCAGCAGGCGCTTCATTTGATACTCGGGGCTGGTGGCGAGCCAGCCGACTGGCTCCCCCTGGGAGGTGTTCACCTCGAATGCCGCGAGATGCACGTCGAGCCCCGGGGAGGGTACGATCGCCGGCGTCTCTACCTCGACGAAATCACGCTCGTCAAAGAAGCGTCGAATTGCGCCGAGGAGCGTGGCGCGGAGCGCCAGGACCTGCAGCACAGCGAGATCGGCGGGCTCCGCCACTCGAGCATTCAGCCTTTGACGCGCTCCACGTAGGCGCCGGTGCGCGTGTCGACCTTCAGCTTGTCGCCAGCGTTGACGAACAGCGGCACGTTGACCTGCAAACCCGTCTCGCACATCGCGGGCTTCGTCGTGTTGCTGCTGGTGTCGCCTTTGAACCCTGGTTCGGTCTCGGTGACCAACAGCTCGACGAACGTTGGCGGCGTGACCCCGATGGGACGCCCCTCGAAGAGCATGATGTCCACCTCGGTGCCGTCGAGGAGATAGTGCACGTTGTCGCCGAGCTGCTCGTTCGTCAGCGAGATTTGCTCGTAGCTCCGCGTGTCCATGAAGACCCGAGAGTCCCCCTCGGGGTAGAGATACTGCATCGTGCGTTCTTCGGTGTCCGCCTTTTCGAGCTTCTCACCGCTCTTGAACGTCCGGTCAATGACCGCGCCCGACATCATGTTCTTGATGCGGGTGCGGATGAAGGCCTGGCCTTTGCCCGGCTTCACGAACTGGTGGTCCACGACGGCAAAGGGCACGCCGTCCAGGAGCATCTTGAAGCCCTTTTTGATGTCTGAGGTATCTGCCATTGGATCAGTTCTCGCGGACTTTCTGAGAGGCGACGAGGAGGTCGCTGGGTTGGTTGGGAGTTTCGCTGTCCTCGGCGGTGACCTGAACCTCGAACTCGCGCAAAGAGGTCGGAATCGATGCCCCGCCGACCTGGGCCTCGGCATCATAGTCGAGTGCCCGCTGGCGGATCGGATGTTCACCGACGGGGGTGAACCAAACCACGTAGTGGGTCAGGCCCAGCTCGACCTTGTCGGGAGGGACGAGGTGGTCCAGCGTCAGGGTGATGAGGATTTGTTCCTTATCGATCTTTTCGACTTGGATGTCGCCGTGCGCCGCGGGCACGTAGGCGCTGCCTACCAACGCGTAGTCGGCGGGTGGATTGCAGGCTGCGATTATCGCAACCACGAACAACGAGATAAAGCGCAGCCCCACGGAATCCTCCACGCCTCGGCTTGTAGGCGGCCCGTCTAGCCCCGTCAAGCGCCTGCCCTTGCTTCGCGTCCGGGTCGGTTGTACTCCGGGTTTCATGCGAGACGTCGACGACGAGGTGCTCCAGATCAAGAAAGAGATCGTCGAGAGCCGTGGTCTGATCATCAAGACCAACAACCTGGTGAATGCTCTCGGTGCCGACATCAAATCGATCGCCAAGCGCCAGGCGGGGTACGAGCGACGCCTGAACTGGAACAGTGGGGTCGCGATCGCGGTCATCGGTGTCCTTTCCTTCGTCGGGCTCAAGCTCTACTTCGACGCGCAGATTGGGGGAGTACGCTCCGAGATGACCGACGCCGAGACGACGGCCGAAGAGCTGCGCAGCGACCTCGGAGACGAGGTTCGCCGAGCATCGGACCGGGCGACGGCCGCCGCCAAGGCGGCGCAGTACTACGACTTGATCCGCGCCCGAAAGCGCGTGGAGGTGGTTCGCGAGTACCCGGCGATGGCCAAAGAGGCCTTGTCGCCCGCGGAGGCTGCGGTGTTCCGGGACTTCGAGCAGAAGTTCCGACAGGACCTCTCACTGGATGCGTATCAAAAGGGTCTCGCGTTCGTCGAGGCCAAGAAATATGGGGAGGCGATCAAGCGCTTCGAGGAGGCGGCCGAGCTGCACCCAAACGGCTCACACATTCCTGCCGTCACACACAGCCTCGCGCTGTCGCTGCGCAAGGAGAAGCGTTCCGCGGAGGCGCTCGTATTCGCACAGCAGGTGGCCGACCAAACCACCGATGGCGCGCTGCAGCCCGACGGCTGGTGGCTGGTCGCGCTGTGCGCGCGCGATGTCGACGATCTGGACACGGCGCGTGACGCGCTCAGAATTCTGATCAAGAAGTGGCCGAGGTCGGCGTTGTCTCGCGAGGCGCGGCCGCTTCTTCGCGAGGTGACGCGCGAGGCGTACCTCGGCAAGAAGACCACGACCGCTGCGCCCGCCAGCGTGCCCGAGTGAGCTGACACAGGAGCAATTGGGCATCGACTCGGGGGGTAACGTGTGCCACGTTGACTTGTGATGGCTCGGCCGCGTGTTGCATTCGTAGGTTCCGGCGGCGCCGCGAAAGGCGTGGCTCATATCGGCGTGCTCCGGGCGATGCAGGAGCTCGGCATCGAAGCCGATATCTGCGTAGGCGCGTCAGCCGGAGCGATCGCCGGCGCCTTCTACGCCCAGGGCTACACGCCATCGCAGATGATCGACTGGTTTCGTCCCTTCTGGCAGCGGGGCCTCGAGGGTCCACCCCTGAAGGCCCGCTATTTCCTCGGCCTGCCGAATCAAGAGCAGCGACGGAGCTGGGGCTATCTGACCAGCGGTCTTTTCTCGATCGACCGCTTCGAGCGTTTCGTCGCGGAGCAGTTGCCGACCGACGATTTCCGCGACCTCGACAAGCGCCTGCTGATCACGGCTGCGGACATCGATGGCCGCGGCCGCGTGGTGTTCGGGCGCGGATACCGGGACGAGGTCCCCATCAGCAAGGCATTGGCTGCTTCGACCTGCATGCCCGGGCTCTTCCGGCCTCACCGGGTCGGCGACCGCTTCTACATAGACGGCGAAGTCGTTCGCACCCTGAGCATCGACCTGGCGGTTGAAGCCGGTGCCGACGTCGTCATCGTCTCCAATGTATACCGCCCCCACGTGGGCCGAGCAGGCAGCCCCTCGCTGGTCCACCAAGGCGGCCTCGCAGTCGTGCGCCAATCGTTGAACATCATCCTCAACGAAAAAGAAAAGCGCGGGATCGATTTGATCCACAAGATGTACCCGCAGATTCAAGTCCTAGTCGTGTCGCCGGATCTCGGCCGCCTGCCGTTCACGTCGCGCATGCATTCGAGAGCAATGCTGCGGCGCGGATACCGCGACGCGCTTCGCATTCTCGCGAAAGCCAAACGCCGCGGCGTGTTTGAAGTAGCGCCGAACGTCCGTACTATCGGCGAGGCCTAAACAGTCACCCTCTTAAACCGCGATCCGCGATCCGCGGTTTGCGGTTTAGCGGGTTGAGATGTGATCAGCTGGTTTGGTGGGTTGCCCAAGCTAGATACGCGTCGCTGACGCGTTCGGCTGGGATGGCCACGATCTCCGGGACGTCATATGGATGATTCTCGCTGATCCAGGCGGCCAGCTCGTCGAAGTGCTCGCTGCGGGTCTTGATCACTAGTTGAACTTCGGTGTCGGATTCGATTCTTCCCTGCCATTGATAGAACGATTTCACCCCGGGAATCGCGTTCACACAGGCCGCCAGGCGTTCCTCGACCAGCCCCTTGGCCAGCTTCTCCGCGGTCGCCTCGTCGGGGACGGTGCAGAGGATCACGACTAGTTGATCTTCGGGTCTCACAGGCCGAGCAATCTCAAAGCGCGTGGACCGTCACCCCTAGGCCGCGGTCGATGACTGCGACGGCACGTTCGGGGACGGGTTCGTAGCTGACCTGATCTTCGTCGACCCCACTCACCACCATGACGTAGCGAAGCTGCGTGCTTCCGACGGGTGGCGGGGTGTAGTCGTCGGGAGGATCGTGAAGCCCTTGGCGTTCGACGTAGATCATCGGCGCGCCGTGGCGGAGGGCGTACATCGAGCGGCCGTTGGTCAGGATGAAGCTGAGGCTGGCGTCGGTGCTGCCGACCTCTGCGGCCAGCCGTTCGACCAGAGTGACGGCCGCGCTGATCGCGGGGAGGGCTTGGGCTTCGTTGACGTCGGGGTTGTCGAGCTGCCCGGCGTCGTGGAGCAAGGTGAGCACCGTGTGAAAAAGATACTCACTGTCGGTCTGGCCTCGGATGTTGCGACGAAGGAAGTCGGGAATCATCTCCGCGAGGTTGTCGCGCATCGCATCGAAGCGGCCAATCGTTCCTTGGTGCGCGAAGAGCCAACTGCGCATGCGGAACGGGTGCGCGTTCTCAGCGCGAAAGTCTCCGACTGTTGGTTGGCGCATGTGCAGCACGGCGCAATCGGATCGAACGTCGCCAGCGATGTTCTGCCAATCGACGAGCTCTCCGGCGCGGGTTGGGCGCTTCTTATGGAGGACCTCGTCGCCGTGGTAGAAGCCGATGCCCCAGCCGCTTGCGTCTGCCGGCGCTGTCTCTTGGTGAAGCACCGCGCGCTCCTGATAGAGCGGGTCGCGCATTCGGTCGGCGCGATTCGCTACGTACCCGATGAGCCTACTCATTGTTCGAACATCCAAGTGAATGGTGAGTCGAGTAATGCATCATCAATCCCCAATCGATAAATACCACGCGTCCAGATCCGCATCAACGAAGTGGGCGTAGCCCCGTGGCGACGCAGTCGCTTTACGGGGGTGCCCACAGGTCGGTTGTGAACGTACACAAAATGGGCTCACGGATCGGATTGTGGTAGCGAGTAGTATGTCCGCCGCATTCGACGGTGCGTTGGATGACTACATTCAGCACCTGCGTGTAGAACGAGGCCTCTCGAAACACACGGTGGATGGGTACGCCCGCGACCTGGTACGCTTCGGCGCGCGGCTCGCCGACGAACAGGGGTCGCTCGAGGAAGTCGATGAAGCGAGCGTGGCGGGCTATCTAGTCACCCTGTCACAGCAAGGGCTGAGCGCGCGTACGCAGGCGCGAGCGCTCAGTGCCATTCGTGGCTTCTTTCGCTTTCTGGTTCAGGAGCAGCGCCAGCAGCAAGATCCTAGCGAGCTGCTGGAAGGGCCACGCTTGTTGCAGAGGCTCCCGGACATTCTGAACCGCGATGAGGTCTTACGGCTGCTCGACGCGCCCGTTGGGTCCAAGCCGAACCGGATTCGTGATCGCGCGATGCTGCACGTCATGTACGCCGCGGGCCTTCGGGTGACTGAGCTCATCGAGCTTGACCTCGCTGACGTGAACCTAGAAGAAGGCTTTGTCTCCGCCGTCGGCAAAGGCAACAAGCGGCGGATCGTTCCAATCGGGGCGCACGCGCGCGCGGCCGTGCTCGAGTACTTCGCGGAGGTGAGGCCGAAGTGGGCGCGAACGGCGAGCCGCGCTTGTTTCGTCACCGCGCGTGGCAAGGCGATGACACGCCAAAGCTTCTGGAGCCTAGTGAAGAAGTACGCGCGCGCCGCGGGCATTACGAAGCCGATCTCGCCGCACAAGCTCCGCCACTCGTTCGCTACCCACCTGCTTGCGGGCGGCGCGGATCTCCGGTCGGTGCAGACGATGCTCGGACACGCGGACATCTCGACCACGCAGATCTACACCCACGTCAGCGGGGAGCATCTTCGGAAGATGCATGAGCGGTATCACCCCCGCGGGTAATTGTGATCACAAGTTCAGCGCCCGGGGCCCGTTCGTTCAACTAATCGCCCAGCGGCCTCGGAGCCGGTATCCTCTGGCAGATGTCGACGTTCGACGTTTGGATCATTCGCTTCGATCAGGGGGACTCCGCTCCGGCCGAACGGCTGCAAAGGGCCTTCGGCATCGACGCGGCTAGCGCGCGTTCCCTCGAACAGAGTCTGCCCAAAGTCGTCAAGCGTGACGTTCCCGCCAAGGCAGCAGGGGAAATGCGACAGGCCCTCGAAGCCATAGGCGCGGTGGTCGAGTGCCGGCCCGCACGCGATGCGAAACCGGTCTCCGGTGCGGATGGATCGGAGAGCGCGGCGGTTTTTCATCCGCCGGGAGCGGACTTGTTTCCCGCTGGTCGCGTTTCCGCGATCGACCCGTTCGCTCCGTCCGCCGACGCAGGTGTGCCGCGCATTTCCGTCGACCAGCCAATTCCGCCGATGCCCGCGACGCAAGGCGTGGCGCCATCGGAATCCGAGCAGCCGCGTCGGATCACCGCCTCTTTGCTGGCGACCTCACGCGATCAGCAGCGGCAGAAACTGGTCCGACAAGCCGTCGCTACCATCATCTCGGGCACTGCCATCCTCGGTATCGGATGGTTCCTCGGTAACTCGGTTCTTCGCGGCGAAGCCGACTGGGTTGGCATCGGCTTCGATGGTCTTGGCATCTATTTCTTCGGCATCGGGGTGTTCGACCTCGTCGCCGCGCTAAGGAGCTGACTCGGGTGAGGCTGACCCTTCCAAAGATTCTCTGGTTCGTGGCCGCCGTGGCCATCGCATGGGGGGTGAATGCATGGCGTCAGAGCGCCGCCATGCATGGCCTCGATGCCGCCCGCGGGGGAGACCGCAGCGCAGCGGAACGCTGGGTGGACCGCGCCCTCCGAGAGAGCCAGTGCGAGCTTCACGAGGCCAGAGGCTACATCTCTTCATCGACGACCAGGCAGTACGTCCGCCGGCCCGACTACGTCGAAACCTTCGTCGAAAAGCTCTACGCCGGCGGCGCTCCCGACATCGAGGTTTGCGATTCCGAAGCGCTCGGCTTTCGATTCGCTCATTACCTCGTGGTCACACTGCCGGACGACGAGAGTAAGCATGAGCGCATCATCTCCGACGCCCAGAGCTTCGTGCGTCGCGACGCGGTGGTTTACCGAGGCGTAACCTCGACCGAAGTCGAGGAGATCGTTCGTGCGTCGACCCTGGTGGGAAAGCGCCGCGTGCTCATCGATTTGCCTGCAGAAGCCGACTGAATCTGGATTCGGGCGCCTCCGTAGACTCGTGCTATAGGCCTGCCGCTCTGCACGCAATAGGCACGACATTGAGGAGGCAAGCGCCGTGAACATTCACGAGTATCAGGCAAAAGAGCTCTACCGGAAGTACGGTATCCCCGTGCCGAAGGGCATCGCTTGCATGTCGGTCGAAGAAGCGACCGCCGCAGCCAAGAAGCTCATCGAAGAGACCGGCAATCAGGTCGTCGTCGTCAAGGCGCAGATTCATGCGGGCGGTCGAGGCAAGGCCGGCGGCGTGAAGGTAGTCAAGGGCGTGGAGGCCGCAACTGAGGCGGCCACCGACATCCTCGGCAAGACCTTGGTCACACACCAAACCGGTCCGGAGGGCAAGGTCGTGCAGCGCTTGCTCGTCGAGCAAGGCCTCGCGATCAAGAGCGAGCTCTATCTTGCGCTGGTCGTCGATCGTGAGACCAGTCGAATCGCGATCATGGCTTCGACCGAAGGCGGAATGGACATCGAAGAGGTCGCCGCGAGCACTCCGGAGAAGATCCAAACCATTGCCATCGACCCGGCCGTCGGTTTGCAGGGCTACCAGATTCGTCAGCTCGCGTTTGGGCTCGGGCTCAGCAAGCAAGAGCAGAAGAACTTCAGCAAGCTCATCATGGGCCTCGCGAAGCTCTTCGAGCAGGAAGATTGCTCGATCGCCGAGATCAACCCGCTCATCCTGACCGAGGACGAGCAGGTCGTCGCGCTCGATGCCAAGGTGAACTTCGATTCGAACGCGGAGTTCCGCCACAATGACTTCTGGAATTCGGTGCGCGACCTCTCCGAGGAGGCGCCCACCGAGACCGAGGCCAAGGAAGCCGGCCTCTCGTTCATTCAGCTCGATGGCAACATCGGCTGCCTCGTCAACGGCGCCGGCCTCGCCATGAGCACGATGGACACCATCAAGTACTATGGCGGCGAGCCCGCAAACTTTCTCGATGTCGGGGGCGGCGCGAGCCAGGAGGCGGTGACCAAGGCGTTCCGGATCATCCTCCAGTCGGACGCGGTCCAGGGCATCTTCGTGAATATCTTCGGGGGCATCATGAGGTGCGACACCATCGCCAACGGCGTGGTCGCGGCCACCAAGGAGCTCGGCCTGGAGGTTCCGCTCGTGGTCCGGCTCGAGGGCACCAAGGTCGAGGCGGGCCGCAAGATCCTCGACGAGTCGGGCCTTGCCATCACGTCCGCTGCCACGATGGCCGAGGGCGCTCAGAAAATCGTCGAGCTGGCAAAGGGATAAGGGCGATGTCGATTCTCGTAGATAAGAACACCAGGCTCGTCGTTCAGGGCATGACCGGCAGCGTCGGCCAGTTCCACACCGAACAGATGCTTGCCTACGGCACCAAGGTCGTCGCGGGATGCACCCCCGGTCGGGGCGGTCAGTCGCTGATGGATGTGCCTGTTTTCGACACGATGCGCGACGTGGTGAAGCAAACCGGGGCCAACGCATCGTGCGTTTTCGTGCCCCCGCCGTTTGCCGCTGATGCGATCCTCGAGTCGGTCGATGCGGAGGTCCCGCTGGTCGTCTGCATCACCGAGGGCATCGCCGTGATGGACATGATCAAAGTTCGACGAGTTCTAGATTCGCAGGATAAGACCCGTCTCATCGGGCCAAACTGCCCCGGGGTCATCACCCCCGACCAATGTAAAATCGGCATCATGCCGGGCCACGTCCACAAGGCTGGGCGCATTGGCGTCGTCTCGAAGAGCGGCACTCTGACCTACGAAGCCGTCGGTCAGCTGACGGCGCTCGGCATCGGCCAGAGCACGGCGGTCGGCATTGGCGGTGACCCGATCAATGGGACCGACTTCATCGATGTCTTGAAGCTCTTCAACGATGACCCCGACACCGATGGGGTGATTCTGATTGGCGAAATCGGCGGCAACGCCGAGGAGCAGGCTGCGGCTTGGATCAAACAGAACTTCAAAAAGCCCGTCGCCGGGTTCATCGCCGGGCGCACGGCGCCTCCAGGCAAGCGCATGGGCCATGCGGGCGCTATCATCAGCGGCGGCAAGGGCACAGCGGACGCCAAGATTGAGGCCCTCGAGGATGCCGGCGTGAAGGTCGCGCCGACGCCATCCGACATGGGCACCACACTGCAGAGCCTTCTCTAGCAACGAATTTTCTGGAAGGAGAAAACGATGTCGAAGAAACCGATGCGCATCGCGGTCACGGGTGCCGCAGGCCAGATTGGCTACAGCCTCCTCTTCCGAATCGCTGCCGGCGAAATGCTGGGCAGCGACCAGCCGGTCATCCTCCAGCTCGTCGACATTCCGCCAGCCATGAAGGCGGTGAGTGGCGTCATGATGGAGCTCGAAGACTGCGCGTTCCCGCTCCTTGCTGGCATGGAAGCCAGTGATGACCCGGCGACGGGCTTCAAAGACACCGACGTCGCGCTGCTCGTGGGTGCGCGTCCGCGCGGCAAGGGCATGCTCCGCAAGGACCTGCTCGAGGCCAACGGCGCGATCTTCACGGGGCAGGGCAAGGCGCTGAGCGACTCCGCCAGCCGCGATGTGAAGGTGCTCGTCGTCGGTAACCCCGCCAACACCAACAGTTACATCGCGATGAAGAACGCGCCGGACCTCGACTCGTCGTGCTTCACCGCCATGGTGCGCCTCGATCAAAATCGCGCGATGTCGCAGGTCGCAAACAGGACCGGTCGCCCCGTCACCGACGTCAAGAAGGTCACGATCTGGGGTAATCACTCCGCGACCCAGTACCCGGACCTCTTCAACGCGGAGATCGACGGCAAGAGCGTCGCAGGCCTCATCAACGATCAGGCCTGGATCGAGAACGACTTCATCCCGACCGTGCAGCAGCGCGGCAAGGCGATCATCGACGCACGCGGGCTCTCGAGCGCCGCTTCGGCGGCCAACGCGGCGATCGACCACATCCGAGATTGGCATCTCGGTACCCCGGCTGGCGACTGGGCCTCGATGGCGGTTCCCTCGGATGGCAGCTACGGGGTCCCTGAGGGCAGCATGTACGGTTTCCCATGTACCTGCAGTGGCGGGAAGTGGTCCATCGTTCAGGGGCTGGAGGTGAACGACTTCAGCCGGGCCAAGATGGACGCCACGGCGGCTGAGCTTCAAGAGGAAGCTGCCGCAGTCGCGCATTTAGTCTAGGCTTCGGCCAACCTCACCGAGGCGGAGCCCGTATGCGAAAGCCCAGGCTGGTCGAAGAGCACGAAGCGGAAGGAAAGCGCATCGTCGTGGACGATCAGCACATTTTCGTCCGAGAAGAGGGCGAGGGTGAGCCGGTCCTGTTGCTCCACGGTGTTCCGGCCAGCTCATTCCTCTTTCGCAAAATGCTCCCAGAGCTCGCTGGGCAGGGGCTTCGCGCTGTCAGCTTCGACTTCCCGGGCGCAGGGCTGAGCGACAAACCCCAGGATATCGCCTACGACTGGCACGCGCTGGCAAAGTGGGTCGGCCACGTTGTCGATGCGTTGGCCCTTCCGCCGGTGCACCTCGTATTGCACGATATCTCCGGGCCGATCGGAGTGGAGTGGGCCATTCAGAATCCGGTGAAGGTTCGCTCGATCACCTTCACCAATACGGTGATGGACGTCGCGCACTACAGGCCGGCATTTCCGATGTGGACATTCCGTGTGCCTGTTCTGCGGCACGTGGTCTTCTCGACGTTGAACGCTCCCGTGGCGTTGAAGCTCTTCCGGCACTCCGGGGTCAAGAACCCCGACTGCATCGATGAAGATGTGGTCGAGAGCTATCTCTATCTCGTCCGGAACAACGGCGGGCATCACAGCTTCCTCGAAATCATGAACGGGTTGGATTGCACGGAGCAGCACCGGGACTATCTCCGCGATGGTCTGCTGGCGATCGAAAAGCCCATGCAGCTGGTTTGGGGTGAGCAAGAGCTTGCGATTCCGAAGGCGCAGCTCCACTACATCAGGCAGGTGTTTCCGCTGCGCGCCGAGCAGATGATCGACGCGGGGCACTTCATCCAAGAGGAGCAACCCGCGGTCGTTGCCGCACAGATCGCGGCCTTTGCCAAGGGCATTGCCCAGCAACCAAAACGCGCTACAAACGCGCCCCCGTAAAGTGCCTTCGGCACCACGGGGCTTCGCCCACCACGCACAATAGGAAAAGAGGAGCCCACATGGCTGTCGAACGCACCCTGAACATCATCAAACCCGACGCCGTCGAGCAGAACAACATCGGGAACATCCTCGCCATGATCCAGGGCGCAGGTCTCAAGGTTCTCGGCATGCGCATGCTTCACCTGAGCCGCGCGCAGGCTGAGGGTTTCTACGAGGTCCACAAGGACCGACCGTTCTTCGGCGAGCTCGTCGAGTTCATGACGCGTGGGCCCGTGGTGGTGACCGCGCTCGAGGCCGACGATGCCGTGGCGCGCTACCGCACCCTGATGGGTTCGACCAACCCCGCGGAAGCCGACGAGGGCACCATCCGCAAAGCCTACGGCACCGACATCGGCGAGAATGCTTGCCACGGCTCGGACAGCGTCGAGAACGGCAAGATCGAAGTCGGGTATTTCTTCCCCGAGTACCTCCTCAAGTAGGTCATGGGCGACTCAAACGAAAGCCAGTTGCGCCCACTCGTCGAGCAGGCCTTCGAAGATAGGTCGAAGCTCGAGGACGCGAAGTACCGCAACGCGGTGGAACAGACGATCGAGCTCCTCGACAAGGGGAAGGTTCGCGTCGCTACCCGCGGCGACGACGGGGAGTGGACCGTCCACGCGTGGACGAAGCAGGCGATTCTCCTCTACTTCGGTATCCGCAGTATGGAGCGCGTGGAAGTCGGTGCGTACGAGTACCACGACAAGATTCCCCTCAAGAAGAACCTCGACCAGCAAGGCGTCCGAGTCGTGCCTCCCGGCACGGTTCGCTACGGCGCCCACTTGGAGCCTGGCGCCATTCTGATGCCCGGCTACGTGAACATCGGCGCGTACGTGGGCGCTGGCTCGATGGTCGACACCTGGGCGACGGTCGGTTCCTGCGCGCAGGTCGGCAAGGGTGTGCATCTGTCCGGCGGCGTTGGCCTCGGCGGAGTCCTCGAGCCTCCCGGCGCCAAGCCGGTCATCATCGAAGATGGCGCTTTCGTCGGCTCCCGCGCCATCGTGGTGGAGGGCTCGCGCATCGGTGAAGAAGCCGTGCTCGGTGCGAACGTCGTGATCACGGCCAGTACGAAGATCATCGACGTCACCGGTACGGAGCCGGTCGAAATGAAGGGCTACGTCCCGCCCCGCTCGGTCGTCATCCCCGGCACCCGCACCAAAAAATTCCCAGCAGGGGAGTACCAGATCCCAGTCGCGCTGATCATCGGAAAGCGAAAGGCGAGCACCGACAAAAAGGTCACGCTCAACGAAGCCCTCCGAGACTTCGGCGTCTCGGTCTAAGCAGCGACTCACCCAGGCACAGCCGGCACTGCTACTCGTTGGTCTGGGCCCTCGTGCTCGAGTGCGACGTAGAGCGAGCCCTCGAGCGTTTCGTTCCATGGCTCGTTCAGACGTTGCCGTGACGAGATGTCGAGGCGAAGGGAGGCTTCGAGTAATGCGGCCTCCAGTTGGCGGCGATGGTCTGCTTCCATGTCCCAGTGCAACACCAGCGCGAGGCCCCCAAGCTGGTGTGCTTCGGTCAGAAACACGTGGGCGTTCGTGAAGGCCCGCTCCAGCGCAGGCAGCGCCTCCGCGGCGGTTGCGTGCATGGTTCCGGAGAGCGCGCAGGGTGAGGACATTCCTAGTAGCCGCCACCCCGCTGGAAACGTTTCCACGCAGCGCACGGAGTCCCGTACCGCTTCTCGACGTACCGCAGCCCCCAGGCAATTTGCGGCCACGGGTTCTTCCGGTAGTCGACGCCGTAGGCCTTTCCCGAATCAGACATCTTGTTGCACGGGTAGGACTGGGGGATGCCGCACGCGCCCGTGCGCTTGTTTCGCGCGCGATGGTTCCAATGGCTTTCCGCCTGCCAGAGACTGTCCAGGCATTGAAACTGGTGTGCTTCGTCCCACTGGGAGTATTCGGTTCGAATCAGATAGCGAGCGATTTCCTTGTTCTGCGCCGGAGTGTTGTTCGTCGCATGCAACGTAGGCTTGGCGTCAGATGTGGTGCTCGCACAGCCGCTGATCGCCAGCACCACGGCAATCGGAGCAAACGAAATTCGAAGCCGTCGATTCATCCAGCAACCCCCGCGCGCAGGGTAGCAGCTCATTTGGTGTACCGACATCTTGCCGTCGGTTCTGCATCGGAGACTAGCGTCACTCCGCCAAAGGACGGTGATCGCGCGCCCACTCGTACGCCATGTACGACGAGACCAGGTGGCAGACCCACCCGAGGAAGCCGCCGCTGCCAATCCAGAGCCCCGGCGTGATGATCAGCCAAACGACTCCACGTAGGAACTTGCCGTTGTAGAACTGGCCGAGGCCGGGGATGATGAACGACAGGACTGCAGCGGTGCCAGGACGATCCATGCGCCCAAGCTGTGTCGCCCGTCGCTGTTGTCAACGACCCCGCGCCCGGATTGCACAGTCGGCACAACTCTGGCACCGCTAAGGATCGTGAAGCTTCCGGCCCATACCTTGATCGCTCCATCACACCCCGTCGCGCGCTTGCCCGCCGAATGGGAAGAGCGCGTTCGTGCCTGGGGCGAGCCGGCATACCGGGGCAAGCAGATCTTCGACTGGATTCACCGCCAAGGCGTTCTCGACCCGGACGAGATGAGCAATCTCCCGAAGGCTCTTCGAGAGCGCTTGAAAGAGGAGGGCGTGGGTTGGCCGATCGGGATCGTCTCCGCGCACGAGTCCGCCGACCGAACCAAGAAGCTCCTGGTGGGCATGCCCGACGGCGAGAAGGTCGAGACGGTGTTGATCCCCCAGCTCGGCGACGAGCGCATCGTCACCCAATGCATCTCGAGCCAGGTCGGCTGCGCGATGGGCTGCGTGTTCTGCGCTTCAGGTGTTGCGGGCTTGAAGCGCCAAATGACCGACGCAGAGATCGTCGCGCAGGTGCTCCTCGGCCGTCGCGAGCTTGGGCCCGACCAGCGCATTCGCAACGTGGTCTTCATGGGGATGGGAGAGCCGCTGCACAACTACGATGCGGTCGCGCGCTCGCTCGTTCTGCTGACGCATCCCGACGGCATCGATCTTTCCAAGCGGCGTGTCACGGTGTCAACGAGCGGCCTCGTCAAGCAAATCGATCGCCTCGGTAAGGATTTTGACGGTCAGGTGCAGCTCGCCATCTCCCTTCACGCTGTGCGCGACGAGGACCGAAGCAAGATCATGCCGGTGAACCGAAAGCACGGGCTCGGCGATCTGACCGACGCACTGCGGCGCTATCCGATGGCGAAGCGCGCGCGAATCACCATCGAGTACACGTTGATCAAGGGCGTGAACGACTCGATTCAGGACGCGAATGGAATGGTCGAGCTTCTCCGCGGAATCCCGGTGAAGGTGAACCTCATCCCGATGAACCCGATCTCCGCGTCGGATCTGCAGGCGCCCGACTCGAGTCACGTCACCCGTTTCCAAGAGCAGCTCACGCGTCGAGGGCTCTCCGTGTTCATCCGAAAGACCCGCGGCGACGACGTGGCGGCCGCCTGTGGACAGCTCGCCTTCCACGGCGAATCCCGTAGAACCGCGAACTAGTGCGCGAGAGATTTTTTCTTGTGGTCGAGCGCGCCCGCAGGAGCGTAGTGAGAGGCACTCATGTGCCTCGCAGCGGAGCGCCGAGGACGT